>VYLE01000814.1_pt1 | contig 11559 bp, 12 predicted proteins | sample 5114391 | NCBI WGS metagenome assembly VYLE01 (sample SAMN12291771, study PRJNA351875) | freshwater metagenome | isolation source: freshwater lake | place: USA: Michigan, Kent Lake | collected 2013-08-15
CGTGGCCGACATCGCGCGCCGCCTGGAGCCGCGCTGATGGACCGCTCGCGCCTGCTGCTCGCCGGCCTGCTGCAACTGCTGGCCATCCTGTATGCCGTGTGGTTCTGGGGCGACCGCCAGTACACGCTGGCGCTGCTGGTGTTCTCGCTGCCGCCGCTGCTGTTGATGATCGGCGTGATGGCGCGTCGACGCACCGCCGCGTTCTGGGCCGGCGTGTTCGCGCTGTTCTGGTTCTCGCACGCCGTGATGGTGGCGTGGGCCGATCCGGTGAAGGCGAAGTTCGCCTGGGTCGGCATCGTGCTGTCGATCGGCATCGTGCTGGCGACCAGCTGGCCGGCATTCGCCAAACGCTTCGGCAGGAAAGGCTGATGCGCTTCGTCGCGGCGCTGCTGTTCTGCCTGCTGGCGCCGTGCGCGTGGGCAGAGGACGCGACCTGCGAACCGGGCGAACCGGCCCGCGCCGAGAACCGCGATGGCAGCGTGCTGACCGTGCAGACCGAGTGCGCATCGCCTGAATTGCGCCGCTATGTCGCAACGCTCACCTGCGAGACGGGACGCGTCTGCGACCGTCTGGAGGTCACGCAGGAGGTGGTCTACAACACCCTGGGCCGCGCCGACCTGATCGACCTGGACCAGGACGGCATGCACGAGGTCGAGATCCGCGGCATGTGCGGGGCCGGGCCGAACTGCGAAGGCGACGTGTACCGGATCGATCCGGCCACGAGGAAGCTGCGGCACTTCTTCAACGGCGGCTACTACGAGCTGCAGGTCATCGACGGCTGGCTGGTGGAATCGGGCCGCAGCAGTTGCTGCAGCTGGGAGTTCCACCTGTGGAAGCTGGATGCCCCGCACGCGCTGCCGTTGAACTACGACACCATGGACCTGATGGTGCAGGTGGGCGCCAGCGGCGACGCGGACACCGTCGACGGCGTGGTCTGCACGTTCCTCCGCCAAAGCGGCGATAATTCCCGTGTCGTCGCCCCGCCCTCGCCCGCGCTGGAAAAGATCTGCGAGCACTACGGCGAGCCGTACGACCTGACTTCCCCGGATACAACGCCAGGCGCGCCGTGAGCGCCGGCAGGAGCCTTGAGATGGACGAGCTGCTGATCGTCACCACCGGTGGCACGATCGACAAGATCTACTTCGACGACAAGTCCGATTACCAGATCGGCGATCCGCAGATCGGCATGATCCTGCGCGAGCTGGGGGTGACGTTCCGTTTCACGGTCATCCCGATCCTGCGCAAGGATTCGCTGCACATCACCGACGAGGACCGCGAACTGGTCCGCGCGACCATCGCGGCGCAGCCGACGAAGCACGTGCTGGTCACGCACGGCACCGACAGCATGGTGCAGACCGGCCACGTGCTGGCGTCGATCCCGGACAAGACCATCGTGATGACCGGCGCCCTCAGCCCCGCCCGCTTCCGCGGCTCGGACGCCGAGTTCAACATCGGCTGCGCCATCGGCGCGGTGCAGTCGCTGCCGACCGGCGTCTACATCGCCATGAACGGACGGATCTGGGATCCGGCGAAGGTGCGGAAGAACGTGGCGGCGAACCGGTTCGAGGCGGTCTGACGCCGGGCCGCGATGGCCACACGTCCGTCACAACGAGGCCCGCAGATGCGGGCCTTGTACTTGATGGGGACGGCTCAAGAACATCCGTCCGGCCTTGTTACCTACAGGTCAATGCCTTAGCGCCGCGAGGATGTGCAGCCCGATGCCTCGGCAGAAAGCCTCGCCGGCCGCGTCGTCCAGTGCAGCCATCGCGCCCATCGCGCGTAGTGCGTCGGCGCAACAGGCGTAACGACGATGTCCTGCGCGGCTCCGGTGCTCATGCCACGACGCCCGCCGTCAGGTGCTCATAGAGGATGGTGGCACCCACCGCGATCAGCACGAGGCCGCCCAGGGCCTCGGCCCACTTGCCGATCAGCGCGCTGAGGACGCGGCCGGCCATGATGCCGATGGTGACCAGCGTGAACGTGCACAGGCCGATGACCGCACTGACCACGAAGATGTTCACCTGCACGAAGGCCAGGCCGACGCCGACGGCCATCGCATCGATGCTGGTCGCCAGGCCGGTGAGCGCGATGCTCCACATCGAGCCGGACGGTGCTGCCTCTTCTTCTTCGTCTTTCGCGAAGAAGGCCTTGTAGAGCATGTGCAGACCCAGCGCGAACAGCAACGCGAAGGCGGCCCAGTGGTCCCAGCGCTCGATGAAGGTGGCCGCCGCCGAGCCCAGCAGCCAGCCGATGATCGGCGTGATGGCTTCGACGACGCCGAAGATGAGGCCGATGCGCAGCGCTTGCGGCCAGGTCGGCTTGATCATGCCGGCGCCTTTCGCGAGCGCAGCAGCGAACGCATCGGTGGACATGGCCAGACCGAGCAGGAGGATGGAAACGGGATTCATGGAGAACGTGTACCTGCGGTCGGGACTTTGCGGACGAACGAACATCGCCGCGCCCGACCGGGGTCACGTCGATATCCGTTGGTCTCGCCACCCAATCGGTCCGCGCGCCATGGCCTAGTGAAGCCAATCATGTTGACGTGCGGGCTGCCACGGTGCGTGGTAGCTGGCTACTCCCCAAGGGAATGATCGTTCCCCAGGGAGGAAGATCGGCGCGCAGGATATCCGGCTTGCTGCATCGCCGCAAGCCGGCACCGGCCCGCCGTTTACTTGCGGGCCGAGCGCTCGCGCTTGCCGTCGCCGTTCTTCGACGTCGCGTGGCTTTCCGCGAATTCCGGGAAGGTCTCCGCGATCGAGTCCTTGTCCGGCAGGATGTAAAACACGCCGCCGCGCTCGAACGTCGGGCGCACGACCTGCTCGTAGAACGCGGGCGACACGTTGATGCAGCCGTGCGTGATGCGGTTGTCGTCCGGCGTCGCCGAGGCCAGGCGCTCCACGCGCTTCTCGGCGGGCACGCCGGTCGCGGTGGGATGGATGGAGACGGCGGACTCGTAGTCCACCCACAGCACGCGGCCGGCGTCGATGGACGGGCCGTAGCCGCCAATGAAGCGGCCCGCGGGCGTCGTGCGATCACGGCCGGGGATTTCGCGAAGCGCCAGGCCGGCGATGCCGGGCGACGTGTGGTCGCCGACCGCCGAGCCGAACAGCCCGGGCGCCGCGCCGCGCAGGCGGCCGTCACCGCCAAAAATGAGGATCTGGGCGGCCGCCTTGTCGATGACCGCGAACGGATAGCCCTGGCTGTCCTTGGCGGCCACCACCCAGCCGGCGAGTTCGATCACCGTGCTGGACACGTCCTGGTCTTTCGGAAGCTCGTCGACGGCGGCCGCCGGTGCCGCGGGCACGTCCTTCTTGGCGTGGGCCAGGTCGATGCTGGTGAATGCCAGCGCCAACACCAGCGCTGCATGCAGGGCGCGGATCACAGGGGGCGTGCTCGTACGAATGGGACGTTTCCTTGCAACAGAGACCGGGTACCACTCAAGAGACCGGTGGCCCGAAGGCCACGCGGTCCCGGTTCAGGCCGCTCTTCGCGACCCGTATAGCGCTATCAGCCGCGCGGTACGCGACGCGGCGCGCTTTCCAGCCGCTGGACGCGGCCTTCGATCTGATCCAGGCGCTGGTTGGCCTGCTGTGCCGACTGGTTGGCGGACTCGGCGCTCTGGGCGGCGCCCTGCACGCGGGTGTCGAGCTGGTCCAGGCGCGAGTTGATGCCAGCGAACTCGTCGTCGTAGGTGGCGCAACCGCTGAGGCCGGCGGTGGCAACAAGGGCCACGACGAGCATGCGGGCCATGGCGGGGGTGTGTTTCATCAGGGACATTCGAATCCTCCTTCGTTCTGGGGGAACCGGAATATAAACGCGTTTCCCGCGACGTCAGCGCAAGCCTGTCAGCTGTCGTTGGCGTACGTGGAGACGCTGTGAAGATGGCATTCACCGCCTCAGCCATTGGTCAGAAACCGGCAGGATTTTTCGGCGATCGAAAGCGTGATGCAGGTTCGGAAATCACGCGCTTTTGGGATGACGGCCCGTCGATCATCGCGACGGGGTGTTGATCCGCTCTCCGACCCAGACCTGCATGTCCAACGTCTGCAGCCATCCGTGATTGGTCAGGAACGCGACGTCGGCCGCATCGCGACCGTAGGCCACCACGATCCGGCCGCCGCGCGGGGCGGACTGCGTGGGGTCGAAGGTGTACCAGCGGCCGTCCAGGTAGGCCTCGAACCAGGCATGCAGGTCCATCGGCTCCAGGCCATGCAGGTATCCGACCACCATGCGGGCGGGAATGCGCAGGCTCCTGCACAGGGTGATGCCGACATGGGCGTAGTCGCGGCACACGCCGGCACCGGCTTCCATGGTGCCGAGTGCGTCGGTGGTGGCATCGCTCACGCCGTAGCGGTATTCGATATGCGTGCGGATCCATTCCACGATCGCGCCGACCTGGCCGCTGCGGGCGTCGGCGGCCTCCACGATGGTCTGCGCCAGGTCGAACGCGCGATCGCTCGGGCAGTAGCGGCTCGGCAGCAGGTATTGCAGGGTGTGATCGGGCAGGCGCGCGGCCGGCACCGGCGCGACCCACGGGGCGATGGCGATGTCGCGCTCGGTCTCGACTTCAAGTTCGGCGCGGATGCGCATGCGCCCGCGCGGCACCACGAAACGCTGGCAGAGGTTGCCGAACACGTCGACGAACTCGGTCGGCCGGACATGCGGCTCGAACGCATACGTCTCGCTGACCAGCCACTGCGCCTCGCCACTGCGTGGCCGCAGCATGGCGACCACTGCACAGTCCTCGATGGATTCAACGGACAGCTCGCATCCGGCTAGCAGGCGCATGATCGATCCCATAGAAAAAGAAGTCCGCCGAGTCGGTGCGTACAACCAAGCGGAGCCAGCCGAGACAATACCCGGTCGTGGCGGGATCTGAGACTAGGCCAGAGTACGCAACCAAACTACCAGAGGGAGGAACATGCCCATCAGTTAGGTGACGCAGAAGCCGAGCACCTCCGCCACGCCGCCAACAACCCTGTTGCCTCCACACCTCAAATTCTTTGGCGTACTCGGCAGGACTACAGGTCGGGGTGACCAAAGCGAACACCAACATCGTCGCCGCTCACTGAGCTCACCCTTGCTCTCTAGCTTTTACAGTCCTCACTTGCATCATAAAGTCCTTACCGTTCTTTGTAAGAGACCAAAACAAGCCTGCACCTCCGCCAACCGCGCTGCTGTACTTGACACTAACGAGGTCATAAGCAAGTAGTTGAACCTTGATCGTGTCGAAATCCTCTTCATTCAACTTCTTTTTCTCAAGATCACCCGGAAACAAGGCGTCTCTCAGGTGAAACTTGACAGCCGTGTCTGATGGGTGCGAGAGAAGCTTCGGCGAGATCAAACCGAAGATTTCAGCCCAAGAAAGTTCTCTGAATAGTTCTCGAGTCACATACTGAGAATAGTGGCTGCCACGCACCTCAAAAATCTCATCCAGCCCAGCAAGACTGATTTTAGAAAGCGGCTCAATTGCCCCTTCCAGTTCCACCACTCGCGCCCTTAGCTGTTCATTATCTCTAAGAAGAGTATTGCTTTCGTTGATGAGATCAGCGCTCGCTGCCCGATTCGCTCTAATCCAACCGATAGCCGGATACGTCTTGATCGTCTTCGATAGGCTAAGTGAAACTAACCCCGGGAGCTCGCTACTTGCCGTCCAGAACTTCACAAGCCTTCCGGTCGAAAGTCGCAACTTAAACGACTCTAACGATTGAGCGCGTTGTGGATCTTTGTCCGTCTTCCCCGAAGGAATGTCGTCAGTGCTCCCGTGAATGAGCGCGATCACCTTAAGTCCGCGCGAAACCGCGTAGTCGTACTCCTGTTCCGTGTAACTGAGTCCAGACTCTGAGACCGAACCGTACCTCCCACCAATGATGACGATGTAGTAATCACAGTCGTCAATGATCTTCTTAATAAAAGCCAACTGCTCTTCGTCAGCCGCGGGAAAGAGCTCCATACCCGCTGGAATGCAGTCCATTTCCATCAAGGTTTGGATGACCGCGCGTCGCTCATCTTGCAAGTCTGCGAACGTTGAACTGACAAAAACTTGATATCGGATATCCACACATACCTCAGCAAGGCAGGGCAAAAAAGGGGAACAAATCGAGACTAAGATTCCATGGCCACCTTCGCCATAAGTTGACGCCCGGGAAATCTAGAGCAACCAAAGTCCCGGTATCACGCCAAACATAGAAGCGACGACAGATGGAGAGGCACTACCAGTGTAGTTCGCGAACGGACTCCTTTCCAAGATCGCAGAAGACGTAGCACAACAGAGCTCAACTCGAGCTTCTTACTGACATGGGCAGAAATTTTTGCCCCGAAGACCAAGACCGAATCCCCGACGCTAAAGCGACAGAAGTGGGATCCCCGTGGCTGACTGTCAGCACCGCACCCACTACCGGGGAGAAGCCAGGAAGGCGCTCTATTGAATGCAGCTTGATCAAGGTGCATTCTCGCTGCGCGATGGATCAGAAAGGGGGGGATTCGGACTACGATCGCGTCGCCAAGGCTCGATCTTTCTCTTTCACCGAAGACTGGGGAGCTCGCGATGGATAGGAATCTGGAGATCAATCGACCCGTCGTTCTATCTCTTCATGGGATTAGAACTAGGGGAAAATGGCAGAAGGATCTTACAAGGGCTCTCAACGAGGCTGGCTTCGTGCATGAGTCGCTCGATTTCGGGTTCTTTCATGCCCTCTCACTACTCAACCCGAAGTCGAGACGGGCCCGCGTCGACTGGTTTCTAGAGCAGTACACAGCGGCTATAGGCGGAATGAACGCTCTACCCTCGATCATAGCTCATAGCTTTGGCTCTTACCTTGTCGCTAGGACTCTTCAGATCTACAAGCAGGTTAGGTTCGACAAGATAATTATCTGCGGATCTATCGTTCGCCGTGAGTACCCATGGTCCAAGATTCTTGATCGCGATCAAGCTTCCGAAGTACTGCACGACTACGGCAAGCTTGATGTCTGGGCGAGGCTCGTTGGCTGGGTAGTATCGGATGCGGGCCAGTCAGGGCTGCATGGATTTAATGATGATGCGAGCGGTCGTGTCGTACAGCAGTGTCATCCAGAGTTTCGGCACAGCGACTATTTTTACAAACTTAACTACAAAGAAAACTGGATTCCATTTCTCAACGGCACACACAAGGCCGAAGAAATCGATCTAAGTACTGCGCCGCCAAACTGGAGGTTTCGAGCAGCCATCATCTTGGCAGCAGTGATGATCGCGATCGCGGCCAGCTACGCATGGATTAACGCCGACAAACGGAACGAACCTGGAGCCTCCAATGAAGACGGATCAGCCGCGGAACCTTCGCCGCCACCTAGCGGTGAGGCAAGCGTTGTCACCAATGGAATCAACACCATTCCAACCCAAACCTTCTCTATCAGCTTGAAGTCGGACTCCCTGTGCTCATTGCGGATCAATGGCAGTAGCGCTGGGGACCTGGAACCGGGAATCTCGAAGGTTATATCTGTAGGGTCGAAGAACGTCAGAATCACTTGCACAAGCCTCGAACAACCAACCATTGAGGACTCTCGCGAAGTAACGTTGAGCGGCGACAGAGTCTACGAAGTGGTGCTACTCATAAAGAGCAAGATAGAAGCTCATAAGGAAGTCGCCAAGCTTCAAGTTGATGAGAATGAAAGAGAAGAACTCGCGCGAAAGAAGGAGATTGAGGACAACTTGGGATTCGAGACCGTCAGCTCTGGAAACCTACATGAGGTAGAGACAGGACTACTTTGGATGTCTCGACCTCAGCTAATTGAAGGAGGTTGGCAAAGCGCTGCTCGCTGGTGTACCGAGCAAGGCGCGATGAGGCTAGCGTCATCGGCCGAGTTGAAGCGAATCGTTCACCCCGGAAAGCTAAACAATTCAGTCTCGGCGATTTCTCCACTCTTCTCACACGACGCATCCGTGAGCAAGGCTTGGAGCATCACCAGACGCCCGAATGCATACGGACTTGAAGCATTTACGCATTTCATGATTGACCTCCGAACTGCCGAGGTAATTGAGGTCAACGAGACGGGCCAGCGCCCTGGCTACAGAACAATTGAGATGGGCGTGGCGCCAATCCTTAAGGCACTGACCTTCTGCGTGAATGATTGAGGCGCCTGTTGATTTGGAAGAGGCTTCCAACACAGCATGAAATCAAGTAGATCTCGGTGCGCCCATCCGGCTCGCACTTCCCCCGCAGCTTAGATTCTGATGCGCACTCTCCATAAAAGAAGCGACCCCGCTATGCGGGGTCGCTATTTTCACAGCAAACACTCAGATACCGACTGCTAGTCCGACTTAGCCGTCGCAGGCGACTCAGCTGTCGTCTGCGAGCTAGCACGCCAACGGCCCGCCAGACTTCGGCGAGCTTCATCGAGGCTCTTGCCCTTACCTGCCACCTTGAGTACGCCGTACACCTCCAGCGCGTTGGCCATCAGGTCGCTGCCCAACGCCATCTCCGTATCGATCAGACGTTGGTACAGATGTGCAACACGCAGGATACGCGGGCGAAGTACGTCGAGCGTCTGTTGATCGCGCTGGAATCCTGCGAGATCAAAGTCGCGCGACATGACTCCAATGTGTTGCTGTGCAACGTTCAGAGCGGTGCGACAGAAGGCTTCGGACTTCTCCCCCATCTTGGTAAGCCCGCGTCGTCTCTCCGGCGTCAGCGAGATCAGGCCGACCAAGCTGTTCTCCATCTGAAGGATGGCGTTCTCCAACTGCTCCAGGTTGACGGGGTCAATCTGCAGATCTACGAGGTTCTGACTCATTGTCACTCCTTGATCCATGTCAGGTGATACCGCCGTATCCGACGGCGTATCCACGCTACCGCGTTCCTCGCCTGCATCCAAGACGATGAGAGTGAAAAATAGCTAACAATAGAGGAGCATTCTTTCGCGCGGACAGACTTTAGCTCTGGACACCTTCGTCCCGTGTGAGAGGTCAAACCAGAAAGGTGCGCACTCAGAGTTTTTAGGTACTTCCGCGAAGAATCTTTCTTCGTCCGATCTGAATATTTCAAAGGCATCGAAGAAATTTTCTTTGATCGCTTCGCTCTAAAGTGACAATGCAAAGAAATACTCTTCTATATCAAAGAACTAAGGTGACTCGACGAAGAGAATTTCTTTACGGGTGATGAGTTTTTGTCTGACCACAAAGATTTTTGGGAGTGAGCCGCACCATCCAGGTGCGTCACGGAACTTATAGACGTTGACGACGCGGAGAATTTCTCTGTTCGCGGTCTTCTCTGGCAGCAATTCGGAAAAAAAAGAACCCCGGCCAAGGCCGGGGCTCTCCATGCACATCCCTGCGCACTCCCTTCGGGTATCCCCTTAGAAAGTGATACCCCAGCTGTTGATGTAACCCGTGTCGGCCGCGGCACGGTCGCGGACGCGCAGGCCCCACGAACCGTTCAACGCCTCACTGGACAGATTGACCGTGTAGGTCTGGTTGATGTTGTCCGCACTGCCACCCGTGCGGTTGTGCAAGTTGTAGACCGACCCGTCCGGCGCGACCAGGTCGACGATCAGGTCGCCCTTGTACGTGTGCACGATGTTGACCGCCACCTGCGCATTGCTCGGCGCATTGCCCGTCCGGCCCGACACCGCGATGGTGCTGGTCACGCCCGTCGTGTTGTTGTCGGGAATGTTGACGTCGGTGCCGTTGGTGTACGTCTGCGTGCCGCCGCCCGGATTGGTGCCGCCCTGCGCCGCGACCACCGCCGCGTCCGCGTTGACGATGCCCGCCCCGCAGCCACCCGAACACGTGCCCGGCAACGGACGCGCCGTGTTCTTGATGATGGTCTCCACCTGCGACGGCGTCAGCGGTGACGGCGCCGCCGCCTGCATCAGCGCGACCACGCCGGCCACGTGCGGTGCCGCCATCGACGTACCGTTGTACGACGCATAGCTGGCGCTGCCCGGCGTGGTGGTGCCGGTGTTGAGCGTGGACAGGATGCTCGCACCCGGTGCCGAGATGTCGATGCCCGTGCCGTAGTTGGAGAAGCTGGCGCGCGAACCGGCCGAGGTCGTCGCCGCCACGGCGATGACGTTGGGGCAGTTCGCCGGTACCGCCGTGGAGACGTTGGCGTTGCTGTTGCCCGCCGCCACCACCACCGTGGTGCCGCGACCGACCGCACCGTTGATCGCGTTCTGGTAGGTGGCCGAACAGGTACCGCCGCCGCCGAGCGACATGTTGATGACTTCGGCCGGGTTGGCGTTCGCCGGCACGCCGCTCACCGTGCCGCCCGAGGCCCAGGTGATGGCGTCGGCGATGTCGGAGGTCAGGCCGCCGCAGCGACCCAGCACGCGCACCGGCACGACCTTGGCGCCGAACGCGGTACCGGCCACGCCGGTGCTGTTGTTGGTCACCGCCGCCACCGTGCCGGCGACGTGCGTGCCATGCCAGCTGGAGTTGCTGACCGGCGAGCCGCTGTAGCACTCGTTCGCCACCGGGTTCCAGTCGCCTTCGTCGTTCGGGTTGGCGTCGCGGCCGTTGCCGTCGCGCGAGACGAACGTGTCGCTGATGAAGTCGTAGCCCGGCAGGATGTTCGCGTTGAGGTCGGCATGGTTGGTGATGCCGGTGTCGATCACCGCGACCACCACGCCCGCACCGGTGGACTTGTCCCACGCCGGACGGATGTTGATGCCGGAGGCGGTGGTGCCGAAGCCCCACTGCTCGGACAGGCGCGCGTCGTTCGGGTTCAGCGTGGGATACATGCGCTGGTCGACTTCGACGTACTCGACGTTCGGATCCGCGGCCAGTTGGCGCATCAGCGACTCGGCTTCCACGCGGTCCAGCTTGCGGTCGGCGCGCACGACGTCCGCCCCACCCGCCGCCAGGCGGCGCAACTTCTCCAGCCCCAGCGCGCGGCCGCCGCGCTTGGCGACGCCCGTGCTGGCCGCCGTGCTCAGCGAGCGCTGCAACTGCGTCGCATTGGTGCTTTCCGTACTGCCGTCGCGGTACTTCACGATGAAACGGTCGTAACCGCCGGGTTCTTCCACCTGCAAGCCGCTCATGTCGACGCGACCGGCCATCGCCGGCAGCGCGTACAGCGACGCGAGCACGGCGGACGACAGGCACAGCAGGCGCACACGCGAACCACGCTTTGCAAATCCGGACATCAGACTCTCCCTCAAAGATGAAATGAAAAGCCGCCAATGCGGCAATGACCCGGTCGAGGGCGCAGGGCTGGTACGGGAGGGGGTGGACGGGCGGTTGCGTTCGACCGGAGCACGCCGTGCGATGCACGACGCAAGGACGACGCTAACGGACGGCGCGAACGTGAATCAGCGATGAAAGACACACTTCATCGCAGCACGTTGCAAACGTAATCATCGGAATACACGCATGAAGCGTGCGCCACCGGTGGACATCGCCGCGTAGATTCATTTACGTATCGCCTGCGTGATGAGTGCGAATTTTTTATTCGCATGCACTCATATCGATGACGCAAAAAAGAAGCCCGCTTTTCAGCGGGCTTCTTCGATCACGAGGCGAGGCGGATCAGTCGCGCAGCTTCACCAGCCAGCCGTGGCGATCCGGCAGGCGGCCGTATT
>VYLE01001535.1_pt1 | contig 11559 bp, 7 predicted proteins | sample 5114391 | NCBI WGS metagenome assembly VYLE01 (sample SAMN12291771, study PRJNA351875) | freshwater metagenome | isolation source: freshwater lake | place: USA: Michigan, Kent Lake | collected 2013-08-15
GCCAGCTTCGACAGCACCGTCCGGCTGTTCGGGCCCAATCAGACGTCCCTGGCCTTCAACGACGACGCCAATCCGGACGGCGGCAACGGCACGGACTCGCAGCTGACCTTCACCGCCACCCAGTCGGGGGTCTACTACGTCGCGGTGGGACGCTGGCAGTCCGGAACAGGCACGGACGTGGTCAGCAACGCGCCGCCGGCCGGCGGGACCTACACCCTGCATGTCTCGGTGGCGAACCATGCGGTCGTGCCCCTGACCATCGTGGGTTCCAGCCTCATCGGCGAGGCGGGCAACGACACCCTGCTGGGCGGAGCGGCGGCCGACTATCTGGAAGGCGGAGCGGGTAACGACACCCTGGTCGGAGGCGACGGGATCGACAGCGCCGCCTACGCCGGGTCCCGACGCCAGTACGTGGCCAGCATCACGTCGGTTTCCAGCTCCGGCGAGGGCACGGACAGCCTGTCCTCGATCGAGAACATCCGCTTCGTCGATGGGGCGATCACCTTCGACGTCTCCAGCCAGGCGGCGCAGGTCATGCGGCTGTACGAGGCGGCGCTGGGCCGGACCTTCGATCAGGTGGGCTTCGAGGCCAATCTCGACCGACTGGAAGCGGGCCTGCCGGTCGCCCAGCTGGCCGCGGCCTTCCTGGGCTCCGCGGAGTTCCAGGCGCGGTTCGGCGGGCTGTCGAACCAGGCGTTCGTCGAGCAGCTGTATCGTTTCAGCCTGAAGCGGGAAGGCGACCCCGGCGGCGTGCAGACCTGGACGAACCAGCTGAACGCGGGCGCGTCGCGCACCGACATCCTGCTGGCCTTCTCCGAAAGCGCCGAGCACCGCGTCCTGACCCAGCCCATCCTGAACCAGGGCCTGTGGGTCGCCGATCACCAGGCCCTGACCATCGCCCGGCTGTACAGCGCCACCTTCGACCGCCTGCCCGACACCGGGGGTCTGGCCGCCTGGACCGCGCAACTGAAGGCGGGCGTTCCCCTGACGACCATCGCCGGCGCCTTCGCAGGCTCCGCCGAGTTTCAGCTGCGCTTCGGGGCCCTGAACAATCAGGCCTTCGTCGAGCAGTTGTATCGGTTCTGCCTCGATCGCCAGGGAGACCCGGTCGGAATCCAGACCTGGGTCAATGCGCTGAACGCCGGCGCCACCCGCGCCCAGATCCTGCAGACCTTCTCCGAGAGCGCCGAGCACGTCGGCCTGACCGCACCGCTGTGGGCCGGCGGCGTCCGCTTCAGCGACGTGGCGGGCGCGCCCGTGCTCGATGCCAAGTCCGTCGACGCCTTCGAGGTCTCGCCCCTGATCGATGCGTTCGACGCCATCGACGTCGGCGCGGCGGACGATGATCAGCCATCGGTGGCGTCCGTTGGGTTCGGTGGTTCCGATGACGACTTCATTTTCGTCGCTATGGACGCGCCCGACCTGGACGCTGCAGACCTCGACGCAGGGTGGGCCGCGATCCCGGTGCTGGAGACCTCGCGCGCGGCCGCGAGTCTGGCGCTTCCGGCCGTGATCATGGATCACGCGCCTGGTCCGGACGCCGTCGACGCGCTGGCGGCGCATCGGGCGCACGATCCCCATTCCGACTGGTTGATCTGAGCGTCGGCCGACCGGCCGCGGCTCAGACGAGGCCGAGGATCAGGTTCGCCGAGGTCTGGCCGACGATGCGATAGGTCTGGCGCACGGTGTCGGACGTCGCCAGGTCCTCGAGCGACTTGGTCGCAAAGTCGTAGGACGCCTCGATCACGATGTGGCGGGGGCGAAATCCGAACGCGTCGACGACGTCGTTCAGCACCTTGACGTCCTCGCCCTCGATGTCGATCGACAGCAGGTCGAAGTCGGTCGGCACCTCCAGATCGCGCAGGATGTGGCCCAGCCGCTCGACGGCCACCTCGACCTCGCCGGCGATCGGCCCCCAGCCGCCTGCGGCCTCGGCGTTCAGCGAGGAAACGTCGTCGTTCACGCCGATATGGAACGTCGCCTGACCGGTGTAGTCCGACACGGCGCAGTTGACGATCGTGGCGTCCAGATCGCGGAACTCCTCGCGGATCGATTCCACCAGGTTGGGGTTGGCCTCGATCAGGATGCCGCGCCAGCCGAACCACTTCATCAGGTCGAAGGAGTTCGAGCGCGCCTTGCCGCGCGCGCCGACGTCGACGACGATCTTGTGCGAGGCGACCTGATCGACCCACAGCTTGAGCAAGATCTCGAACTCTCCGAATTGGGTCTGGTCGTTCGTCAGCCGGCCGGAGCGGTCGCCCGGAGCGTGGACGGCCGCGAACTCCTCCGACAGCCGGAAGGTCCGGATGACGTCGACCAGCCGGAGCTCGCCGGCCTCCAGCATGCGGACCTTTTCGGCCATGCCCTCGGCGTCGGGCTCGCGATCCAGCAGACCGCGGTAGAGGTCGTGGATGAACTGCGAATAGTCGGCTTGCGCAGGTCGCTTCCTGGTGGCCATGCTGATGTCCGCCCCCGGCGTCCTAGAGGTCGATGTAGTCGCGGTCGTAGCGGAACTGCGTCTGGAATGGCCCGGGCAGGTGGTGGAAGCTTTTGGCGAGGTATTCCTCGCTCTCGAAGATTCCATCGAGGCAGACCTGCACCTCGGCCATCTGGTCGTCGCAGTTGAGCCAGGGGTGGATGACGCCGTTGTCGGCGTCCCGGCCGAAGAACATCTGATAGGTCGCGTGCAGGAAGCTGTAGACGCCGTGCCGCTCCAGGTGGAACCGTCCGAATTCGGCCAGCTGCTCGACGTCGCGGCAGGATTCGCCATGACGGGCCAGCTCGACAAGGTCGGTGACGGAAATCTGCGTCACGCCGGGCGCGGGGCGTTCGAACAGCGACGGGTCGAACGGCACCTGGCTCAGGACGCGATCGGTCGCGCCGCACCGGATCTGCACGCTGTCGCCGACGCCCTGGGCGATCGACCGTCCGGGCAGGGCGTAGGCGCACCAGCCCCGCCGCTTGCCGGCGGCCTCGGCCGCCTGGGAATAGCCCGCCGCGCGGGTGTAGGCGATGGGTTCGCCGTCCGACGTCAGCTTCAGCAGGCAGGGTGGCTGGCCCCGCCCCTGCGGCGCCGCGAAGCCGATGAAGCCATCGGGCGTCAGTTCGACCGAGAAGTCGGCCACGGGAGCATACTGGATCATGCCTGCGTCTCCGCGACCCAACGAGCGACGCCCGGATAGCACCGGTCCCATGAGTACGGAGCCGCTCGCGTGAGGATGTCCGAGAGGGACTGGACCGAGCTTCTGGATTGGGCCGCGCGAAGATCGGCGATCCTCATGGCGCGCTCGAACTCGAAGGAGTCGGAAGGGTTGAAGAACACGCAATGCTCCGGGAACACTTCGGGAATGCTGGAACTGTTGGAGCAGACGGTGGTCTTGCCCAGCACTCCGGCTTCGAGGACCGGCAGGCCGTAGCCTTCGAAGAACGACGGATAGACCGCGAACGAGGCGTTCAGCAGCAGGGCGACCTTGTCGGCCTCGGAGACGTAGCCGGTGAAGACGACCCGATCCTGATCGATGTTGGCCGCCTTTAGGACCCTCAAGAGCTTCTCGCGCCCCTCCAGCCAGCCATCACGGCCGATGAAGACCACGCGGTAGCGATGCAGGAAGCCGGGATCGCGGGTGACGTAGTCCAGCACGATCTGCCCGTTCTTGCGGGGCTCGAGCGTGCCCAGAACGACGATGTAAGGCTCGACCTTCAGCTCGGGCCGCATCGCCAGATGGGCGTTCGACAGATCCGCGGGGTCGAAGTCGACGCCCATCTCGATGATCGACATCTTCTCGAACGGCGTGCCGAAGTAGGCGTGCACATCGCTCATGCAGGCCTTCGAGATCGGAAAGAGATGATCGGACGTCTCGATGTCCTGGCGGATGCGGTTGGCGAAGTGGTTGATGTTGTCGGCGTTGTGGAACTGCGGCGTCAGCAGGGGCGACAGGTCGTAGACCACCGTCGCCTCGCGCCCGAAGTAGCGCCGCATCGGCTTGATGCTGGTGTAGACGCAGGTCGCGTTTCGGGCCTCGTCCGCCGGCACGGGCTTGCGATCCCAGACGATCTGCTCGACGGCTCCCAGGCCGCCGACGCCCGAATGCTGCGCCAGGAAGCGCGCGACCAGTTCGCGAGGAACCTCGACGGTCTCGAACAGGAAGGACCAGTCGATGCTCGGGTCCTTGAGCGCGCCGCGCGCGATGGCGGCGATGACGTTCGGAATCCCCGTCCAGGTGTTCTCGAACAGCGCGCCGATTTCCAGATAGGCCTTGGGCATCACTGGGCCTCCGACCCGCGCGAGGACAGGTCGGCGATGACCCGGTCCAGCGCCTGCTTGAAGGGCTCGACCCCGAAGACGTCCCGCACGGTCGACAGGGCGTGGGCGGACCGGCGCGCGAAATCCTCGTCGCCCATGTCCGCCGCAGTCCGCAGGGCGGTGCGCACGCTCTCTTCCTCGACACGGAACGTCCGGGCGCCGAACATGCCGTAGCGCCCGGCCATGCGCGGATCGAATGCGGTCTCCTCAGATGGGATGACCACCGCGTTGTCCTCGGAGATGTAGCCCTCCATCGCGGTGTTGTTGACGGAGACGGGCACGAGACCGCGACCCATGGCCTCGATCAGGGGCAGGTTCTGGCCCTCGCCGTGCGAGGTGCACAGGTAGAAGTCCGCGACGTCGAAGAGATGGTTCATCTCGTCGCGCGTCAGAATCTGGTCGGTGATCCAGACCCGGTCGCTGACGAGCGGCGGCGCGAGCCGGCCCGGGTTGGTCACCTGCTCGCCGTGCAGCAGGGAGTTGACGGGTTCCCGGCCGCGGAAGGGGGTCGACATCTTCAGCAGCAGGATGGCGTCCGGCCGGTGATGGCTGAACTGGACGAACGCTTCCAGCATCGGACGCAGCTGCTTGCGGAAGTCGTGGACGTTGAAAATCGTCAGGAACACGGGCGGCGGGGTCGAGCCCTCGCCCGATCCGAGGATCGACCTCAGGTTGGAGCGCCGAGCCGCGGACGCATTGTTCATGGCCGGCTGGATACGCGGCACGATGGCCAGCGGCTGCCAGGAGACGTCCTTCAGAACCCGGGCGTGAGTGTCGATCCGCTTCCAGCTGGACCGCTCCGCGCGCGGGCGACGCGCCAGGTTCTCGATGATCGGGGCGGTGACCATATGGGTCGGCGCGGTCACGCCGCTGCGCTGAATGGCTTCGACCGCCGACTGCGCGGGCGCCCAGATCTCGTCGGCCCGGTTCAGCATCGTCGCCTGGTCGGCGAACGCGTGATAGGTCAGGAGCTCGGTCGCCGCACGCAACCGGTCGAACTCCCAGGCGAAGCAGTTGATGTTGTAGGCGCCCTTCAGCAGGCGCAGGCGCTCGGGCGGATAGAAGCACAGGTGGATGTTGATCGCCGCCGAGGACCGCTCGCGGATGTCCGAGATATACTCGGGATGCTCGATCACGGCGTGATCGATCTCCAGGTCTTCCAGCGCCTGCAAGAAGCCGCGCATGGCGAAGGAGTAGGAGTAGTCGGCCACGCCCAGACCCGAGCCGACCGCGCTCCGGTCCGTCTCGCTGATGCGGCCTCCAGGAACCGAAAGATAGATCATGACCCCTTCGCGCGCGCCGTCGCGGGGCGCCTCGGAGAAGACCGTCGCGTTATCGATGCGGGCGAGCAGGGCGCGCTCGAAGGCGATGCCGTCCGTGTTCGGATGTCCGAGCGCCTGGGCCCGCTCGAACTGGGCGTCGGCCGCCCGCAGGTCGCCGCGCAGCTTGAGAAGATGCGCGAGTTGGAAAGGGGCTTCGGCGTCGTCGGGCGACAGCTCCGCAGCACGGGCATAGGCCGCCTGGGCTCTCGCGAAAAAGCCGGCCTCCTTGTAGGCGTGGCCCAGCTGGATCTGGGCGCCGGGATTGGTTGGCGCAGCATCGGCGATGCGCCGCCGGTAGTAGATATCGCCCGCCCAGTTCTGCTTGGAACGCGCGGCATCGGCCTTCTGATGCAGATTCACGCCTGCGGGAGAAACAGCCGGGGCGCCGACGGGACCGGCCTCCATCAAGCCTCGCGCGCGGCTGATCGTCTTGGCCACGACCTTGCGGGATCGCTTGGCGAGGTCGTCGATTTCGGTGTTCACGAAGGCTTCCCCAGTTCGGCCGCGACGTCACGGGCGGCCCGCCGCTCTTGCAGCACCGCGTCCAGAACGACATCGAACGGCGTGTTCGGGCGCCAGCCATAGTCGGTCATGAACCGGGAAAAAAGCCCTTGCGCCACAGGGATGTCCGATGGCCTCAGCCGATCAGGGTGCCCCCGCAAGACGGCGAGGTAGGCTTCGACGATGTCGCTGATGGCGCTGAAGTCGCGCTGCGCCTCCAGGTTCCCGACGCGGATCGGGGCGCCGAGGTCCTGCCGTTCGAGCCGGGCGATCTGTTCCGCGAAGCTGGGGACCACGAAGCGGACATCCTGGCCCGGACCCGTGTGGTTGAACAGCCGAAGCGCGACCACCTGCAGATGATCGTCGGCCAGATCCTGAAGCAGCCCCTCCGCCGCCAGCTTGGAGCGGCCGTAGGACGAGGCGGGGTCGGGCCGGTCCGTCTCGGCGCGCGGCCCGTCCAGAAAGGCGCGGCCGTAAACCTCGGCGCTGGAGGGAAAGATCAGCTTCACCGGGCGCCGCAGCGCCCTCGCCGCCACGGCCACGTTGCGCGCGCCGAGCAGGTTGATGTCCCAGGTCGCGACCGGATCCTTGCCCGCCTGGGCCACCGACGAAGCCGCCGCCAGGTGGACGATCGCGTCCGGCGCGAAGGACCGCACCGCGGCATCGACAGCGTCCGCGTCGAGCACGTCCAGGCCTTGGCCGTTCCCTCCGGGGCCGCCGAGCGCCAGCACCTCGAAAGCCTCGCCGACGGCCGCGGTCAGGTGAGCGCCGACGAAGCCGGTGGCGCCGGTGATAAGAAGGCGTCGCATGCCTCGGTTCCGTTCCGGCGGCGACCGACTAGGCCGCCTTCGAACGACGCGCGAGATCGGCGTCCACCATCTCCCGGATCATCTCTTCCATCGAGATCGTCGGCTCCCAGCCCAGGGCCGCCTTGGCCTTGGACGGATCGCCGAGCAGCACGTCGACTTCCGCCGGCCGGAAGAACTGGGGGTCGATGACGACGTGATCGTCCGGGTTCAGCCCGACATGGTCGAAGGCGACCTTGATCATCTCCCGCACCGTGGTGGTCCGCCCGGTGGCGACCACATAGTCGTCGGGCGTTTCCTGCTGCAGCATCAGCCACATGGCCCGGACGTAGTCCTTGGCATGGCCCCAGTCGCGCTTGGCGTCGATGTTGCCCATCGGCAGAGTGGTCGCCTGGCCGAGCTTGATGCGCGCCACCGCGTCGGTGACCTTGCGGGTCACGAACTCCAGCCCGCGCAGCGGGGACTCGTGGTTGAACAGGATGCCCGAGGACGCGAACAGGCCGAAGCTCTCGCGATAGTTCACCGTCATCCAGTGGCCGAACAGCTTGGCCGCAGCATAGGGCGATCGCGGATAGAACGGCGTCGATTCGCTCTGCTGCGGCTCCTGGATCAGGCCGTACATCTCCGAGGACGACGCCTGGTAGAAGCGCGCCTCGGGCGCCTGCAACCGCACGGCTTCCAGCACATTGACGGCGCCGACGCCCGTGACCTGGGCCGTCAGGCTGGGCTGGTGCCACGAGGTCTTCACGAACGACTGGGCCGCCAGGTTGTAGACCTCGTCGGGCTTCACCTCCTGTAGGGTGCGGCACAGGCCGCCGAGATCCAGCAGATCGCCGTCCACCAGTTCCACGTCATCGGTGATCCCGAGCCAGTCGAGGCGGTGGGTCGCCACGCCAGAGTGGCTGGACCGACGCACGACGCCGACCACGCGGTAGCCCTTTTCGAGCAGGAGGGCCGCCAGATAGGCGCCGTCCTGGCCCGTGATTCCGGTCACAACCGCGCATTTGCCTGACATGGTACGTCGTCTCTCATGGAAAGGGTCGGTCTCGCCGAGACCGGGCGGTGCGGCTTATCTCAGCGTCCGCGCCGCGAAACAAGTCGAGGAGCGACCGCGCCTTTTCCTGAGGCGAGCTTCGCATTAGGGCTCTGTCCTCATCCAAGGCTGCGACTCGGCCAGGCGGGAACGACCATGTCGGCAGATATGTCAGGGCAGGGCGCGGCAGGGACGCCGTCGTCCGAAGCCGACGTCTACAATCTCTATGCGCTCTGTCTGGGTCGACACCCCGAGGCGATCCACGTGGTCGGCAACATCGTCGGCCACGATCTCGGCGTCATGCTGACGACGTTCTTCGCCACCGACGAGCACGCCGCCAATGTGCTGGAACCGCTCGGCAGCGACCGCCGTCTCGTCGGGGGACTGTTCGATCGAGCTCCGGGCGGCGAGCTGATGGGATGGACCGCCCGCGTGCTGCCCCTCGCGCAGCAGACGCGCCAGGCCCTGCAGCAGGAGGCCTGCGCCCGGTCCTGGCACGCGGCCTATCACGCCCTGTTCTCGGACCCGGTCTGGGCGGAGGTCACGGATCACCGGCTGGTCGAGCGGCGACGAGGGGTCTTGTCGGCGCTCCAGACCTTCGCCGGGGTCGAGGGCCGGGTGGAGCGGGCGGCCGCGGACGAGATCAGCGGATGGGCGCTGATGCCGGAAGGGTCCGGAGATCCCCTGACCGTCTCGGCCCGGATCGACGGCAAGGTCGTCGCATTGGCCGCCGCATGCGGCTACCGGCGCGACCTTCAGGAAAGATTCGGCGGCTCGGGTCTGTGCGAGTTCCGCTTGACCCTGCCCGATCGCCTGGTCGACAGCGGTCGAACGCTGCGCGTCGAAATTCACGAGGCGAGCACGGGCGTCCGCATCGACGCGGCGACGTTCGCGCCGCACGCCGCGCCGCTTTCGGTCCACGCCGCCGTGGTGGCGGAACTGGCGTCGGTCCGCCAGACCCTGGCGCGTCTGGAGTCCAGCCTGCCGGCGCTGGACCGGGAGTTCGGCTTCGAGCTCGGCGCCTACATGGACTGGCGCCGCGCATTCGGAGAGCGGACGCCGAAGCCCTTGCGAAGACCGCAGACGGCTGAGGCGGACGCGCACGTGCTTGTCGTCATCGATGCCCGTCAGGGCTCTTCACGCTGGCTCGACGACGCCCTGGACGGGCTCGCGCGCCAGACCCATTCTTCATGGTCGACGATGATCGTTGGGCAAGGCGCCGAGGCCGAAGACCTGGCGCGGCGCGCCGCTTGGCGCACCGGCCGACCGGTTGAGCTTATGGGTGAGGCCGAGGCCGCCGCTAGGGCTCTCGCGCCGGGCATCGAGCTCGTCGTCCGGATCGACGCCGCCTGCGTTTTGGAGCCCGGGGCTCTGGCCGCGCTGGTCGAGCAGGACCTGGCGTCCGCCCTTGCCTTGTACTGGGACGAGGACGCCTTTGCCGACTGCGGACCGTCCGGGATCGCCGCCGCGCGCCGGGCGCGGACCGGGCCGCGCTTCAAGACCGCCTTCGACCTGGACTGGCTCCGTCAGGAGCCCGTCCTGGGGTCCGGCCTAGCTCTGACGCCATCGGCGCTGACGGCCATCGGAGAAGGCCCCTGGTCGGCCGCCTCGCCGTCGCAGACGGGTCTGAGGCTCGCCGAGACGGAAGTGGAGGTTCGTCACCTGCCGCGTCTCCTGCACAGCCGACAGGCCGCCGAAACGATGGACCCCGCCGCGTGGGCCGCAGCGGTGCAGGCGCATCTGGACCGTCAGGGCGAGGACGCCGAGGCCGTGGTCATGGAGGACGCGCTGGGCGCCGGGGCCGCGGTCGACGTGCGTCATCGCCGCGATCTGAGCGACGTCACGGCCGCCGTCATCATTCCCACGAAGGACGGGCTGGATGTCCTGCGGCCCTGTCTGGACAGCCTGTTCCAGCGGTCGGGCGCCAACGCCGTCGCCATGCAGGTCCTGGTCGTCGACCACGAGAGCCGGGAACCCGAGACCCTCGCCTATCTGGATGATCTGGCCGGTTCTGGCCGGGCGCGCGTCCTGCCCTATTCCGGCGGTTTCAACTGGGCGCTGATGAACAATCTGGCGGCCGCCGAGGTCGAGGCGGACGTCCTTGTGTTCCTGAACAACGACACCGAGGCCGTGTCGGCCGACTGGCTGGACCGGCTCTGCCGTCAGGCTATGCGCCCCGAGGTCGGGCCGGTCGGCGCCCGGCTGATCTTTCCGGACGGGGCCATCCAGCACGCGGGCTTCGTGGCGCGCGATCTCGACGACAGCTTCCTGATGCCAGAGGGCGTGGGTGTTCCGGGTTCGGACGGCGGGTACCTGGGCCGCCACGCGCGCCGTCGGCGTACGGCGGCGGTGACCGGCGCCTGCATGGCGATCCGAGCCGAGCTGTTTCGCGAGCTGGGCGGGTTCGACGCGGCCAACCTGCCCGTCGACTGGAACGACATCGACCTGTGTCTGAAAGCGAGGGCGGCGGGGTTCCAAACCCTCTACGATCCCGCGTCGGTGCTCTATCATCATGAGTCCCGAAGCCGGGGCGCGACCCTGGGCGGAGAGCGGCTGGCCGCTTCAGGACGGGCGGCGACGCTGGTCTGGGAACGGTGGGGCGAGCGGTTCGGTCAGGACCCGGATTACAATCCCCATTTCGAGCGGTCCGGAACGCCGTTCGCCCGCCTGGCGCCCCCGTGGCGACCGGCGTCTGTCGCCTGAGGCGGGAATCGCGCCGCGTGCGCTTCCCGACATAGGCGACCGCTCGATCAGACGGCGGCGTACGCTAGCGATACCAGACCGGGTTTTCGCGCGACTCGATCCCTTTTTTTTGAGCGCCGTAACCGTGTTCATCGAGCCGCGGCAAAGGTCGCACATGTGACCGAAATGAGGATGGCGGCAGAGCTTCAAATCCAAGCCGGGCGGCCTTTTCGCAGAGATTTCAGCGACAAGGGCGTTTGGGCTCGGCGAACCCGGATCGTGGATTTGCGGTCACGCGTCACAAAAGGCTCATTGTCTGGGCGGGAAGTTGGTGTTGAGGGATGACAGGCCCTCCGTCATGAAGCACGGGTCTGAGGAGCAGACGGGGCGCACTGTGCGGTCCGCTGTGACCGCCTCTCGACTGCACTTTGGCCCTGTTAACTGGATCCTGAGGGGAACCATTCCTATGAAAAAGCATCTCCTGCTCGCCGCTGCCGCGGTAAGCGCCATTGGCTTCGCCAGCACTGCTGACGCCGCCTCGCTGTTCTACCGCGCCGGCGCTGGCGCCCTGACCGACTCGGTCAGCAACCCCTACCTGCTGGCTCGCGAGCTGAACTTCGGCACGGGCGTCTCCTCGACCCTCGGCCAGTTCGACACCGTGATCCGCTACAACGGCGACGGCATCCCCGCCGGTACCTACAACGTGACCATCACGTTCGCGGGCGCCGCCGGTGCTCCGGTCTCGGCCACGCAGGGTGCGGTGTTCGCCACGGCGATCGGCGCGGGCACGACCACCGCCGCCGGTGGTGAAAACGGCGTCAACCTGACGGCCGTCAACGCTCCGAACGGCGCTGGCTTCGTCACGACCGCTTCCGGCGTCGCCGCGGCGGCTGACGGTACGGCCGGCGCCGC
>VYLE01000946.1_pt1 | contig 11556 bp, 12 predicted proteins | sample 5114391 | NCBI WGS metagenome assembly VYLE01 (sample SAMN12291771, study PRJNA351875) | freshwater metagenome | isolation source: freshwater lake | place: USA: Michigan, Kent Lake | collected 2013-08-15
AAACGAATCGCTCCCACCGATGTTACGGTCTTGATCACCGGTGAAAGCGGAACAGGTAAAGAGCTGATCGCTCGGGCTATCCACCAAAATAGCCCTCGCAAGGCGAAACGCATGGTCGCTCTGAACGTTCGCGCTGTCTCGGAGAATCTCGTGGAAAGCGAACTCTTTGGACATGTTCGGGGTTCTTTTACCGATGCCGTTTCCGATCGCGAAGGAGCATTCCAATACGCGGATGGCGGAACTCTCTTTATGGACGAGGTCGGCGATATGCCCATGAGTACCCAAATCAAGCTATTGCGAGTTCTCGAGGAAAGCCAAATTACCCGGGTTGGTGATAATCGACCGATCAAGGTCAACGTGCGACTCATCTCAGCAACCAATCGTCCTCTCGAAGCGATGATTGACGATGGTACATTCCGAAACGATCTCTTCTATCGACTCAAAGTGGTCACGGTTCATCTGCCCCCTCTCAGAGAGCGACGCGACGATATTATTCCTCTCATGGATCACTTCCGTAAGACGTTTGTTCGTAAACACAATCATGCACCGTGCAATTTTACCCCCTCGGTTACCAAAAAGTTTTTCAGCTACGATTGGCCTGGTAACATCCGTCAATTGCGTAACTTTGTCGAAACGATGGTGGTTCTCGATATGGACGGCAAACTGGATATCGATGATTTACCACCGGAGCTAAGCGATGGCGAAGGACCAACTCAGTCCGAGATAGATACCGCTGTTTCTTACGCCCAACCCGCCAGTTTGTCCTCGCTCACGGGAGTCATGCCCTCGGACCTGATCGGAAAATCTATGGATGAGATTGAGCGTTGGGCGATCGAAGAAACTTTGAAAATCACCGCCGGAAATCGGGACGAGGCGGCCAAAATTCTTGGCATCGGAGCGAGAACGTTGTATCGTAAACTAGATAAATATAAAACCGATGGCTGAGACGCTGTCGATCCTAACTCCTTATCACCCGCCTCGACAAACGATGTTATCACTTTTCTTGCGCAAGGCGGTTCAAAGCCTTTTGTTTGTTAGCTTTCTTTGGATCAATCATTCGTTCGCTTCAGAGCAGCCAAATGTTTTGATTATTATGGCCGATGATTTGGGTTATTCCGATCTCGGTTGTTATGGGGGGGAAATTGAAACACCGAACCTCGATCGACTCGCCGCGAACGGATTGCGGTATACACAATTTTACAATACAGCACGTTGCTGGCCATCGCGAGCTGCATTGCTGTCCGGCTACTACGCCCAGCAAGTTCGTCGTGACAATATCCCTGGCTTGAAGGGTGGTGGGAACGCTGGCACGCGACCCGCATGGGCAAAGTTGCTTCCTGCCTACCTGAAGCAGTCAAATTACCGATGTTATCACAGTGGAAAATGGCATATCGATGGCCCGGTTTTGGCCTCTGGTTTTGATGCGTCGCTCGACATGCGAAACCAAGGAAACTATTTTTCCAGTAAGGGGAACCATATCAACGACGTGCCCGTTCGACCGCAAGGTTTAGAGCCCAATTACTATGCTACTGACGCGACGGCGGAACACGCGATTCAATGCTTGAAAGAACACTCCGAGTTCCATCCCGATAAACCATTCTTTCAATACGTGGCCTTTAGCAAGCGATCGCCAAGTATGCCGATCGCTATCGCGATGGTTGGGATGCTATGCGCGAGGAACGCTTTCGCAAAATGAAAGAACTAGGTATCACTAGTACCTCCCTCTCTCCGCTCGAACCAAAAATAGGACCACCTTATCCGCGACCCAAGGATATCGAGTTCCTAGGGAAAGGAGAGCTCAATCGGCCTGCAGATTGGTCGACTCTTACCGACGAACAAAAGCAATTTCAGTCGACGAAAATGGCGATTCATGCCGCGATGGTTGACACCATGGATGTCGCCATAGGCCGCATTTTAGATCAGCTGAAAGACATGAATGCTTTCGAGAATACGATCATCCTGTTTTGCTCCGACAATGGTGCGACGGCTGAGATTATGATCCGAGACGGAGGACATGATCCTGCTGCACCCATTGGTAGTGCCGCGACCTATTTATGCCTCGGGCCTGGTTTTTCGAGCGCGTGCAACACTCCTCACCGGCGGCACAAAACCTGGGTGCATGAGGGAGGGATCAGTACGCCACTTATTGTTCACTGGCCAGCCAAGATTTCCGAAAAAGGAGCACTTCGCACGACACCAGCTCACTTAGTGGATATTGTCCCAACAATTCTAGAGATAACAGGTACCAAACAACTCCCAGGAGATCAACAGACCGATGCACTTAAATCATCTGCTCCTGCATTATCCGGCCGAAGTCTAACACCAAGTTTTGAAACAGATACGGTCATCGATCGGGAATCGCTATGGTGGCTGCATGAAGGAAATCGAGCGATTCGAGTTGGAGATTGGAAGCTGGTCGCTTCCAAGGGTGAACCATGGGAGCTTTACGATTTGCGCTCCGATCGAGCCGAACAAAACAATCTGGCAGAAAAACATCCAGACAAGGTCAAAGAGTTAGTAACCCGTTGGCAATCACAAACCGACCAATTCGCGATAGATTTTGATACTCCATAGCCGAAGTCGCCAAGAGGGGTAGCCGAAGTCGCCAAGACTTTGGACAGCACACCAGCAGTGCATCCAATCTGTGGCCAGATCGGCTACGAGCACTCGGGATATATTAACGAAATCCGTCGATTCGTTACTTGCCGGTATCGAGCGCGTAGTATTTCTGCACCGATCCATCCGCCAAAACTACTCGCCCGGGCTCGCTTTCTCTCGGCCATGTGTCGAAGTAATCGACGAGCTCTTCGTAGTGATCGATAATGTCTTGCAATGTGTGCGTAGGGTATGGAATTATTTTCTCGTAGGGGTTATCCGCCCCTAGCTGAATACATCCACCCCAGTAGTTGGATTCTACCGGCTCACCAGTTGAAGAATCGGTCGTCCCCAAGAATCTTCTTCCCTGGATCACGAGTCGCCACTTACCAATCTCGCCTAATGCAAAAGTCCCTGTGGATTCGTAGGTTGCTAGCCCGTAAACCACGATTCTTGACTCTGGAAGATCTTTCAGCGTGATCGTAACACTTGCAACTTCTTCCAAGACATCTTCGTGCGTGGAAATGGAATATCCAATTCCATCGATCTTTTTTAAGAATGACCCCACTGCATACCGCTCTGCATAGTATAACCGACTCGCAAAGCTGATCATGCCACAGATTAACGCGACGATCAGCATCGTCAACAATAAGCCCTGTGTCCCAAATCGTAGTTTGCTGAGGTTGTTCATAGCTTATTAATATAGCGACTCATGCTAGCCTCAGTCTCTACCACCGATCGCTAGATAAAACCCTGACCTGTAACCTCCCAAAGACAATTGCCAAAAGACAATTGATTGTGCTAACGATGTAGGAAATGCCCTATAAGCTTTTGCCATTCTTTCGGAAACCGATGGATATTCACTCTCGCCTCAATTGGAAACGATTTTTCGAGTTAGAATTTTTCTAGTTGACGCTGTTTCTTTCCCTGCCTAGAATCGGTGGCCAGTCATCCGCAAAGTACCGAATTCGCCGAAGGTTTATTGCAATGAATACGCTCTATTTATCAAACCCGGTTCCTGACCGCTATCTTAGCGGATTTTCTCGCGTGACCGGCATTGTGTTTTTCATTGCTGGACTTTCTAAGTTGTTGATCTCGTACAGTCCTAGCTTGAGTTGGGTGCCTCCGTGGCTATATTTCGGTGCATCGGTCACCGAAATTTTTCTGGGTGGTTCATTGTTGTTTTCTAAGCGAATCGATGATACCGTCCTATTCGCCACTCTTTCTATCTCGGTCGTTCTGATTGTGATTGGAGCGGTCAATTATGTTTTGGGTATCAGCTGTGGGTGCTTTGGGGCGATAGAAATCCCATCACTGGCAATCGTTGCATGGAACTTTGTAGTGTGCTCCCATATGGTATGGTTCCTTGCGAGTCGTGGATGGTCTATTGAAAATCTCCGAAAGCTAAGCACTTATCGTGTTGTTGTTTTGTGTTCGGCGATCCTTGGCGTTAGTTGCTCGCTTAAATTGAGTCAGGCTGATCAATTCTTTGGATTGGGGGCGAGCCGCAATGCTCTAAAAATCGCTTCGACTTCTCAATTGATCGGAGAAAGTGTTGCTGGTGGACTTATTCCGTTTCGGGTGGTTTTAACAAACCATTCCGACTCCGCGATACAAATCGTCGGTGGCGGGTCGACATGTGGTTGCATCACGCTACAAAATTTACCAATGTCGATCGCTCCAGGTCAAACAGTGTCACTGAATGTGGAGTTGACGGCGCGAGGCGATCCAGGGGATTACTCGCAAACGGTAAGTTACTACCTAGATGCAAGCGACCAATTTGTGCTAACAGCAAAATTAGAATACAGAATCGTCGGTGAATCAAAGGGTTCCTAGCGATCCCGATGGACGGTAAACCTTCGGCCGCCTTATTTTTTTCGTGGGTGTGGTTTTATTTTTCTGTTTAGGAGACATGATGAGACTTATAAAATTTCTCGGTTTGGTTTTGTGTGTTGTAGGAGCGTGTGGCTTAGCCGAAGGGATTTCTACGGGGCAACCTGGTGGTGGCCCGGGAGAAAATAGCACGCTTTGTCCAGGGACGGTTCCGAATTGCGGTCCTGACTCATGCCCGCAGCGTCAAAACTGCCCGAATGGTGGGCATTTAAATACTTGCACATGTGTTGCAACATAAATGGATAGCCAAATGCCCCATTTTTGCGAGAGGAAGTATTTCACGATTGTGAATTATGGAATTTCAAGTTTGTTGGTCGCGCTTTCATTCGTACTTGCATGTAGCCAAGTACGTGCAGCACCACCCGATGCAAACGAAATAGCAGAATCTGGTGGAGTATTTGAAAGGGGATTTCAGTTCAACTGCCTAGTATCCCAAGAATCGAGTTCTGGGGTGTCTCAGTTCTTCGAAGAGTACATCGTCATGGATGGCAATATTCGTTCTCTGTTCCAATTGCGAGCGACTGGAGAAGAAATTCCGATTTCAAAGGGATTAGACTGGCTGAAGTCCGCCGATGCAAAAGTTGTATCTTTTAAAAACCTTCTGCTCTTAAACAGGGATTATTTTGCTAGATGTGTTTTAGGAGACGACAAGGCGATACAGTTTGTCGGAAGCACAAACGCGATGCCGGGCATGATTCCTTGCTCTCCCTTTTGGGGTGGAGTGGAAGGATTCTTGGAATTCAAGTCTTTGCTTTTAAGTGAGAAGCTCATCAATATAGATACTAAGCAATCGGAAAATGGGACGCTCATATCTGGAGAGTTAACCAGCGATCCCGAACGTCCTGCTGGACAGAATATTCGGCTCTCGTGGGTGTTTAATGGTGATGACAAATGCGTTCGAATCACCAAATCAGACCCATTAGACGCGAAGCAAGATTTCGTCATTGAGAATGAGTTTGTGAATGAGGGAAACGGTTTTATCCCAAGGAAGAGTATCAAAAAATATTCAGGCGGATACGTACAAACGATCTTGATAGGAGAATACACTTTGCTTTCCACTGTCGAAGAAAGCATATTCCGATTATCCCACTACGGTTTTCCTGAGCCCAAGGTAAGCTCAAGCAAAAATTTCCCTTGGTTCAGCGTCGCTCTACTCGGATTGGGGGCAACACTTCTTCTCATAGTTTATGGGTTGAAAAAGAGGAAAGCTTGAGACTTAATGAGATCAGCGTATACATTGATTGAGATTCTTGTTTGCGCTGCGATATTGACGGTATTAATTGCATTGACACTTCCGGCAGTCCAATCTGCTAGAGAAGCCGCGAGGCGAATCCATTGCTCAAGCAACTTGAGACAAATAGGTTATACTTCGCTCCACTTTGAAGCAGCCAATAAGCACATGCCTGGCCCGACCATGAATGCTCATCCCAATTCGGGAGCTTATCGGTCCGACGCGGGGCTCTTCGTCAATCTACTTCCCTATTTTGAGATGCAATCGGTATACAACAAATTCGATCGAAATCTGCCGACCAACCATGAATACCACCTCGATTTGATATCGATCAAACCCAGCTTGCTGAAATGCCCCTCCACTCAACCATCCCAAAATATGAAATCGATCGCCAATGGCTTTTTGGGTGTCGCAACGCTCGGTTTGGATGCACCTGCGTGTGACTATTCAGGAAATGCTGGAGCGTGGAAAAACGGAACACCCCACTCGGGCATTGTCCGAATCAGGATCGGCGAAATTGCTAAAGAAGTTAGGTTACAAGAAGTCTCGGATGGAATGTCGAATACGCTCATGTTATGGGAAAGTGTGGGGGATAGACTCCATCTTTCCAAGACATTGAGCCTGAATCTAGATGAAGGCATCCCGAACAGTTTCGTTGTGTATAGTGGCTACAACACTCAGGCCATACTTCGTGGGAGTGGTCAGGCCGTTACCAAGTCTTACATGTTTGCGTGGTCTGGATTTAGAATTGGTGCCGTCGTAGAAGGCACTAAATCCGTGAATGAACGTAACGATATTGGGCAACCCTTTTCATACCATAATTCCACGGTTGCGGTTTGTTGGGCGGATGGTGCAGTTAGTCACCTTAATGAGTCAATTGATGAAACGGTTTTGGTTTCGATTTCAACGATACGTGGAGGTGAATACACCGGTGATGCATACTAATGGTGCAAACGAAATTGTCCCCGTGGCCGAAGTCGCAAAGACTTTGGACAGCACACCAGCAGTGCATCCAATCTGTGGTCAGATCGGCTACGAGAAGATGAACATCTATTCGGCTAACGCCGATTCAATGATTGCCTCAATCGTTTTGTCTGCGGTCGCTCCTTGCCAATTGAGCTCCCCCTGCCACCAATGTCGCAAGTACCCTCGCTTGTCGATCACATATACCGTTGGCCACATTGTGTTAGCCCAGCGGTCCCAATTCTTCATCTCTCGATCCATGATGATCGGAAATTCCAGCTTTCGATCCTTGGCCGCTTCGCGAACCGCATTAGGATCTCGTTCGGTCGGCGTTTCTGGAGACTGAATCCCAATGACCACGACTCCTTGATCAGCATACTTCTCATGCCATCGACGATAGATCTCAAAGTTCGCATGGCAATTGTGACATTGGAATGCATAAAAGTGAACCACCACAACTTTTTCTCGCAACGACTCTAGTGTCATTGGCGATGAGTTAAACCATTCTGTGTCCGGTGCGAACTCAGGCGCTATGGGATAAATTCGCTTGAGCTGTTTCGTATCGAAAATGGGACCGACGAGTGTCTTTAATTCTTTGATTTGATCGGGTGATAAAATCGAGTTTATGGCTTTTTGTTCAGTCGAGGTTGCGTCTGCCGCAGCTTCGGTTGCGGCTGAAATGTCTCCTCCTTTTCTCGTTAACTCTTGCAGTTTCTTCTGAGCAGTCTCTGTCGCGCTAGCCAGATCCGTAAACCTTTTCAATTGCACAGAAGTTAACTTCACTGCTTTGGCGATTTCCTTTCTCAGGAACATGCGATTACCCTGCGATTGAGCCTCGATTTGTTTTAATCTCTTGACCTGTTCCGCAGTCCACGCCCCTTTAGCCCATACCCAAAACTCTTTCTCTAATCGATCAAGCTCTGCGAAGCTTTTTTCCGTTGGAAGATTGCGACTGCGAAACCAATCGCCATCCCACTTCTGGAATTGTTCTTCAAGCTGGCTTACCTCTGCATCGCTCAAGCCCAATTCCTTGTGTACCTCGGGTGCGTGAATGAGCGAAAAGACACGATGCGGTACCAACGGGCGCAATTCCACGGAGACAGAGGGGTCTTGTGCGCTCACTGGCGCACAGATCATGATCGAAGCTAATAGCAGTCCCACGCGGTGCACGAAACGATTCATCAACATACTCAAACTCCTTTAAACTTACTCTTTGTCGTTTTTAGCCTTAGCAGCAAGTCGCTTTTCGAAATCTTTATAAATCAAACGATCGGTGTTGCTTTTAAGGTGAAAGCCAATCATGTCGTAGTTATTGCACCGTTGCAACTTCTTCTAAAGCCGCGTGCAAGGCCTCATATTCATAGCGACAGCATGGGCACTCCGATAAATGGATTTGGACCGCTTGCATGGCATCATCGAGCTCGATGCCTTCTACCATGGCGTCCGCGTATTGGCTCATCAGTTCAAAGCAACCATCGCAGCCGATAGTGTTACGTTCGTCGACATCTCGGATCAAAGAAGCGAGGGAGTTCAAATGTTGTTTTGTAATCTTCATACGTTAGTTCCTTGCGTGACAAAAAGGGATATGCAATCGTCAGCTGTATAGCCTGATTCCTCCAGGCCGTGTTTCAGTTTGAGTCGGGCGTCATGCTGCAATTTGTAGACGGCGTTCCGAGTCATCTTCAGAACGTTGGCGATTCCATCGGATGAAAAGCCATCTAGGCTCGCGCGGATCACAGTCCGCTGTTTCTCCGTGAGCCTTTCATTAATCAATGTTTCGAGCAATTGAATAAGCTCCCGTTTGGACTGAACCAACTCTGGTTTCTCGCCATCCGTCGCCACGATCTCGATTTTGTTTCCGTTTTCGGTGTCAAAGGCTTCAAGCGATTGTTCGGCATGATAGCGACGGCGCAAATCGCTCATGCCGATTCGAATGGCGATTGTCATCGCCCAAGTTACGAATTTGCTGGCACCTTGGAATTGTTCGATCGATCGCAAAATTGTTAGTAACGCATCTTGTGCGATATCTTCGACCGCAATTGATCGGCCGTATTTGCCCGAAAGAGCTTTGGTCACTCCACGAACGAGGATTTCTCGCAATTGGCTTATCGCAGCATCGCATAGCGGCGTTTGCATGCGGATGGCTTCAAAAAGTTCTGTGTCGGTCAAACCCATGACGCATAATCCTCGTGGGTATCACCATCCTGCTTACAACGTACAGTCATTGGTCTCTGTTTTTGAGGGTAACTCAACTAAATGTGCTTATCTACTCCTTAGAGAGCCTGGCGCTGAGTTCTCTTACCGAGAAATCGATGGAATGTGAGATATATATCCAGAAACAGATATGACCTCAGGCCTCAGGAGAAGCTCCTACTGCTCTGAGGGAAATCAAAGCACGGTTTACACGCTCAGCCAAAAGCGAGATTTTAGACCCAACTCAGCAGCTTTCTCCTCCAAATAGGCAAGGTCCAAGCTTGAGCCTTGCAGTGCGTACAAGGTTTGAATGTCTGCCAAGTCGATCAATCGCCCCGTTGCAGCCTTGAACAAAAGCAAATCCTCGCAACTCAAAACTCGAACCTTTTTCTCCACTCCTGGGAAATCGCACAGAATCGCGCGACGGATGGACTCCCAATCGCTCGGTCAGATCATAGACCTCCTCCAGAACACGCAATAGCACACTAGGGGGCACGGGGAGACTCCCATTTGGTAGCTTGATATTGCTCGTACCATTCGCGATAGGCAGCCATAAGATCGCCCTCTGGCCCGATTCGGTTCCGGAGTCCCATCAACAACATTTCATGACTAAGCTCCATTGCTTGGTGCCAAGCAGCCCAATTCCGTCGGTTTTGCTCTGGGTTTGGCGGAGGACAACCGCGTGTGACGCTGGACGGAGAATCACTAGGCTCCGAAGGCTGAATCGATGGGGTTAGGTTTGTATCCATGGTGGAATTATAGACTACTTTTCTTCTTATGCAGCCGTGCGTTCAGCCTTCCTCAAAGCGGGTGGCACGGATCACAGCACCGTTCATATGGGGGGCATTGGTCTACAGCACCTCTGTTTATTCCAGCTTAGTTTTAACAGTTCGGTAGTGAGATCGTAACTATCCAGCATATCACTCCTGTAAGCATCCAGACGGATGACAGCAGGAGAAATAACAGCGAAGACCAAACAGCTTTACTCCAAATGGCAAAGCCCAACCCAGCCCAAAAAAGCGATTCGAAGAAGAGCGCTGTGTAAACCAATGAATTGTTTTCTATGAAGGGGACGAGAAACCCAAGCCTAGTGATGGTCCAAAATCCAAAGTCGTCTAAAAGAAAAAAATGGCGAAACAAAAGTAACGGAATACTCCATAGGATGACAGCAATCGTGAGATTTAAAATGGGTCGATCGAAACCTTCTATTCGACCGGTTGGCATGATTGAATTCCGTTTTCACCAGAAGTTATGAGAAGGGGCATCGCGCGCGAGACCTCTTGTTTTCCTAAAACTCTAAAGGTTTCTGATTGTTAGCATAATTGTTATACCGTAGTCAATGCAGAAGAGAAATCCTGATAGGGCAGAAAGATCGAACGCAGAAAGATACACGACTCATTTTTCTGCGTTCGATTTTTCTGCCACTACAACCGCCTTTTTATACCGGCGAGAAACAAAACTACCCCCGTCCCATTATCGCTTCCTCGGAATACATGCATCTTACGCAAATAGATGGGGAAAACGAAAATGGCACAGCTTCAAAGCTAAGACTTGTAAATCAGTTCCTTCCACTTTGAAAAGTCCTTATTTCCCATCACAACTGAAACATCACAAATCCCCGATTCAAGACGGGGACTTACTGGCCAATTTAGCGTCTTTACACAGATAACCTTCTCGTCCATTTCGAGAATAGCTATTACTTCGCCACTGTATTCATCTGTAAATCGACAGATGAGAGTCTTGGCCGCCTCCCAATCTTGAAGTAGCTTAGATGTCGTCAATTGCACCATTTCGAGTGTTACAGGGAAGAATACTCGTACTCCGCATAACTCATCAAAACTCCAAGCGATTAGACAATTCAAAAAACACCTGTCAGAAGGCAATTCTTCCAGCTTGCAAATTGCTCTGTCATGCCAGTCAACCATGACGCCGCCTGGCAAATTTGTTGGCATACCTTTTTCAAATCCGAGACGAATTGGAGGCATCTTCTATTTCAGTGGTTTGAAAACAGAATTGAAAAGGGCCGCAACATCGTCTGTTACTGGATGCGGCAGATGAACGGTATAGTGCGTCAGTCTACTCCCTGTTTGCTCAACAAAGAAAGCTGCTTCCACATCCGCCTTTGAAGCAACTTTGTGCAATTTGTCAGATCCTGAGACGCGTTGAACAAGTTTAGTTGAAACGCCATGCGGAAATCCATTCGCTACTGCTCTTGCTGCATCATCGGCCAGTTGAGCTGCCGATTCAGCAGCTTGGCCAAAGCGAATCAAGCATTCGTTTGCATTATGCACCAACAGCTCAAGTTTGCCAACTTGGTACACGTGCTCGCCGTGGACTTCGATATTGTACACACTAACGTTGCGGCGGACGAGGTCGATGGATTCGACGTACAGAATTCCCTCTGCACCTTGGAGTCGTTCTCCTGGTTCAAGATCCGAAATCGAAACCCAATCGTTGCGGTCAACCGACCAAATCGGATGAATGAGCGTGCCTTCAACGAATTCAGATAACCCGAACTCGTTTCGAACGGTCAAGTAGAAAAACCCCCGTCCTCTTTTCGCTTTTCGTTACGGCGTCGTCAATGCAGAAGAGAAATCCTGATAGGGCAGAAAGATCGAACGCAGAAAGATACACGACTCATTTTTCTGCGTTCGATTTTTCTGCCACTACAACCGCCTTTT
>VYLE01000815.1_pt1 | contig 11552 bp, 8 predicted proteins | sample 5114391 | NCBI WGS metagenome assembly VYLE01 (sample SAMN12291771, study PRJNA351875) | freshwater metagenome | isolation source: freshwater lake | place: USA: Michigan, Kent Lake | collected 2013-08-15
GCCGCCGCGCTCCCGCCCTCACGGACCAGCCGGGCCCCGAGACCGCGCCGACGGGCCTCCGGGCGGACCGCCAGGGTCAGGATCTCCGCCTCATCGGCGACCGTGCGCAGAAGGATGAATCCGTCCGGTGCCTCGATCGCGAACACCCCCGCCTGCTCCAGCAGGTCGGCCAGGGACGCAGCGTCCCACGGCGCGGAAAAGGCCGCAGCATGGATCCCGGCCAGACGCTCGGCCGTGTCGCGGGTCATGGGGCCCGGACCGGTCCGCGGGCCTGCCCGGGCAGGCGGGTGGGCGGGGTGGCATCCGGGGCGCGCAGATAGAGCGGGCGGGCCGGAGCCAGGACCGGATCCGCCGCTGCCGTGAGCCGGGCCAGGGCCTCGGGCGCAGGACCCTCCAGCGCCATGACCGTCCTTCGGGCGGCGACATCCGCAAACAGGGCCGCCCCGGAGCCGACAAGGACGGCCTCGCCCGCAAGAGCCGCAATCCGGCCTGCCGCCGCCTCAAGTGTGAGCGCCCCGGCCGGGCCGTCCGCCGCGCCGCCGCGCCAGAAGCGCGCATAGACCTGTCCACGCCGCGCATCGATCAGGGCCGCAATCTCCGGAGCCTCTCCGGCAGAGGCCGCCAGCGCATCCAGCCCCGAAATGCCGACCAGGGGCCGATCCAGCGCCGCCGCCAGGCCCTGGGCAAAGGCCAGGCCAACCCGCAGGCCGGTGAAGGAACCGGGGCCGACCGTCACCCCGATCCGGTCGAGGCGGGCGAACGAGACCCCGGCCTCGGTCGCGGCGTCGCGGGCGAAACCGGCGATGCGCTCGGAGTGACCCTTGGTCATCGGCTCGGACCGCAGGCCCAGCCGGGCCAGGTTCGCGCCGTCGACCTCGAACACCCCGGCGGTGCACAGGCCCAGCGCCGTATCGATAACCATCACCCTCATGAGACTGCCCCGGCGCAGCGGAGGGTCAGCCCTCGCGGGCCAGGGCCCGGACGATCCGGGCCACCGCCCGGCGAAGGTCGCGGTTCCCGATCAGCGGAAAATCCACCGCCACGGTCCGGCCGTCGGCCGTCGCCGTGATAAGGCGCATCTGCTCCCAGCCTTCGTCGGCCGCACCGCGCGCCGTTTCGACCGGGGGAAAGAAGGTCTCCACCGAGGTTCCAAGGATCGTCGCCGTCCTGTGCAGCCGCGAGGCAGAGATGCGGTTCTGGCCGGTTTCGTATTTCTGAACCTGCTGGAAGCTGATCCCGAGCTGCTGGGCGAGCGCACTCTGGGACAGGCCGAGCGCCGAGCGCCGCAGCCCGATACGGGCTCCGACATAGGCGTCGACCTCGTCCCGCGCGCCGATCCTGGCCATCGCTGTCTCTCCACGCCCTTTCGAGCATGGATCGTTTCATGGAAACGAAAACGTTGCAATGATTTCGTTTCATCAGTGTTCCAGCCGGGCCGTGACAGCGGAGACGACGCGGGCTTCGGACCGGGCGATCCGCTCCCGGACCTCGAGGCCACCCGGACCACCGCGCACGGTCAGGGTCTCGGCGTCAGCGGCCTCATAGAGCCGGACCCTGAGCTCGCCGTCCGCCATCTCGATCACACAGCCCTGGTCGCGGCGCGGCCATCGGCCGGTTTCGTATTCCACAACCACGCCCGAGACACCCCAGGGGGCGAGTTCGTCATTCGACAACGGCAGCCGCCGGATGAGGCCGGTCGCATGGACAAAGGCCCGGCCCTCGCTGGCCATGCCGGAAACAGCCGGTGCCTGGAGGCGGCGCAGATCCTCCGGCGTCGCACCGAGTGCGGCCGTCAGTCGACGCTGGACATCGGGACGGAACAGACCGGACCGTTTGCCGGTCTCATACAGTCCCCAGCCCTGGCTGGTCATGCCGGCCATGCGCCCCGCCTCTGCCTGCGAGAGCGCGCGGTCCCGGCGAAGGGCGGCCAGGGCCTCGCCAAGACGCCGGACGTCGCTGTCACTCTGGAACCGGGGCATGGGCCGATGATGGCGCCGTCCGGGCCCGGAAGCGAGGACGGATTCGTTTCAGGCACGATTGCACTCAGGCCGTGAGCCGCCGCGCGGCGAACGACAGCGCGCCAAAAGGTCAGATCACCTGTTCGACCGAGGTCACTTCCGGGATGTAGTGTTTCATCATCTGCTCGACCCCGGCTTTCAGGGTGGCGGACGAGGACGGGCAGCCGGCGCAGGCGCCGCGCATCCGCAGGGTCAGCACACCTGTTTCCTCATTGAAGGCGTCGAACAGGATGTCGCCGCCGTCCTGGGCCACGGCCGGGCGGACCCGGCTGTCCAGCAGTTGTTTGATCTCCAGCACGATCTCGGTGTCCTCGCCGGCCTCTGCGGCGGCGGCGGTCGACCCGTCGCGGAGCAAGGGCGCGCCCGAGACGAAATGATCCATGATCGCTGCGAGAATGGGGGCCTTCAGCACGGCCCAGTCAGGGCCGGCGGGATCCCGGGTCACGGAGACATAGTCATAGCCGAAGAAGACGCCGGCCACGCCGTCGAGGGCGAACAGGGCCTCGGACAGGGGCGAGGCCGCGGCCTCGTCACGGTTCACAAAGTCGCGCAGATCGGACGCGACATCGCGCCCGGGCAGGAATTTCAGCGCATTGGGGTTCGGGGTCGGTTCGGTCTGGATGAACATGGCGCTCAAGTGCACTCACGGGGCGGCGGGTTCAAGACCTGAGGCGTGGCTGGTGGCCGGTGGCCCGGCGACGGTAGCGTCCGGCTTCGAAAGCAAGTCACGCTGACCAGACCGGGCAATCACTGGCCACTGATCACTTTCCTCAAGCCAGGTCCTCGATGTCCTTCTCGGTCAGATCGCCCGGCACGATGGTGACCGGCATCTTTCGTCCGGTGAAGGTCGCGCCCTGTTTGACCACCGCCGAGACCAGCGGACCGGGCCCGCGCCCGCCACCGCCCGCCGCCAGGACCAGAATCTTGATCTCGGCGTCCTCACCGACAACCTTGCGGATGGCGTCCTGGGGCTCGCCGCGCTCGATCAGCAGGACAGGCACAGCGCCGGACCGTTCCGCCGCATCCCCGGCCCATCTGTTCAGGGAGGCCTCGGCCTCGACCCGGGTCTGGCGCTCAATCTCCTCGCGGACACCGGACCAATGGGCATCAGAGGCGGCGGCCGGGATGACACGCAGCAGGGCCACGCGGCCTCCGGTTGATCGCGCCCGGCGCGAGGCATAGCGCAGCGCGGTCTCGAACTCGGGACTGTCGTCGACCACCACCAGAAATTTGCGCGCCATCAGCCCCTCCCGTCAGCGCCCGACGCTAGCAGAACCCGCGCACAAGCGCGAAGCGCCAGGGCGGAGGTCCCGGAGGGCCGACGATCCGGGTCCGGAAAGACGGCCCCTCAGCCCGCTGACGCAGCGATCTCGCGGATGACGCTGTTGGCGATGGTCAGTTTGGCGAAGGTCCAGCCCGTGCCGGAGGCCAGGATCTCGTCCACCGAGGCGCGCAGGCCCTCGACGATCGCCAGACGCGGTCCCACCCAGGCGTCGACGGCGGCTTCAGCCGCCGCTTCACCCGATCCGGCGGACACCGTCGAGCTTGCGGCGACCGCCCGGGTCAGGGTCAGCTGCTCGACCATGAGGTCCTCGATCAGACGCCGGACCGCCAGCCGGTCGAAATGATCCACCGAGGGCACCGCACCCGCGCCTGCCCGCAGCCGGTCGAAATCGAAGGCCGCACCGACCTGGTGATACAGGGCGGCCATCGCCGGCTCCGGCCAGCCCGCCTGCCGGGACAGGTCACCGATATCGGCTGTCGCCACCAGGGGTCGCAGAAGGGCGATGTTCCGGGCCATGGCCTCCGGCGCGCCCAGGCCGACGAAGGTCTGGACGCGGCCCTCGAGACGGCTCTGCTCAAAGCGCGACAGAACGGAATCGCCGACCGCGCGAAGGGTATCGGCTGCGGGCTGATAGGCACTGATCAGGGCCTCTACGGTGGAGCCGGGTCTCACCGCGCGACGGGCCAGCCAGAAGGTCTGGCGGCGAAGGACAACCGAAATCTCCTGGTAGAGGGCCGTCTGGGCTGCCGCCGGGATCTTCAGGTCCAGGGCCGAGACCGCATCCCAGGCCTGGTCGAGCCGGAAGATCTGGCGCGCCGCCTCGAAGGCGAGAACCATGGCCGCCGTATCGCAGCGGGCTGACTGGCGCAGGCGCTCGGGGAAGGTCGGGCCGCACATGTTGACGATCTCGTTCGACAATATCGTCGATACGATCTCGCGGCGCAGGCGATGGCGCTGCATGTCGGCTTCGAATTTCGCCAGCGGGGCCGGGAAATAGCGGACGAGAGTCCCTTTGAAGAAGGCGTCATCCGGTGCCGCCGAGGCCACGATCTCGTCGAACAGCTCCAGCTTGGAATAGGCGGTCAGAACGGCCAGCTCGGGCCGGGTCAGAGCCTGGCCTGCGAGCTTGCGTTCCGCCAGTCTCGCGTCGTCGGGCAGGCCCTCGACCTTGCGGTCCAGCTTGCCCCGGGCCCCCAGCCACAGCATGAACTGCTGTTGGGAGTCCATGGCACCGAGGCCGTCATCCTCCTGCAGGGATACTGCGAGGGTCTGGTCATAGTTGTGCGCCAGCACCTTGAGGCCCACCTCGTCGGTCATCGAGGCCAGCAGGGCGTTACGGTCGCCGGCCTTCAGGGCGCCGGAGGCGATGGCGGCCCCGGTCAGGATCTTGATGTTGACCTCGTGGTCGGAGCTGTCGACACCGGCCGAGTTGTCGATGGCGTCGGTGTTGATCCGGCCCCCGCTGAGCGCAAAGGCGATCCGGCCGGCCTGGGTCAGACCCAGGTTGGCACCCTCGGCGATGACCTTGGCGCGCACCTCGGCACCGTCGATGCGGATGGCGTCATTGGCCTTGTCGCCGACCTGGGCGTCCGTCTCGTTCGGCGCCTTCACATAGGTGCCGATGCCGCCGAAATAGAGCAGTTCGGCCGGGGCCTTGAGGATGGCCTTCATCAGGGCGGCCGGATCGAGGACATCCTCCTGGATGTCGAGCGCGGCCCTGATCTCGGGGCTCAGTTCGATCGATTTGGCCGAGCGGGAGAAGATGCCGCCGCCCTTTGAAATCTTCGAGGTGTCGTAGTCCTGCCAGGACGAGCGCGGCAGTTTGAACATCCGGTCACGCTCGACCCAGCTGGTGGCCGGATCGGGATTGGGGTCGATGAAGATGTCGCGGTGGTCGAAAGCTGCGACCAGTTTGATGGCCTTCGACAGCAGCATGCCGTTGCCGAAGACGTCGCCCGACATGTCGCCGACGCCGACCACGGTGAAGGGCTCGGACTGGATGTCCTTGCCGATCTCGCGGAAATGGCGCTTGACCGCCTCCCAGGCCCCGCGGGCGGTGATCCCCATGACCTTGTGGTCGTAACCGACCGAGCCGCCCGAGGCGAAGGCGTCGTCCAGCCAGAAGCCGTAGTCGGCCGAGATCCCGTTGGCGATGTCCGAGAAGGTCGCCGTGCCCTTGTCAGCAGCCACGACCAGATAGGGGTCGTCACCCTCGAACCGGACCACTGCGGCCGGCGGGACCACGGAACCATCCCCGGCGATATTGTCGGTGATGTCCAGCAGTCCGGACAGGAAGGTCTTGTAGGCGCGGATGGCCTCGGCCTGCTGGGCGTCGCGGTCGCCCCCGGCGCGGACGATGGCCGCCAGACCTTTCGGGAAGAATCCGCCCTTGGAGCCCACCGGCACGATGACCGCGTTCTTGACCTGCTGGGCCTTCACCAGGCCCAGAACCTCGGTGCGGAAGTCGTCGCGGCGGTCGGACCAGCGCAGGCCGCCCCGCGCAACCGGGCCAAAGCGAAGATGCACGCCCTCGATATGCGGGGCCCAGACAAAGATCTCCCGGAACGGCTTGGGCAGGGGCAGGTCGGCCAGTTCGCGCGAGGCGATCTTGATCGAGATGTGCGCCTTGGGCTCTCCCCCGGGGCCGGTCTGGTAGTAGTTGGTGCGCTTGATCGCCTGCACGAGCAGGACCATCCGGCGCAGGGCGCGGTCATGCTCGAGGCTCTTCACCTCCTGCAGTTCGGCATTGATCGTCTCGACCAGCCTGGCCACGGCGGCCTCGCGGCTGGCCGCGTCGCCTCCTGCGGCGGCATCGAATTTGGCCGCGAACAGGGCCAGAAGGCCCCGGGCCACAGCCGGGTAGTCGCGCAGCGCCTCTTCCTGAACCGCCTGGCTGGGGTCCAGTCCGGTCTGCTGACGATAGCGGGCGAGGGTCCGTACCAGGGCCGCTTCCCGCCAGTCGACGCCCAGTTCAAGCACCAGCCGGTTGAATCCGTCGCTTTCCGTCTTTCCGGTCCAGACCGCCGAAAAGGCCGCCTCGAACGGACCCTTCACATCCGCGAACAGAAGGTCGTTGCCCCGGGGGTCCTCCAGCAGGAATTCGTGGACATGGATCTCGGCCTCGCCCGCCGGACGCAGGGCATGGCCCCACTCCTCCAGCGTCTTCAGCCCCATGTCGGCGAGGATCGGCAGCACGTCCGAGAGCGGCACGGCCGCACCGCGACGATAGAGTTTGAAGCGGAAATTCAGCGACCCTTCGCCTTCCAGCCGGAAGGCGCGAACGGCCACGGGCTCACCGCCGTCGTTCAGTCCGCTGTTGTTCAGGGAATCGACGGCCTGCAGGTCCCGCACGGCCTCTGTTGCGTCATAGCGGGCGCGATAGCCGACACCGAAGGCCTCGGCCCATCGGGCGCTGAGGGGACCGACGGCGACATCGTCCACATCGGCGCTTCGCAGGGCGCTCTCGAAACGATCGATCCAGCTGCGCCCGGCCTCGGCAATCTCGGCATCGAGCACGGCCTGATCAGGGCACGGATGATCTCCGGGGGTGACGCCGATGATGTAGTGGATCCGGACCAGGGGCTGGTCCGAAAGCTGGGGATACCAGGCCGAAAGTCGCCCACCCCAGGCACGGGCCAGTATGGCCCCGATCCGTTCCCGGACAGAGGCGTCGAAACGTTCCCGCGGGATGAAGGCGAGCACCGAAACAAAGCGGTCGAACGGGTCCTGACGGGTGAAGGTCTTGATCCGCGGCCGGTCGTGAAGGTGCAGGATGCCGAGCGCGATGCCGAGCAGCTCGCTCTCGTCGATCTGGAACAGCTCGTCCCGTGGATAGTTCTCGAGAATGTTCCTGAGCCGCTTTTCGCTGTGACTGCCGGCCACCTTTCCGGCGCGGGTCAGGGCGTTGGCGACCTTGCGCCGGACCAGCGGCACCTGGGTCGCCGTCTTGTCATAGGCTTCAGCCGTGAACAGGCCGACGAACCGCGTCTCGCCGGAGGGCCGGCCGTCGGGGCCGAACCGTTTGACCCCGATATAGTCCATATAGGCGCGGCGATGGACGCGGGAGCGGACATTGGCCTTGGCCACGGTCACCGGCTCGGACAGGTCCAGCTGCTTCTTCATGGATTTGGTCAGCACCGCCGGCTCATTGGCGCGGCGCAGCACGGTGCGCTCCGGATCTGCCAGAACCCCCAGTCCGACCCCGGCCTGCGACAGGGGCGCCTCAGCCTCATAGCCGCCGTCCTTGCTGCGCGGGTAGTCGTAGTCCCGGGCCCCGAGGAAGACGAAATGGTCGTCCTCCAGCCATTTCAGGAAATCGATATGCTCTGCCAGGACGTCGGGCGCGACCCCATGCGGATTCGCCTCGAGATGGGCGATCGACCGGTGCATCAGGGCCGCCATGCCGGCATGGCCTTCGACCGCACTGGACACGTCTTTCAGGGTCAGGGCCACGCCTTCGCACAGGGCGTCGCGCCGCTCCTGCGGCAGGGGGTCCATGACCACGATGATGGTGGACTCGCGCCCGCCTTCCTCCGCCGTCACCGGATGGTACATCGACCGGACCGTTACGCCGGCGTCGGCCAGCTCGCCCATGACGCTGTCGACGAGAAACGGCCGGTCGTCCTGGATGACGATCAGAACGTCATAACCCAGCGGGGCACCGGCCGCGCCGGGAAGCGGTGACAGGGTGATCCGCGCGGGTTCGCCGTGGGCCCGGCCCTCGGCCCCGCGCCAGGCCATGGCGAGCAGTCCGGCCATGTCGCGCCCGTCCAGGTCGGGTGTCTCGTCGGCAGCATAGTCTTCCCATGCCTGACGCAGGAAATCCTTGCCCGCGCCGGCCAGTGCGCCCGGCAAGAGCTGATCGAAGCTGGCTTCCAGCGCCTCCAGGGTGATTGCCTGAGGGTGCGCGGGGGCCGTTTCGCCGGACATGGGCAGGTCTCTTGTGGACGCGACCTCTCAAACAGGTCGCCGGAGATGGGGGCAGACTAGGCCGCTTCGCCGCTTCGGCAAGGGGCCTGTCCAGGTCGCGCTGACTAGGCCGTCCCGCCTGCAACGGGAACCCCCAAAACGTTGGTACCGGACAATGAGGTCGCCAGGGTCATCCGGCTCCGGAAACGACAAGGCCGCCGAACTTGCGCTCGGCGGCCTGCTTCGGATCGACGCCCAGGAGGGGGAGGGGTGGCGCCGATCTGCAGCGCCGCAGCTTGGGGGAGGGGGAGGGGCTGCGGCGACCTGTGTGAAATAGGCACCGGTTGTGGCCAATCAAGGGCAGGGGAGGGGACTCAGCCGGACCCGGGCTGCGGCGGGTTGACGCGGCCGCGCGGCGAGGCGGCGTCTTCCTCGTCGGCATAGGGTTCGCCGTCGCCGGACAGCAGGATCGCCATCCAGCGCGAACCCTTGAACTCGGCCAGAACCGCCATGGCCATGACCGCCAGGGGCGTCGACAGGAACATGCCGACCACCCCCCAGAGCTGCCCCCACAGCGCCAGGGACAGGAGCACCACCACCGGGTCGATGTTCTGGTTGTCGCCCTGCATGCGCGGCTGGATCATATTGCCACTGATGAACAGGATGCTCTGGAGGCCGACCAGCAGGATGGCCGCCGGCCAGTAGCTCTCGAACTGCACCAGGGCGAACATCGGCGGCGCGAGACCGGCGACGGCACCACCGAGGACCGGAATAAAGCCCACGACGAAGATGACGAAGGTCCAGAACTCCGCATTCTGCAGGCCCACGGCCCGCATAAGCAGCCAGGCCGCGGCACAGATCATCGCCCCGGTCACGGTCTGGACCCAGAGATAGCCCTCCACACCGCCCCGCACCCGGTCGAAGACACCCATGGCCTCGGCCCGGGCTCCGCGCGCCGGGAACAGGGCCACGATCTTGCGCCGGAACCCCAGCTGGGCCGCCAGCAGAAAGCCCAGATAGACAAGCACGAAGAAGGCACCGGACAGCACGCCCGAGGCCTGGCTGGCCGCCTGGGTCAGATAGGCGCGAATGTCGAGCTGGGCGATCAGCTGGGTTGTCGTGGGGGCGGTCTCGATCCCGAACAGCTGCGAAACGTCGAACAGGATCTGGTCGATACGCGGCCCGAGCCGTGTCGACACCCCGGACGCCTCGCTGAAGAAATTCAGGGCCCCGTTGGTGATGATGGCGATGGAGGCGAAGAAGCCCAGCACCACCAGCAGCAGGGCGGCGACACCGGCCCAGCGACCGGGAACGGGGGTACGGGTCTCGATCCCCCGCTTCAGCCCGTCGATCATGATCATCAGGAAGATGGCCATGGCCAGGGGCGTCAGTATGTTCCTGAGCCAATAGAGGGCCGCACCGGCCGCCACGACGGCGATCAACACCAGGGCGTTGCGGGAGACGGTGGAGGACGGGAGGCTGATCGGGGGTTTCATGGCCATATCGTCAGGGTCGGTGCCGTCGGCGTCAATCCAGCCTTGAACCAATCCTGCCGCCGGTAGAGCATGAGCGCAGCCCCCCGCCCGGAGTTCCCATGCCTGACGCCGCCCCCGGCCTGTTCCTCGGCCAATCTTCTGACAACGGTGCCGAAAAGCCCGAACAGCTGCTGTTCCACCGCGCCAACCGCCACGGTGTGGTCGCCGGCGCGACCGGCACGGGCAAGACGGTCACCCTGCAGATCATGGCCCAAGGCTTTTCCGAGGCGGGGGTCCCGGTCTTCTGCGCCGATGTGAAGGGCGATCTGTCGGGCATCTGTGTGCCGGGATCACCGAACGAGAAACTGCTGGCCCGGGCCGCCTCCATGGGGCTGACCCTGACGCCGAAGGCGGCACCGGTGGTGTTCTGGGACCTGTATGGCCTCAAGGGCCACCCGATCCGAACCACAGTCAGCGAGATCGGCCCCCTGCTGCTGGCCCGGATGCTGAACCTCAACGAGGTGCAGGAAGGGGTGCTGTCCGTCCTGTTCCATGTCGCGGACAAGGAAGGCCTGCTGCTGCTGGACCTCGACGACCTGCGCGCCATGCTGGTCCATGTCGGGGAGAATGCCGAGCGCATCGGCCGCGAGGTCGGCAATGTCGCCCCCGCCTCGATCGCTGCCATCCAGCGCTCGATCCTTCAGCTGGAGCAGCAGGGCGGCAAGGCCTTCTTCGGCGAACCGGCCCTGCGGCTGGAGGACATGCTGCGCACCGGCCTCGACGGCCGCGGGCAGGTCAATGTGCTGGACGCGACCAAGCTGATGGGCAGCCCGCGCCTGTATGCCGCCTTCCTGCTGTGGCTGCTGTCGGAACTGTTCGAACAACTGCCCGAGGTCGGCGATCCGGAAAAGCCGCGCCTCGTCTTCTTCTTCGACGAGGCCCATCTGCTGTTCAATGACACGCCCGATGCGCTCAGGGAGAAGGTGGAACAGGTCGTGCGCCTGATCCGCTCCAAGGGGGTCGGCGTCTATTTCGTCACCCAGAACCCGGCCGACATTCCCGACAGCGTCCTGGCCCAGCTGGGCAACCGTATCCAGCATGCGCTGCGGGCCTATACCCCGGCCGAACAGCGCGGGCTGAAGGCGGCGTCCGACAGTTTCCGCCCGAACCCCGCCTTCGACACCGAAGAGGCGATCCAGGGTCTGGGCGTCGGCGAGGCCCTGGTCTCGACCCTGGACGAGAAGGGCGCGCCCAATATCGTCGCCCGCACCGCCATCCGTCCGCCTGACAGCCGTCTCGGCCCCGCCACCGACGCCGAGCGCGCCGCCGTCATGGCCGCCAGCCCGGTGCGCGGCTTCTATGAGGCGGTGGTGGACCGCGAATCCGCCGAGGAAATCCTCGCCGCCCGCCGGGGGGAGGCCGATCAGGCGTCTGCCGAGGCGAAGCTGGCGGAAGCACAGGCCAGGGCGGACGCCGCCGAGGCCCGGGAAGCCGAAAAGGCCGCCGCCGCCCGGGAGAAGGAACAGGCCCGCTACGAACGCGAGGCCGCCCGCTCCCGCGCCCCGGCCCGCCGCTCGAACCGCGAGACCCCGATCGAGGCGGTGACCAAATCGGTTTTGCGCACGGCGGGGAGCACGATCACACGCGAGCTGCTGCGGGGCCTGCTGGGCGGGTTGCGGCGACGGTGAACAGGGCTACGCAGCCGTCTCCTCCCCATCGCAGATGGGGAGGGGGACCACGCGCAGCGTGGTAGAGGGGCGCCGGCCGCACGACCCTCCCTACCCCTCCACCATCCTTCGCCTGTGGCTCCGGATGGTCCCCCTCCCCATTCGCTACGCGAACAGGGAGGAGACACGGACTGCTACC
>VYLE01000816.1_pt1 | contig 11495 bp, 11 predicted proteins | sample 5114391 | NCBI WGS metagenome assembly VYLE01 (sample SAMN12291771, study PRJNA351875) | freshwater metagenome | isolation source: freshwater lake | place: USA: Michigan, Kent Lake | collected 2013-08-15
GTGGCCTCGGTCGGCGCGAGTCGTGGCGCGGGAACGATCGCGGGCGGCCCGTCCGCGGCGGCGGGCGCCGCCTTCGCCCGCATGCCGCGGGGGCGATTCGCATACCAGCCGTAGTACCGCGTCGTGACGTGCCCCTTGTCGGGGATGTGCACGAGCGCTCGGGCGAGGAACTCGAGCGGGGCCATCGTCTCGGTGCCCGCCGTCGGACCGTCCGACTTGTCGGACCGGTACGTCACGGCCTTCGCGGCTCGGTCGTAGGTCAGCCGCTCCAGCGCGACGGGATTCCGCGCGCAGTACCGGGCGAGCCGGGTCGCGAACGCGCGATCGTCCTCGGACACCCGAAGGGGCCCTCCCACACCGCGGTGTGCACGTGAAATCCGGAGTGCGGCCACGTGAGCATGCTATTCCGGCAGGCCGCCTGAGCGCTGTGTGTGGGCGCACGGTCGCCATGCCTGTCCGGGGCGTAGCCCGTTTCCTCCTGCCAATGGTCGCCATGCGCCACCCTGTCCTGCTTCGTGTGCTTCGCCACCCGCTGGGCGCCACGATCCGCCTGCTGTGCCTTGGAGTGACGCTGGCGGTGCCGCACCAGCCGCCAATGCCGTCGCCTGTGGGCTCAACACGCGCGGGGTTCGGAACATCTGGGTGACGGATTCTACGCAGCCAAACGCGCGGCAGATCACGGCATTCACGCAGGACGATGGCCAGGACATCAGGCGCCGACGCAGCGATCTGGCGTGTGCGACTTGATGGCACACCGGCCGCACGTCTCATGGAGGGGTCCAGCCCCACGCCATCGCCTCGCGACAACGGGGGATCGCTGCGCTGGTCACCCACTGGCGAACCGCTCGCGTTCGTCTCCAATCGCGGCATGCGCAGCGCTGTGGGGGGTACACCCTGAGCAGCACGACACTGCGTTGGATGGCCCCCAGCACCGACGCCGACAACGCACCGGCGTGGTCGCGCGATGGATCACGGCTGGCCTTCTTGCGCGTGTCGGACGAAGGGCGACGGTTGGGCGTTCGCGCCACCCGATCGGCACAGCCGTGGGGGATCATGGTGGCCAACGCCGCCACGGGCGACGCGCGGGAGGTCTTTCGTGCCGCAGCCAGACGCGGCAGCGCGTATTGGGCCATCGTAGCGGAAAGCCAGCTCCAGTGGATGGCGGGGGACCGCATGTCGTTCCGTGGGTGCGTGCAGGATGGCTGCATGTGTACAGCGTGTCCGCCAACGGCGGGGGCGCCTGTGAAACTCACCCTTGGTACCGGCGAAGTGGAGTTCGTGTCCACCAACCCTGATGGCACCCGCGTGCTGTACAACACCAACATCGGCGACATCGACCGACGCCACGTCAGGATGGGAATTCGACTCGGGGGGTGCGCGCGCCGCGCGGGTGCGGTGGTGGGCGCGGAACTGGTCGATCACGGACGCCGGCGTGATGAACGCGACGATCAGCACCACGCCGTGACACGAGGGACAGGCGAACAGTGGGTATTGCCGAAGCCGTTCTTCAGACCGGCGAGAAACGAAGCATCCAAGACGTGCTGGACGTTCGCGCGATCGGTGAGGCAGGCGAGGGGACATGGCCCCCCACCGGTGGATTCCACCATGCCGCCTATGGAATGCGGACGGGCATAGCCATAGGCGATGCGGTCAAGACGGAAGACGCGCGGTACACCACCAAGCGGACGGCCGGCGTTCCGGCCCGCGCGAGGGTGATGACGCCAAGCGAGTCGAGCGGGCCTAACCGGTCAGAGAGCGCCACCGAGGCCGGTCTCCAACCGCGCCCCCAGGGCTGCGCGTGCTCAACGACGATCGCCGGATAGCCAGCCGTCGGCTCGCGGAACGGCAGATGATGGGGATCATCGCAGGCACACACGATCCGCGTCGTGGGGCCGAGCGCCACGCCAAGTTTGCCCGCCTGAATCCAACTGCGCGCGGTCACGCCCCCAGTGATGTCGATGCCGCGCGCCGCGAGCGAGTCGGGGAGCGCGCGCCAGTCGAAGGCGTCAAGCGCGGGATCGGCGGGCGGGCGCAGGGCAACCACTCGGCCACCCAGCCAGCCGGTTGCCACCTGCGACGTGAACACGGCGACCAGCACGACCCACGCGCCGGCCACCGCCGGAATCCACCGGCGCGGCCATTGCGCACCACGCGCCAGCGCCTGGTCGAGCACATGACCCAACAGCGGGGTCACGAAGAGCCACCCCGGCGCCTGCCAGTGCGGCAAGCCGCGCGCCCCACCGAGCGTGGATGCCGTAAACAGGCCGATCGGCAGCACCGCGAGGCAGGCAAAGAACCACCCACGCGCGTCAGTTTGGCGCCGAACCAACGCACCCCCCAAGGCGATGGCCAACGGAATCGCGATCCACGGTAGCAGCCACCCGGCCTGGCCGCCCACGTTCTCCAGGAACGGCGCAAGCGACCAGTCGGCCGTCGTCGTCGCCCGGGCGCCCTGAAAGCGGAACGATACCCAGTCGTGCTGCGCATTCCACCAAAGCACCGGCGCCGTGCAGCTGAGCGCTATGGCGGCGGCAAGCCACGGCCCCGGGGTGCGCAGCTGCCGGCGACCCGACGCGGTGGTCAGCAAGAAGAGCAGCAGCCCCGCGCCGTATAGCGCGCCATGATACTTGCTGAGCAGCGCCCCACCAAGCAGCAGGCCGGCCAGCATCCACCGGCGCGTAGACACGTGCACCGGCCCTTCCACCACTGCGGAAGACCCGAACAGCGTCGGAGCGAGCACCAGCACCGCCAACGATGCACAGAGTACCAGCGGGCCGTCGGGCAAGACCCACGTGCCCGTCGTGAGGCCCAGCACCCCGGTACACGCCAGCACCAATGCCCCGAGCGTCCCGGCACGCGCCCCGAAGGCGTGGTGACCGAGCCGGCCCACGGCCCACAGCGTCACGCTGAACGCCAGCACGAACGGCAGTCGCACCAGCACGGCCTTCGTGTCGCCGGTCAGCCACGTCATGGTACCGGCCATCCAGAAATGCAGCGGCGGATGATCGAAGTAGCTCCATGACCACGGGCGAGCCACCGTCACTGCATACGACTCGTCGATGCCCAGTCCCGTGGTGCCTGCCACCAGCAGGCGAATAGCGGTCGATGCCGCAATTACCATCCACAGCCGGGTCACCCACTGTGCGTCGGTGCGCACGGGCGGCGTGGCGATCACGCCGGCACCGGCTGTGCCTTCGGGAGTCGACGGCGACGACGGGCCTGCATCGACATGAATGCCGCCGCATACAGGCTGCAGGCCATCCATCGTAGCGCGGCAGTGCGCGGCACATCCACTGTGGCGGTGGCGGCACCCAGGATCACCCCATCCCACCGGACGATGGGGTTGAGCAGCAGAAGCGGCGGCGCGCCCGATCCTGTTCCGATCACGGTCGCCCGCAGGTAGCCATCGTCTGGCCGTGCGACGGCGCGCGCGATGGTCACGCCATGCGATGCAGTGACCTGTGTCGTTCGTGTCGCGCCATCCTGTCCGGTGAACTCAATGTGCGCAATCGGTCCGCGGGCGCGCACTTCGAGCGTATCGCCGAACACGTGCTGCGATACGAAGCTGAGCTGCGTCTGTCCACCGACGCCGCGTACACCGATGGTACGCCCGGCGCGGATCGCGGAACGTACCGCATGGGTTTCGCGCGAGCGCGTGTACACAAGCGTCCAGTGCACACCGGTCTCACCGGCGTCTTGAATATCGTGCGAGTCATCGCTCGCCATTACCCAGACCGCGCGCCCCGACGAGAGGGCGGCGTCCCACTCCGTCGTGGCCGGCGATACGAAGTGGTTGAGCACCTCGAGTGCGTCGTAGCCCGAGAGCTGGCGCAGGTCGGCGACGGAATGTCCTCCGCGTATCGTCGGGTGGGCAAGCACCACGACGGCGCCGGTGAGCCCGAGCCGGTTGATGATATCCTGCTTGTGGTGCACGGTCTGGCCGAGCGGATAGTCGCGCCACACCACGGCATCACCGCCGATCGCGAGGCGATGTGACTTCTGCACGTTCCAGCCGTGCTCGTACACCGGAAACGTGCCGGTTCGCTCGGCCGCCGACATCGAGTGGTAATCAGAGAGCCCCACGATGTCGTAGCGCATCCGGGTGTAGGCGCCGGCCACCTGTTCAGCGGTCTGGCCGCCATTGGTGAGACCGCCCCACGCGACGGAATGGGCGTGGAGGCTCGCCTTTTGCCAACGACCTGTGGCGTTGAGATCGCCGTAGGGGTTGTACCAGCGACCGCCGGCAAAGGGTCGCGACTCAGCGAACAGGTACAGTGGGGCGGTCGCATACAAGAGCGAGACGAGGAAGAGCAACACCCGCAGCCCCGTCATCGCGTGGGCAGCGGACAACCAGCAACAACTGATCACCATGGATGTCATCGCACGCACGGCGCGCATTGCACTCCAGTGCTTGGGTTGGCGTATCATCATCGAGCGCGATGAGGCCGCCAAGCGCCCGTGCACAGCTGTGACAGACTGTGACCGGATCGTCGCGCACACACCGCAGCGAAAGCGGCGAGCCCGCCGTGACGCACTTGAGGTCGATGGTGAGCGTGGCGATGCTCACCCGCGCCCTGAGCGGAAGGTGTCGAGCATCGTTCGAGAACCAGACCTCGGTCTCTCCGCCTTCACTGAAAAGACCTTTCGTGCGGATGATCGGCGTCACTACCGCCGCGAACCGTTTCTCTTCGAGATGGACCAGGTGATTCCGTGGGCGACGGTCGAGGCGCTGGTGACGCCGCACTACCCCAAGGGGGGACGTGGCCGGCATCCGCTGCCCATGGGGAGCATGCTCCGGATCTACTGCCACCAGCAGTGGTTCAATCTGTCGGACCCGCAGGCGGAAGACCTGCGCTACGATTCAGCGTCGAGGCGCCGCTTCGCCCGCATCGATTTGCGGCACGACACGGTGCCCGACGAGACTACCATCTGCAAGTGCCGTCATCTCCTCGACGCGTATCGGCCCACGTCGCGGATGTTCGACGCGGTGAAGGCGCTGCTCGAGGAGCATCAGCTCTGGCGGAAGGCCGGTACCTTCGTCGATGCGACCATCATTGGCGCGCCCAGCTCGACGAAGCATGCCACGAAGACCCGCGATCCCGAGATGCGGCAGACGACGCAGGGCAACCCGTGGTACTTCGGGATGAAGGGGCACGTGGGCACGGATCGTCGCGGCGTGATCCACGCGCTCACCACGACCGACGCGGCCACGGCCGATATCGCGCAGTGGCCCTACGTGCTGCACGGCCAAGAGGCGACCCTGCACGGCGATAAGGCGCGTTACGAGGCCGAAGACACGTTGCAGTGGGAGCCCAGCGGCGTACGATACTTGGTCAGCAAGAGTGGCAAGCGGACGGCCTCCTGGGACGCGATCCATCGCCCCCGGTCGCGCGTGTACGCCCTCGGTACCCTCGCCAACCTCTTCCGGCTGCGGCACCGATTACGGCCGCAGGGCACGTCGTGTCGGCGCGCGCGCCGACATCGGCCGAAATGGGCCGATGTCGCCCCGTGAATGGGGCGCGACAAGCCGTGCACACGGTCAGTCGGGCGCCTCTCGGCGCCCGCCGACGCGCCGTGTATCCACACGCCCCGCAGTTCCTACCTGTTCAGAGTTTCCCTAACGGCCAATGCCGAATGAGTTCGGCCCACGTCGGAGCTTGGCCCTCACGCGGAATCATGTCTTCGTCCTGCACATTGAAACGACACACAACTCGAAGCGCCGTATCGACGACCGATATCCGATCGCCATCCGTGTACACGAGGAGACCACTTGGCGCCCAACACACCGACGGAAGGTTTTCGGTATCGATGAGCGCGGTCCGTTCGTAGGTCCTGCACGAGTAGACGCCGATGGAATCGTTCATGCAAACCGCGAGACGTTCGCCGTCGAAGGCCAGATCCAAAGAAAAGATGTCCTTATCGACAGATAGCGCTAGCGCAGAAGCATCGGAAGACTTCCAAGGCCAGGTTTGCTTGAGAAGCCGACTGCCTTCATACAGCGCATCGTCCAGCATCAGTTGATTTACGAGAAAGACGCAATCGTCAGAGTTTCCTGATCGCGCGATATCCGAGACGATGTCGGTTTCCGACACGCAAACCCGCTCCGCGACTTTGCGTGGGCTTACCCGAACGACATAGCGATAGTCGCTCGCGTTGAAGATAAGAAACTCGCCGCAGGACGAATAGACGACGGGCGAGGTCCGCAACCCAGTGCGGACCTTCTCTATCAGACGTCCGCTGGGCACCTCGTGCCGCTGATATCGGTCGTGATCGAAGATCAGCAGTTGCTCACCGTTTGGCGAGAAGACAACGCCAAACTGGGGGCCATAACCAAAAACGAGAGTGGCGGACAGCCGAAACTCGACCTGCGCGATCATTGTCCAGGACCGACAGTCCATCACGCTCACCTCGTAATCGCGGCCGTCATCTCGCTTGCGACGAGAACGTACGGCTGGAACAGGGCTGAGGATCGCCACGCGATCTGTTTCCGCCGAGACCGCGAGTCGCGCGTTCCATCCAAGGGCGATGCTGCGCTTTGACATAGCACTAAGCCGGTTGAGTTGCTTCGTTGGTTGGAAAAGGGCGTGCCGTCACTTGGCTCCCGACATTTTTTTGCACTGCACCAGCTCAACGTAAGCTCACCCACCGCCGATCTTCACCCCCCGCCGGACCCGCGCTTCCCGTGAGGCGCACGAACACGTCAGCGGGTACGCCGCCGCCCGTCAGTCTGCGCTTACGCGGTCGGTGATCGCGCGCTAAACTCAACGGATAGTTGTCCCGCCCCGATTGAAATTCCTATCCCCGACATGTCACACCGACCTGTTGAACGAGCTCGATTGGTGGAGCCGCACCTCGCTCACGACATCTTGGCGCGCGCTGCGAGAATCGAGGCTGAAGCGGAATCATCGTATCGTGTTTCGCATTTGCGCGTAGCCGCTGAAGAAGCCGGCATCAGTTCTTCGGCTTTTGAACAAGCGCTTCGTGATGGAGGCCAGGGTATTCGATCTGCGACGCCGCTTTGGGTGCGCGTATGCCTCAGCGGAGTACCGTCGCGCCGCGCCGCCATGGTCTTCTTTGGGGCATTCTTCGCAGCGATTCCTGCCATCCTCGCCGCCGCTATCGCTGGCGTCTTGCCGGCGGCTTCGGCGATGAGCATCGTGATCTTTCTTGCGTTTGCAGGTTGGAGCACCGGCGAAGCAGTGCGTTGGCAAGACCGGAGGGGTTGGCAACACCGCGACTGATCCGTCGAACTCGGTGCCCCACTGCCGAACGATCGTTGCAGCAGACGGGCGAGCGAGAGAAGCTCGCTGCGCTTGCGTCAGTTGCATGCGCCCGCTGCTGGACGTGGGCGTTAGGTGTACCTGAAGTACCTCCATTTCAGGTTCACGCGAACCGACGCTCCCCTGCCTTTGCTCTCACGGTCAGTACGAACTGCCCAGTCGTGCGAAGCGCGTCGTCGGGTCGCGATCCTTGATCGCTGCCATCTTTCGGCTGCGGGCAGCCGAGATTGGTTTGTCAAGCGGCGAGAGTGTCTAAGGGCAACTCGGTCTGAGTCTCCGACAATTCATTAGGTGGGTACTTCTCCGGAGTCAGAATTCGGGGAACCATGACTGCGGCTATTGCGCGTACAACCGGCACTGCCACTGAGTTTCCGAACTGCCGATAGGCCTGCGTGTCGGAGACCGGAATCTTCATGGGCTGCGCTCCTAGTGCATCGAAACCCATCAGTCGAGCGCACTCACGTGGAGTAAGCCGACGTGGGTTCTTGCCTCGACCTTGATCGATGAGAATCTCGCTGCCGTCCTTGTGATAGCGGGCAGACAGCGTTCGCGTCACATCATCCGGGCCAAAAACGGAACACCCAAAACCGTTGCCCTTCGCGCGGTGCTTCGCCGCGTAATCCTGAAGATACTGCCAGAGATGGTCGCTGAGCGTGTAGCGCGGACTTACCAACGTCTTGCCGTTTACGGCGATCGTATACGGGTCTTCCGGAACTTCGTCCACGCCGTGAAGAATGTCTCCCAGCACGGGCTGACGTGCCGGCTTTGTCAATTGCTGTAAATCCAGGTCGACTGGCTGACGGAAGCCCGCAAGATAGATCCGTTCACGCCGCTGTGGGATCCAAGGCGTGGCATCAATGAGCTGAGCGTGAACCTGATAGCCAAGCTCTCTCAATGATCCCATGATAACTTCGAAAGTTCTCCCGTGATCGTGGCTGCGCAGATTCTTTACGTTCTCAAGCAGGAATGCCTTTGGCTGATGCTCCTCAAGAATCTCAACGATGTTGAAAAACAGCGTACCTTGGGTTTTGTCGAGAAATCCGTGTGCGCGACCGAGGCTGTTTTTCTTCGATACGCCCGCGAGGCTGAAGGGCTGATATGGGAAGCCGGCGAGCAGCAGATCATGTGTCCCAATTTCACCGGGAGCGACCTTCGTGATGTCTCCAGCGATGTCTTCCGCGTCAGGATAATTCGCCTTGTACGTCTTCACCGCATGCGAATCCCACTCGGACGTAAAGACACAGCGTCCGTTCAGCTCCTCGAAGCCTCGGCGGATTCCACCGATGCCTGCAAAGAGATCGATGAACGTGAAATCTGGTTGCCGAGGTCGCTCATCGCGTTCCAGTTCGCGTCGTATTGTTTCCGCGATGTACAACGGGGGGCTGCTTTCCCCGGTAATCCAGCGGCGAACTGTTCGTGCCTGGCGACCAACGCGGTTGGCAAGCTCCTCCTGCGTCCAGTAACGCAGGGCATGATCGATTGCGCGGATTGCCGGATTTTCTTCGGAGGGAGACATAGCGGACACCATGTCCGCATTTTCTCCCGCCGTCGAGAGGAGAAGACAACAAGTGTTCACAATCGACACGCTGAAATCGCGAAGGATCGAGCTTGGAGTCCGGCGGCTGCTCGCGAAGCGACTCAGTCCGAATGACAACAGCAAGAACCACGTCTATCTGGGCGGGGACCTCGGCGTGGCAAACGTCGTCCCTGCCGGGGCTCCAACGGCCAGAAGCACTGGCACGCATGCGCAGCCGATTTTCAACGCGCCCATGATGTTCAGTTGGCTCGACGACGGTGGCAGGCGCTTTCCAGTACCGGCGGCTCAGATGATTCTCTATCCCCAATATCCCGAGGTGCGCTTTTCAGGATTGTTGAGGGGAGCAGAGTGGGCGCCATCCGCTGTGATGGCGTCGCGAGCGGCGGGGCGAATTCTCTTGCTGGGAATCACTGGCGATGGCTCCGTTGTCGGGTTTGCGGTGTCCGGCGACCACCCCGTCGCCCGATGGCTGCAGAACCAGGCAGACCTGGAGTCGTCAGGGGTATTTCTCAGCATTCCGCTTACTGAGGGAGCCTCCGATTCCCGTTCGAAGTTGATGCTTGCGCTATGCCGCGTTTCGGGAAGTGATGGATGGAACCGTGGCGTCTTCAAGTCGACGGTTCTCGCGCTCCCTGCAACGGCACAAACTGCGTCGGCGTAACCCTTGAGTCGGAACTTGGCATTTGCGCAAACGGTCGATCGGAGCCCGACTTCGAAGGGTGGGAGGTAAAGTCGCACACCGTACCCAACTTCGAACGCCCGTATTCGGGCGTGCTGACGCTACTTACGCCAGAACCCACCGGTGGGCGCTACGTGGTCGAGGGAGTCGAGTCGTTCGTGCGTCACTACGGATATGCGGATACGCATGGACGAGAAGACCGTCTGAACTTCGGCGGTATTCATCGCGTGGGTCAGCGGGCAGCGCGCACGGGTTTGCGACTCGAACTGACTGGATTCGATCTCGAAACGGGCAAGCTGATGGACTCGCGAGGTTCGCTCGCGCTTGTCGACGCGCACGACACTGTTGCGGCGTCATGGAGCTTCGAAGGCCTGCTGGCGCATTGGATACGTAAACACGCAAAGGCCGTATACGTACCAGCCAAGAAACAGTCCGACTCCGTGACGAGGTACCGGTACGGACAGCGTGTCACATTCGCAGAAGGCACAAACTACTCGAACCTGTTGGCCGCTCTCGCCTCTGGAGCGGTCTATCTGGACCCGGGCATCAAGGTTGAGAATGCGTCAACGACGCCGAAGGTGAAGCGCCGGAACCAATTTCGGGTGAAGTTCGCAGATCTGGGATACCTGTATCACTCAACGTACGAGCTTCCGACTTGCGAGTAGATCATGCAGCTGCGGCTCGTTGCATTCTACACGGCAAGCAACACCACTTCCCATTGGAGACATTGTGGACGCTTTCTGGATGGTTCGCAATGGCGAGACCGGGCGCATCATTGCGGACTTCGAGCGACGAAGTGTTGTCGCACTCGGATGGTCAGCCGTCGGCGACCTCGATCAGTTCGAGTCGATCGATGCGATACGTGATGCCGTCGCGCGCGCATACTCAGATGCGAAGGCAGGAAACGTGATGATCTCGGGATGTAGCCTCCGAAGGTTCCGAAGCACGTGCTCGAAGGGAGATCGCGTCGTCACCTACCTTCCCCCAGCGCGTGAGTTTCTCCTCGGGACCGTGGGTGGTGACTATGCGTATGGTCCCGGGCCCATTCCGGAGTAACCGCACACACGATTTATCTGATGGAGCGGGCGCGTCAGTCGCGACCGCCTGTTGGCGAGCGCCAAGAATACACTCGGTAGCGTGGTCACCCTGTTTCAGCCGAGTACGAAAGCGTTGATCGCATCGCTGCTTCGTGCAATGAGCTACACGGCGCGTGTCACGCCTACGGGCGCAGACGGAGGTTTGAGGTCGACCCGCTGGCGTGCCCGTCTTGCCACGACGCGATGCGCCTCGTCGAGTTCATCACGCAGACGTCGGTGATCGACCAGATCCTCACCCCCCGCCGGACCCGCGCTTCCCGTGAGGCGCACGCCGGGCCGCGTCGCCCCCCATCGACGCGGGCCCACGCGCCGCCGGTCACCGGAACACGGCCCTCGAGGCGCACGAACACGTCAGCGAGCACGCCGCCGCCCGTCAGTCGGCGCGCACGCGGGCGGCGGGCGCGTCGTTCACTCCACGAAGAGTCGACCCGACCGAAATTCCTATCCCGAGTCCCCCCGTAGTCCCCCGCGTCGTTCCCCTTCCCGCGCCAAAGATGGCGCCCTTTTTCTCCCCGTCGCATGTTGGGGCACCTTCACCCCCTCCCATGCGACTGGCACCTGCCCTTCTCCTCCTCCCGTTCGCTGCGGCCGGTCGGCTGGCGGCGCAAACGCCCCTCGTGACCGGCCGACCCGCGTCCGGTACCGTGGCGCGCACCGACACGGCACGCTTCACGCTGCAGGCCGACTCCGGATTCATCGTTCGCGTACGCGCGGGTCAGTCGCCGGGCAATGTGGCGCTGCGGCTCCTGGGCCCCAAGAACACCGTCGTGGGTGCGGTGAACGCCACGAGTGCGGGCTACGAAGAGCTGCATCTCGTCACGCGCGAAAGCGGCGTGCATCAGCTGCAGATCACCGCGGGCGATTCCACCGGCGGTGCGTTCAGCGTGACGCTGCTGATGAAC
>VYLE01001212.1_pt1 | contig 11475 bp, 11 predicted proteins | sample 5114391 | NCBI WGS metagenome assembly VYLE01 (sample SAMN12291771, study PRJNA351875) | freshwater metagenome | isolation source: freshwater lake | place: USA: Michigan, Kent Lake | collected 2013-08-15
GTCAATTCCGGCTCGGAAGCCAACGACACCATCCTGCGCATGGTCCGGCACTTCTGGGCGGTGCAGGACCAGCCGCAGAAGAACATCTTCATCGGCCGCCACGATGGCTACCACGGCACCACGATGGCCGGCGCCAGCCTGGGCGGCATGAAGGGCATGCACAAGCAGGGCGGCCTGCCGATCCCGGACATCCACCACATCGATCCGCCGTTCTGGTTTGCCGACGGCGGCGACCTGTCCGAGGACGAGTACGGCCTGGTCGCGGCGCGCCGGCTGGAGCAGAAGATCCTCGAACTGGGCCCGGACCGCGTGGCCGCCTTCATCGGCGAGCCGATCATGGGCGCCATCGGCGTCTACATCCCGCCGATGACCTACTGGCCCGAGATCGAGCGCATCTGCCGCAAGTACGACGTGCTGCTGGTGGCCGACGAAGTGATCTGCGGCTTCGGCCGCACCGGCGAGTGGTTCGGCGCGCAGTACTTCGGTTTCCAGCCGGACATCATGCCGGTCGCCAAGGGCATCACCTCCGGCTACATCCCGCTGGGTGCGGCGATGTTCAACGACCGCGTGGCGAAGGTGCTGAAGGAGCAGGGCGGCGAACTGGCGCATGGCGCCACCTACTCGGGCCACCCGGTGTGCGCCGCGGTGGCGCTGGAGAACATCCGCATCCTGCAGGACGAGAAGATCGTCGAGACCGCGAAGACCGAGGTCGCGCCGTACCTGGCCCAGCGCTGGGCCGAACTGGGCGAGCACCGGCTGGTCGGGCAGGCGCGCATCGCGGGCATGGTCGGCGCGCTGGAACTGGTGCCGGACAAGGGCAAGCGCGCGTTCTTCCCCGAGCGCGGCACCGTGGGTCCGCGCTGCCGCGACCACGCGCTGAAGCATGGCCTGATCCTGCGCGCGACCTGGGACGCGATGCTGCTGTCGCCGCCGCTGGTGATCACCCGCGTGCGCTGCGTCACAGCGTCGCGGCCCGGGCGTATGATGGTTGCATCCCCCCGATCCTGTTCCATGGAGACCCGATGAAGCTCAAGACCCTCACCGTCATGCTGGCCGCCACCGTGCTGGCGGCCTGTGGCGGCAAAGACGAGAAGGCCGCTGCAGGCGCGCCGTCGAAGTCGCTCAACGTCTACAACTGGTCCGACTACATCGCCGAGGACACGATCCCGAACTTCGAGCAGCAGTCGGGCGTCAAGGTCACCTACGACGTGTTCGACAGCGACGAAATGGTCGAGACCAAGCTGCTTGCCGGCAGCAGCGGCTACGACGTGGTGGTGCCGTCGCTGAGCTTCCTCGGCCGCCAGATTCAGGCGGGCGTGTTCCTGCCGCTGGACAAGTCCAAGATCCCCAACCTGAAGAACGTCGACCCGAAGATGCTGGAGCGCATCGCGCTGCAGGATCCGGGCAACCAGTACGCCGTGCCCTACCTGTGGGGCACCAGCGGCATCGGCTACAACGTCGACAAGATCAAGGCCATCTTCGGCGACACCGCCGTCACCGGCAGCTGGGACGTGGTGTTCAAGCCGGAGAACGCGGCCAAGCTGAAGGATTGCGGCATCACCGTGCTGGACACGCCGTCGGAACTGATCCCGATCGCGCTGAACTACCTGGGCGAGGATCCGCACAGCTTCGACCCGGCGGTGATCGACAAGGCCGCGGCGCTGCTCAAGAGCATCCGCCCCTACATCCGCAACTTCCACTCCTCCTCGTACATCAACGACCTGGCCAATGGCGACGTCTGCCTGGTGGTGGGCTGGTCGGGCGACATCATCCAGGCGCGTGACCGCGCCGCCGAGGCCGGCAACGGCGTCAACGTCGCATACTCCATCCCGAAGGAGGGCGCGCCGCAGTGGTTCGACATGCTGGCGATCCCGAAGGACGCCAAGAACGTCGACAACGCCTACGCCTTCATCAACTACCTGCTGGACCCGAAGGTCGCCGCGGCCAACACCAACTTCGTGACCTATCCGAACCCGGTGCCGTCGTCCAAGCCGATGGTCGACAAGGCCATCGCGGACGATCCGACGATCTATCCGCCGGCGGACGTGGACGCGAAACTGTTCACCTTCGCGGTGCTGCCGCCGGAAGTGGATCGCCAGTACACGCGCATCTGGACGGAACTGAAGACCGGACGCTGAAGAACACAAGGGCGCGTGCCATGACGGACGCGCCCTTCGTCATCGTGGCGCCTTGCGTGGGAGCGGAAGGCGGCACAGGGGAGGGGTAGGGGAGCAGGACGGCACGGAACGGCCACTGCAATGACAGCACGCCCGCGGCGGCACAGGCCGGTCCGGGACCACATCAAGGCGCCCTTGCGGGCCGAATGGAGAGAGATTGATGAAACTGCGCGTACTGGCAACCACCCTGGCCCTGTGTACCCTCGCCGCGTGCGGCGGAAAATCCGGCAGCGAAGGCGGCGCTGACGCCGGCGGCGGCGCCAAGCAGGTCAACGTCTACAACTGGTCCGACTACATCGCCGAGGACACGATCCCCAACTTCGAGAAGGCCACCGGCATCAAGGTGACCTACGACGTGTTCGACAGCAACGAAGTGCTGGAAACCAAGCTGCTGGCCGGCAGCAGCGGCTACGACGTGGTCGTGCCGACGATGAACTTCCTCGGCCGGCAGATCCAGGCCGGCGTGTTCCTGCCGCTGGACAAGAGCAAGATCCCCAACTACGCCAACCTCGACCCGGCGCTGATGAAGCGACTGGAGAACCAGGACCCGGGCAACCAGCACGCCATTCCCTACATGTGGGGCACCACCGGCATCGGCTACAACGTCGACAAGGTCAAGGCGGCCTTCGGCAACACCGACATCGCCAGCAGCCTGGACATCGTGTTCAAGCCGGAGAACATCAGCAAGCTGAAGGACTGCGGCGTGACCTTCCTGGACACGCCTTCCGAGATCATCCCGATCGCGCTGAACTACCTGGGCGAGGATCCGAACAGCAAGGACCCGGCGGTGATCGACAAGGCCGCGGCGCTGCTGAAGACGATCCGTCCGTACATCACCAACTTCCACTCTTCGCAGTACATCGATGCGATGGCCAATGGCGATACCTGCCTGGTCGTCGGCTGGTCCGGCGACATTATCCAGGCGCGCGATCGCGCCGCCGAGGCCAAGAACGGCGTCAACATCGCCTACGCCATCCCGAAGGAAGGCGCGCCGCAGTGGTTCGACATGCTGGCCATCCCGAAGGACGCCAAGCACGTGGACGAGGCCTACGCCTTCATCAACTACCTGCTCGACCCGCAGGTGATGGCCAACAACTCCAACTTCATCAGCTATCCCAACGCGATCCCGAAGGCCAAGGAACTGATGGACAAGGCGATCACCGAGGACACCACGATCTATCCGACCCCCGAGGTGGAGGCGAAGCTGTTCACCTTCGCCATCATCACGCCCGAGGTCGACCGCCAGTACACGCGCATCTGGACGGAACTGAAGACCGGCAAGTAAGTGCCGCGGCCGGGATGGACCCCGTCCATCCCGGCACGTGATCGCATCCACCCATATCCAGGCCGGGGCACAGGCAGCCCGGCGACCAGGGGATCTCCATGGCGGCAGAACAGGGCAATGGCACGGCGGCGAACGGCAAGGCGAACGCGCAGGAGTATCTGCGCATCGTCGACGTGCGCAAGGAGTTCGACGGTTTCGTCGCGGTGGACGACACCAACCTGACCATCCGCAAGGGCGAGATCTTCGCGCTGCTCGGTGGTTCGGGCAGCGGCAAGTCGACGCTGCTGCGTTGCCTGGCGGGCTTCGAGAAACCGTCGTCCGGCAAGATCTACCTGGACGGGCAGCTGCTCAACGACCTGCCCCCCTACGAGCGTCCGCTCAACATGATGTTCCAGTCGTACGCGCTGTTCCCGCACATGACGGTGGAGCAGAACATCGCCTTCGGCCTGAAGCAGGATGGCCTGTCCAAGGACGCCATCAAGAAGCGCGTCGAGGAGATGCTGGCACTGGTGCAACTGGGCAAGCTGGCCAAGCGCAAGCCGCACCAGCTTTCCGGTGGCCAGCAACAGCGCGTGGCACTGGCGCGCTCGCTGGCGAAGGGGCCGAAGCTGCTGCTGCTCGACGAGCCGATGGGCGCGCTGGACAAGAAGCTGCGCTCGCAGATGCAGCTGGAACTGGTCAGCATCATCGAGAAGTCCGGCGTGACCTGCGTGATGGTCACCCACGACCAGGAAGAGGCCATGACCATGGCCACCCGCATCGCGCTGATGGATCAGGGCTGGATCCGCCAGGTCGGCACGCCGGATGAAATCTACGAACAGCCGACCAGCCGCTTCGCCGCCGAGTTCATCGGCTCGGTCAACCTGATCGAGGGCGCGGTGGAAGAGGACGAGGCCAACTACGTCACCATCCGCTCGCCGCAGCTGCCGGACCCGATCTACATCGGCCATGGCATCTCGGGGTTCGAAGGGCAGGAAGTCGGCTTCGCGGTGCGTCCCGAAAAGCTGGGTATCGGCAAGGCCGAACCGCCGCAGCCGCACAACAAGGCGAAGGGCGTGATCGAGGACATCGCCTACTTCGGCAGCCATTCGGTCTACCACGTGCGCCTGCCCAGCGGTTACAAGTTCATGGCCAACTTCGCCAACGTGCAGCGCTGGGCCAGTGAAGGGCTCACCTGGAACGACGAAGTCTGGGTGTGGTGGGGCGACAACGACGGCGTGGTGCTGACCTCATGAACCTCCTCCGCTCGCTGCAGAAGCGCATGCCGGGGACACGCTGGGGCGTGATCTCGGTGCCCTACGTCTGGCTGCTGCTGTTCTTCGCCATCCCGTTCCTGATCGTCCTGAAGATCTCGTTCTCCAAGCTCGCGATCGCGATGCCGCCGTACACGCCCATCCTCGAGTACATCGACGAGGCGCTGACGCTCAAGCTCAACCTGGGCAACTACGCGGCGCTGTTCACCGACTCGCAGTACGTGGCGGCCTACCTCAGCTCGATCAAGATCGCGGCCATCTCCACCTTCCTCGCATTGCTGGTCGCCTATCCGATCGCCTACGTCATCGCGCGGCTGCCGCCATCGACCCGCAACATCGCGATGATGCTGGTGGTGCTGCCTTCGTGGACCTCGTTCCTGATACGCGTGTATGCCTGGATCGGCATCCTCAAGAACAACGGGCTGCTCAACAACCTGCTGATGAAGATCGGCCTGATCGACGAGCCGTTGCAGATCCTGTACACGCCGATGGCGGCCTACATCGGCATCGTCTACTGCTACCTGCCGTTCATGGTGCTGCCGCTGTACACCAACCTGGTCAAGCACGACCACCGGTTGCTGGAGGCGGCCTACGACCTGGGCGCGAAGCCGTGGAAGGCGTTCTTCACCATTACGCTGCCGCTGTCGAAGGCCGGCATCATCGCCGGATGCATGCTGGTGATGATCCCGGCGGTTGGCGAGTTCGTGATTCCCGAACTGCTCGGCGGACCGGACACGCTGATGATCGGTCGCGTGCTGTGGGGCGAGTTCTTCAACAACCGCGACTGGCCGGCCGCGTCGGCGGTGGCGATCGTCATGCTCATCCTGCTGCTCATCCCGATCCTGATCTTCAACCGGGTGCAGCAGCGCGAGATGGAAGGGAGGCTGACATGAGCCGCGCCGGACAACGCGCCGTCAACTGGACGGTCCTGGGGCTGGGCTTCGCCTTCCTCTACATCCCGGTCTTCATCCTGATGGTGTACTCCTTCAACGAGTCGCGCCTGGCCACGGTGTGGTCCGGCTTCTCGTTCAAGTGGTACGGCGAGCTGTTCCGCGACAAGCAGATGCTCGACGCGGCCTGGGTCAGCATCAAGGTCGCGTTCTGGACCGCGACTGCTGCGGTGGTCCTCGGCACGATGGCCGCGCTGGTGATGACGCGCATGCGGCGCTTCCCCGGCAAGACGCTGTTCGGTGCGCTGATCACCGCGCCGCTGGTGATGCCCGAGGTGATCATCGGCCTCTCGATCCTGCTGATGTTCGTTTCGCTGGGGCAGGTGATCGGCCTGCAGCCGCGCGGCATCCTGTCGATCTGGATCGCGCACGTGACCTTCACCCTGGCGTTCGTCACCGTGGTGGTGTCCTCGCGCCTGTCTGAGCTGGACAAGTCACTGGAAGAGGCCGCGATGGACCTCGGTGCGAACCGGATCAAGGTGTTCTTCCTGATCACCCTGCCGATCATCGCGCCGGCGCTGGTATCGGGCTGGCTGCTGGCGTTCACGCTGTCGCTGGACGACGTGGTGATCGCCAGCTTCGTGGCCGGTCCCAGTTCGACCACGCTGCCGATGAAGGTGTTCTCATCGGTGCGCCTGGGCCTGAGCCCGAAGATCAATGCTCTCGCGACGCTGATGATCCTCGTGGTGAGTGTCGCCGCGTTCCTCGGCTGGTGGTTCATGTCCCGCGAGGAGAAGCGCCGCCAGCGCGACATGCAGCTGGCGCTGCAGGACAACGGGTAGTCCGCTCCGCGTCCGCACGCCTCGCTAACGCCGCCATGCCGAGAATGGCGGCCTTCTTTCCGTATTGCGTGATGCCATGACTGTCGAAACCGTCAACCCCGCGACCGGCCAGGTCGACTACCGCCATGAGCTGATGACGTCCGCGCAGGTCGACGCCGTGCTCGCGGCCTCGCGCCAGGCATTCCCCGCGTGGGCTGCGTTGTCGTTGTCCGAGCGCGGCAAGGTGTTGCGCGCAATCGGCGCGGAACTGCGTCGTCGGCGCGAGGACATCCAGGCCATCATGACGGCCGAGATGGGCAAGCTGCGCAAGGAGGCGCTGGCCGAAGTCGACAAATGCGCCGGCGCCTGCGACTACTACGCCGACCACGCGGCCGATTACCTCCAGGACCAGCCGGTATCCACCGACGGACAGCGCAGCTACGTGCGCTACGAGCCGATCGGCTGCGTGCTGGCGGTGATGCCGTGGAATTTCCCGATCTGGCAGGTGTTCCGCTTCCTCGCACCGGCCTTCATGGCGGGCAACGTGGCGGTGCTCAAGCATGCGAGCAACGTGCCGCGCTGCGCGGACGCGATCGCCGAGGTGCTGGCGGCGGCAGGGCTGCCGGACGGCGTGTTCGGCGTGCTGCATATCGACAACGAGCAGGCGGCCGAGGTGATCCGCGATGCGCGCGTCGCGGCGGTGACGCTGACCGGCAGCGAACGTGCGGGGCGTTCGGTTGCGGCCAATGCCGGCAGCCAGTTGAAGAAGAGCGTGATGGAACTCGGTGGCAGCGATGCCTTCATCGTGCTGGACGATGCCGACCTCGAGAAGACGGTCGCCGGTGCGGTGGCGTCGCGCTTCGGCAATGCGGGGCAGACCTGCATCGCAGCCAAGCGCTTCATCGTTCAGGCCGGCATCGCCGACGAATTCGTGAAGCGGTTCGTGGAAGCCGCGGCGAAACTGCAACTTGGCGATCCACGGGACGAGGCGACCACGCTGGCGCCGATGGCGCGGCAGGACCTGCGCGACGAACTGCACAAGCAGGTGCAGGCCAGCGTGTCGAAGGGTGCGAAGGTGCTGCTCGGCGGCGAGCCCGACGCTTCCCATGCGGGCTATCCGGCCTCGATCCTCGATGCGGTGGTGCCGGGCATGCCGGCCTACGAGGAGGAACTGTTCGGGCCGGTCGCCAGCATCCTGCGGGTGGCGGACGACGCCGAGGCCGTGCGCGTCGCCAACGACACAACGTTCGGCCTGGGCGGCAGCGTGTGGACCAAGGACGTCGAGCGCGGCAACCGCATCGCGCGCCAGCTGGACGTCGGCGCGGCCTTCGTCAACGCCATCGTGCGCAGCGACGTGCGCCTGCCGTTCGGCGGCACCAAGCGCTCCGGCTTCGGGCGCGAGCTGGCCGAGCACGGCATCCACGAGTTCATGAACATCAAGTCGGTCTACATCGCCTGATCCATCCGGCGTCTCCACCGGTGGAACGGATGGTTACGTCGGGCACCGTTCCGAAGCGGCCATGCCGGTGCCATCTTGTCGGCAGTTGACTAGGAGGCGCCATGAGCACCCTGACCGATACCACGCCCGCCCGCGTGATCCGCACGATCCGCGGCCGACCCACGTCCGACGGCGCCGGCGTCAAGCTGACGCGCGTGATCGGCGGCCCCGACCTGCCGGACCTGGATCCGTTCCTGCTGCTGGACGAGTTCGGTACCGACAATGCGGAGGATTACCTCGCCGGTTTCCCGGAGCATCCGCATCGCGGCTTCGAGACCGTCACCTACATGCTCGATGGCCGCATGCGCCATCGCGACAACCACGGCAACGAAGGCCTGCTGACGCCGGGGGCGGTGCAGTGGATGACGGCGGGCCGCGGCCTGGTGCATTCGGAAATGCCCGAGCAGGAATCCGGCCGCATGCGCGGCTTCCAGCTGTGGGTGAACCTGCCGGCGCGCGAGAAAATGACAGCGCCGAAGTACCAGGAATTCGCGCCGGAGAAGATCCCGGTGACACATCCCGCCAAGGGCGTCGAGGTGAAGGTCATCGCCGGCACCGTCGGCGATACGCAGGGACCGATCTCGCAGCCGGCCACCGATCCGGTCTACCTCGACATCGCACTGCAGCCGGGCCACGCGTGGGACTACACGCTGCCGGTCGGCCACAATGCGTTCGCCTACGTGTTCGAGGGCGCGGTGACGGTGNNNGTGAGGGCGACGAAGCCCGCGCGCTCGATACGCACGAGATGGGCGTGCTGGGCGGCGGCGATACCTTGCAGGTGCGTGCGGGCAGCCGGCCTGCGCGGCTGATCGTGGTGGCGGGACGTCCGCTGCGCGAGCCGGTGATGCGCCACGGCCCGTTCGTCATGAACACCCGGCAGGAGCTGATGCAGGCCTTCGTCGATTTCCAGGAAGGCCGCTTCTGACATCGGTGCGGGGTCATCCCCGCACCGGCGTCACTGCGTCAGTTGCCGGCGGAAAGCTGTGCGCCGGTGGCGCGGACGTCGAGTTGCTGGGCCAGCGAGATCAGCGAGCCCAGTTCTTCCGGTGAACCTGCGTTGATCCAGACCTGCGCGTAGCGGTCGTCGTCGAACTCGATCACCGCGATGCGGCGCGACGCCATGGCAGGCGAGGTTTCCTGGCCGCCGAGGTTCGGCCGGTACCAGTACATCTCCTCGCCGGAGAACGTGCTTTCTTCCTGGCGCAGGCGCCGCTCGAGGCTGATCCGGGGATCACGCGCGGTCAGCATCACGTTGAGCACCTGGCGGCCGTCGGCGGTGACCGCCTTGCAGGCGATGAAGGTGCTGTCGACCCGCTGTTCCCAGGTCAGGCCGGCGTTGGCGGGCAGGGTGGGGCAGGCGGGTGCCGTCTGCGCCCACGCGGCAGCGGAGAAAAGGCTGAGGCCAACGGCAATCACGGTCTTCATGTCATCCCCTGGATCGGACGCCCGGGTATGGGCGGTACGGCGTCGTCCGCGCACCGCGGTGGGCCCATGGCCCTGCATCCCCTTGCATTCCACGGTGGCGGCTGCCGTTTTCCCCCGGCAGTCGACCCGACCTTAGCCCATGCTGCGTTTCAAGACAACGCGCCGTATCCGGGAACGGCGATCCAAGTCACACCCTCGGTTGCGCCCTTGCCCGGCAGTGCCGGGCAAGGGCGATGGCCTCAGCTGCGATCGCGACCGAGCCAGCCGTACAGCATGCCGCCGATCAGGCCGCCGAGGATCGGGGCCAGCCAGAACAACCACAGCTGCCCGACGGCCGCGGGACCGGCGAACATCGCCACGGCGGTGGAGCGGGCAGGATTCACCGAGGTATTGGTCACCGGGATGCTGATCAGGTGGATCAATGTCAGTGCCAGGCCGATGGCGATCGGCGCGAAGCCTGCCGGCGCGCGACCGTGGGTCGAGCCCATGATGACGATCAGGAAGAACGCGGTGAGCACCACCTCGGTCAGGAACGCGGCCGCGATGCTGAAACCGCCGGGCGACATCGCGCCATAGCCGTTGCTCGCGAAGGCGCCCGCCGCATTCGGGTCGACGGCGAAGCCGGGTTGTCCGCTCGCGATCTGCCACAGGATGAAGCCCGCCGCGAGACCGCCGACGACCTGCGCCACCACGTAGGGCACCAGTTCCTTCGCGGAGAACCGGCCACCCGCCCACAGGCCGACGCTGACCGCCGGATTGAAGTGTCCGCCCGAGATGTGGCCGAACGCATACGCGCCGGTCAGCACCGTCAGGCCGAAGGCCAGCGACACGCCCAGCAGGCCGATGCCCAGCGGATTGCCGTCGCCGCCGAACTTGGCCGCGAGCACGGCGCTGCCGCAACCTCCCAGTACCAACCAGAACGTCCCCAGGAACTCTGCCGCGAGTTTCTTCGCCATGCCCATGTCCGCTCCCCTCATTGTGTGCGCCCCGTCACGCGACGGTGCGCGCACGATAGCGGAAGCCCTTCGCGGCAGGTGTTTGCTTTGCGTTACGCAGGACGCATTCAAACGCCAATGAAGTACGTCTCACATTTAGCGGCCGACCAACGGCAGGATTACCGCTCCGGCAGCGGGATGAACTCGGTTTCGCCGGGCACGTGGCCGAAGCGGCCTTCCAGCCAATCCTGCTTGGCCTGCTCGATGCGCTCCTTGGAACTGGAGACGAAGTTCCACCACAGGTGGCGGGGGGCATCCAGCGGCTCGCCGCCCAGCAGCATGGCCTTCACCGGCGTCGTCGCGCGCAGCACGGCACGGCTGCCGCGGTCGAACAGCACCAGATGCTTCTCCGGGATGTCGGCGCCATCGACCTGCGCCTGACCTTCCAGCACATACAGCGCACGCTCCACATGGCCGTCGTCGATCGCCAGTTCGGCCTCCGGCTGCAGGTCGACGGCGACGTTGAACGTGCCGCTGAACACCTTCACCGGCGACTCTTCGCCGTACGCGCGTCCGGCGATCACGCGCAGCCGCGCACCCGTACGTTCGATCGTGGGCAAGGTCGCCGCGGTGTGGTGATGGAACGCGGGCGCGGCTTCCTCGGCGGACTTCGGCAACGCCACCCACGTCTGCATGCCATGCACGTCGTGCCGGCCCGAACGCACGTCGCCGGGCGTGCGCTCGGAGTGCGCGATGCCGCGGCCAGCCGTCATCCAGTTGACGTCGCCGGGCGTGATCACCTGCTCCGATCCCAGCGTGTCCCGGTGATGGATCGCCCCGGACCAGAGGTAGGTCACCGTGGCCAGGCCGATATGCGGATGCGGGCGTACGTCGATGCCGCGTCCGGGTTCAAACACGGCCGGTCCCATGTGGTCGACGAACACGAACGGGCCCACGCTGCGGGCCTGCAGGCTGGGAACGGCGCGGCGCACGTTGAAGCCGTCGCCGAGGTCGTGCACGCGGGGGGCGATGATCGTCGTCATGGGCAGGTCCTCCGGGAGAGGGGACGAAGCATCGCACGGGCCATCGCGCGCGCCCGCGACAGCACGGAAACGGATTGTTGCGCGCGAATCAGTCGCGCCGCGACGCCAGCCGGTCGGCCAGCCGCGTGGGTTCCGGCAGGCGGTAGCC
>VYLE01000817.1_pt1 | contig 11466 bp, 7 predicted proteins | sample 5114391 | NCBI WGS metagenome assembly VYLE01 (sample SAMN12291771, study PRJNA351875) | freshwater metagenome | isolation source: freshwater lake | place: USA: Michigan, Kent Lake | collected 2013-08-15
GTGTGGGGTGTGGGGTGTGGGGTGTGGGGAGAATAAATAAAAATAATCTCCTGACTCCTGACTCCTGACTCCTGACTCCTGTCTCCTGAATTGAGCAAACCCTAATTACTATTGATGCGACTTAAAAAGGCTTGTAAGCGCTCGCTGTGGGGATGATTAAAGAAGGTGTCGGGATCACCTGCTTCTTCGATGACACCTTGATTAAAGAACAAAACCTTGTTAGAGACCTCCTTAGCGAACTGCATTTCGTGGGTGACGACTACCATAGTCATCCCCTCATCGGCCAATTGACGCATAACGTTTAACACTTCCCCGACTAATTCCGGATCCAGGGCCGAAGTGGGTTCATCAAATAAAATCACCTCTGGTTTCATGCAGAGACTGCGAGCGATCGCCACCCGTTGTTTTTGTCCTCCCGATAATTGGTCGGGATAAACATCGGCTTTTGGGGCTAATCCCACCTTTTCCAGATAATGAATTGCCGTATCTTTAGCCTCATTTTCCGAGTGGTGTAACACTTGCTTGGGGGCCAACACCAAGTTTTGTAAAACGGTGAGATGGGGAAAAAGATTAAAGTGTTGAAACACCATACTTACCCGGCTGCGTAAGTTGCGGAGGACTGATTGATTTAACTTCGGGGAAGAGATGTCAATCCCCATCACCTCCAAGCGGCCGCCGTTAATTGTTTCCAAACGATTGAGACAGCGTAAAAAGGTACTTTTGCCGCAGCCAGAGGGACCGATTACCGATACCACATCCCCTTGATAAAGAGTGCCTGTAACTCCTTTAAGTACCTCTAAAGAGCCGTAACTTTTGCGTAAACCTTCACTGACAATCACAGGGGTAGTAGTGGTCATGATATCCTCTCGTAAAAAATTTTACATTCTGTCTGTATAAAGGTATCGAGATTAGTTTCTGCCAGATTGTATCCTTGACGACATTTTATCAAGAGGAATAATCATAATACTCAAATAGTCTCTCTACATCTGTCTTGGGTGGGAAGTAGGACGAAATTACTAACTTAGTTGAGCGAAAAAATCAAGGAGAAACAATTAAAAAATGATTAAATTTTGGCGAGGGCGGGCGGTACAGAGAGTTATCTTTGCCTTGTTAGGATTAGTCTTGGCGCTTGGATTAACTGTTATTCCGGCTTTTTCTCAGACCCCTCCTAATCCTTTTCGAGTCGCCACAGAAGCAACTTTTCCGCCCTTTGAATTTCAACAAGGGGGACAATTAACTGGGTTTGATATCGATTTAATGCGGGCGATTGGCAAGGAAGCCGATCTCAACATTGACTTTAGAAATTTACCCTTTGATGGCATTATTCCGGCTCTACAAGCGAGAACAGTGGAAGCCGCTATTAGTGGCATGACTATCACCGCCGAACGCGCCCAAGCGATTTCTTTTTCTCGACCTTATTTTAGGGCTGGTTTAGCGATCGCTGTTCGGGAAGATAATAAGACAATTAAAAATTTTGAAGACTTAAAAGGCAAAAGAATTGCCGTCCAAATTGGCACTACGGGAGCCTTAGAAGCGACAAAAATACCGGGGGCAACAGTTAGTCAATTTGACTCGGCGGCTTTAGCTTTGCAGGAATTAATTAATGGTCGAGTTGAGGCGGTAGTTAACGATAAACCCGTGACTTTGTATGCAATTAAACAAGCGGGTTTACGGGGAGTAAAAGTAGTCGGAGAATTATTAACGGAGGAATTCTACGGGATTGCTTTACCCAAAAATTCCCCCTATCTCCAGTTAATTAATGATGCTCTCGGTCGAGTCATAGAAAGTGGTCGGTACGATGCTATTTTTCGGCAATGGTTTGGAGAAAAACCGCCAGAATTACCCTTAGTTGCCCCAGCTTTAAATAATTTACAGGAATCAAGTTTTAACTGGGGAGAATTATTCTATAACCTGATTGTGAAAGGGGTTCCCTGGACAATTCTGTTAACAGTTCTGTCTTTTCTGTTCGGGTTAATCGGCGGAACTTTAGTGGCCATTGCCCTGATTTCTCCCTACAAATGGTTAAAAATAATTTGCCGCATCTATGTGGATTTCTTTCGGGGAACACCGATGCTGGTGCAATTATTCTTGATCTATTTTGGTTTGCCAGGGTTGTTCCGAGAAATTGGCTTAAATATCGACTTAGATCGTTTACCGGCGGCCTTATTTGCCCTAAGTTTAAATGTAGCGGCCTATTTAGCTGAAATTATGCGCGGCGGTATTCAATCGATCGATAATGGTCAATGGGAAGCTTGTTCTAGTCTAGGAATGTCCCCAGTGCAAACCATGCACGAGGTGATTTTTCCCCAAGCTTTTCGCCGGATGTTGCCACCCTTGGGGAATGAATTTATCACCCTAATTAAAGATACCAGTTTAGCGGCAGTAATCGGTTTTGAAGAATTATTCCGGCAAGGTCAGTTAATGGTAGCTACTACCTATAAAGCTTTCGAGATTTATATCGCTGTTGCTTTAGTTTATTTGGTTTTAACTACCCTTTCCTCTGTGGTATTTAAGCGCTTAGAGATTTATATGGATCCCCTACATAAATCTAAACAGGAACAGAAAGCTTAGGGGCAACAGATGGGAACTGATAAGTAATAGGGCAAAATTAACTTCTTGGTTAGGATAGGCAAGAGGCAAGAGGTAGTTAAATATGTGCATTTAATTGTGTCTAGCTACTTACTAAATCCGTTTTTAATGGTATGATTGACTCCCGATCGAACTTTAAAAACCCACTTGCCACTTGCCACTTCTCAATCCCCACTTTCCTATCCTCTTTATAAATCTGGTTATTAAAAACTGATTATTTAGGGTTTGCTGAATAAATCTAAAAACCTTGTTGGATAGGGTTTTTAGACTTGTTTTCCCTCAAAAAGTGCCGACCTTTGGAGTGATTGGGGGGAAAATCCCTGGACTTTTTCCCTGAAAATTAGGTAATTGACCCCCTGAAAATGGGTAAAACCCCACACCCCACACCCCACACCCCACACCCTGCCACCACCGAAAAGCTTTTTCAGCAAACCCTATTTATTCCCCCTTTTGCATGAGTGCCTCTCCTGATATGTAGCCCATACTCAACGGATTTAGTATGATAACCGATAACTCTTTCATCGCCTTCATAAAATTTAACATTAACGCCATTTTCTCAAAAAAATCGACCCGCCTAAGGGCGGGAAAGAAAAGAAAAAAGAAAAAATAGGGAATAAGGGTAAAAGGGGAAAAAGGAAAAAGGGTTACAGAGTTCTCCCGAATACGCAGACTACCCGAAAACCGTTATTGAGGTAGCGGTCGTCGCGGCGGTAGAGGCTGCTGCGAATCGCGGAACGGCAGTTAAAAGGATAGTCGCCCCAGGAACTGCCCCGCAGAGGAGAACAATTATCATCCCCATTTTCTATCCAGGCACTGCCATCCCTCGGCGCACCGTCATAATTATTGTGCCAGGTATCGGCGCACCATTCCCAGACATTGCCGTGCATATCGTACAGTCCGAAGGCATTGGGGGGAAATTGTCCCACGGGAGTCGTTTCTCCTCGATGTTCTCCCTTCGCTTCCCCGGCGTAGGTTTTGCTGGCATTGTAGTTGGCCAATTCCCCGGTAATGGTTTCCCCAAAGTAAAATGGGGTGGTGGTTCCAGCACGACAAGCGTACTCCCATTCCGCTTCACTCGGTAGTCGGTATTCCCTTCCGGTCAGTTTCGATAATCTCGCACAGAATTCGACGGCATCGTACCAGTTGACTTGTTCCACGGGTCTATCCCAGCGCGTGGGCGATCCCCCCCTAGCCCCCTCTTCAAAAGGGGGGGAATCGGAAGCCCCCCTTTTTAAGGGGGGTTTGGGGGGATCTTTAAAGTCGGAAGCCCCCCTTTTTAAGGGGGGTTTGGGGGGATCTTTAAAGTCGGAAGCCCCCCTTTTTAAGGGGGGTTTGGGGGGATCTTTAAAGTGGGAGGGATCAGGATCAAGGTCTTTTTCTACTTTTAAATCCGTGCGAGAGGCAACTGCTCTCCACTGTGCCTGGGTGACGGGATATTTACCCATGAAAAAAGGGGGGACAGTTACTTGATGTTGAGGGTGTTCATACTTATAACTATCTTTCTCATTTGGCGGTGAACCCATCGTGAATGTTCCCCCCGGGATGGCAATCATTTCTAAGGTGATGTCGTTGCCCAAATCTTGGCTGAAATATTGGGCTTCTCTTGACTCTTTTTCGATTTGCTCACCCTTCGCATTTACTCGCACCACCTCAAAGTTAAATGGTAACAATTCTAACTTTTGCAACGTTTTAACTGAAACTGGAACTTTCTTTGATTGCGTATTTTGTGACGTTTGAGAACCAGGGGTACGGGCTGCCGTTTGCTCCAGTTGCTCTGCAATGGCCAGATAATTTCCGCCCAAATTTCTTAAGATTCTGGCCGACACTTCGGCAAAAGGACGAATAACACCCTGTATATCTCCACCTATTTCTGTTGAGGGTTTTTTCAATTCAGCGAGGAAGTCCCGTAATTCTAGGTTCAGTTGTTTGGCGATATATTTGGAGACGCGATCAAATACATTTACCGTAGTAGAGCGAGTAGAACTGAGTTGTAAAATGTCTCTTACTTCTGGATTGATAAAATCGTAGAGTACCGCATCTGGGTCAGATTCCTTAATCCCTAACGAACGAACGCGAAGAATACCGCCTAAAAATACTTCTGCGATTTGGACTTGACCTGCTTCTGGTAACATTTCCTTACGGATCAATCGAACTACGGGCAGAAAAATTGTCGGTGTTGCCGCTAACAATTCTGCTAATTCTTGAGCTAAAAGTGAGGCATTGTTGCGAAATCGTCTAACTATTTCTTCTGGAGTTAAATTTAGCTCGGCCTCGGGTTCTAATTCTTCTTTGGTATCGGGAGTCAGTACAAATCCTGCTACTTTAGTGTCACTGCGCCCCACGACTACACTACTCCATCGTTCGACACTGAAAGGTTCTAAAGTAAAAACAGGAATCGGTAAGCGATTCTGTTCACGAAAGACGTTTTCCCAAATCAGCACATCTCTAAATTTTAATCGACTATTAGTTAGGCCCGGTTCATCACTAAACAAAGTTACTTTCGCTCCCAATCCCAAGCCAGTTTTCAGCCAAAGCCATTCTGGAAGCATTTGCAATATAGCTAATGGACTCGATTGACTCCACAATTTTAAAAGCGGAAACATCCTACCATCTCGCCAATAGGATGCCACACAATCACTAACTACTACAATGAGACGACGGCCATTCGGATTGAGTAATTCTTTCGGATGATAAACTCTAGAATTAGTCTTGCTTAATCCTTTATAAAGAAATAGATTATTTTCCTTGAAAGCTAATTGCCAGACCTGTACATCACGAAAGATACCGTAATGTTGTAGTACAGTTTTAAGATCCGTTAAGGTTTGATGCCAAATATCCATCGACGGACTGCGATCAAATACCAATGCTAGTTCTAACCAAGGTTCTAAAGTTGGTTTAAAAACAGGGTTCAAGATTTTTTGGTCAGTTGCGGCAAAACTTTCCACTGTTCGTACTTCATCCAAAATACTTGGACGATCCTGTGTAGGTACGCGCCGCAATAATGTTTTTAAAGCTCTTGCCAAAGATAGAGAACTGCCCAAATCCGACGGATTATCGACCGGAAAAGTTAAAGAGCCACCGCCACCAACGAATGAATCTTTGCTTTGTTGTCGCGGGAATAAGTGTCCCACAGGTTCCGTTTTTTTCTCTTCTTCTTTCCCTAGAACCTTTTGTTTGGATTCAGATGAGGATGAAGAACTATTACCATTAGAAGAACCATCTTCAATTTCTTCTTCACTTTTGCTTTCAGTAGTTTCTACAATTTGAGGCCAATGGAGCAATAGCCAACACAAATCGGCCAACTCGTAACCGGTCATTTCTAGCTCTGACTGATTGAGAGTCTTAAGTAACCTTTTGAATCGATCCGGTTTCACTGATGCGGAAGCATCGCTCATTATAATCCCTCCGTATCGTTCAAACTCTTAAACAATAACTCTGTCAAAGATTTGCGATCGAGAGTGGATTCTGGACCACCAGTTAACATATATACAATATTAAGTAATTGATCTGTTGCCAAATCTTTTTTATCTTTACCCAGAAAATCTGTAATTAATTGACTAATACGATCACTAGACTTATTAAAATATTCATCACCCATGTGAGATTTGACTATGGATTTAAGATTATTAATGCCCGGATTGGGCATATTGATTCTAATACAACGTCTTTTGAAGGCTGGAGGAAAATCTCTTTCGCCGTTACTGGTCATAACGACGATAGGAAAAGCATTACATCCCACTATTCCGCTCTTTAGCTCGACGGGATGAAGATTTTTATCCCAGGTAAAAACCGAAACTGTTTTATCGGGGTTTCTCTCTGTCCAGCGTTTTATTTCGGGGATTTCATATTCGCCTTCTTCAAACAGATTGAGGAGGTCATTGGGCAAATTGATGTCGCTTTTGTCTATCTCGTCTATTAGCAACACTCTGGGCAAAGCTGAAGGAAGAAATGCCGTACCCAAAGCTCCTAAAGTGATATAAGAGCCAATATCTTGTTTTCCATCGGGTTCTGATTCTTGTAAACGTGCGATCGCATCATAACGATACAAACCATCCTGAAGAGTTGTTCGAGCCGTAATCGACCATTTTAAAACCGGACCCAATTTCAGTTGGTATGCTAAAGCATAGGCTAGGGAAGTTTTCCCCGAACCGGGACGACCAGTCACTAACAGAGGACGACGCAAGCATAAAGCCGCATTTACTCCGGCGATCACCAAATCGATAGCTTCCTGAAGTTGAGCATTTTGAGAATTGGTTTTATTATCAGCGATTTCTGACAAACGGAATTTTTCACCGCGCTCGCGATCTTTTTTTTCTTTCTCGACAAGTTTCAATAATTCTGACCAGCGATCGCTATCTCGATCGAGAATAGGTCTGTCGAAATTTCTCCAAGGAGGTGGAGAAGGAAGATTAAGAGTTTCAGATAGCTGTTCTCCCCGACCATTAAACGGTTGCCAGTGAACTGATTTAGTTTCTTCTACCATTTTATTACTTAGCTCCTATTGTTTGTAAGGGATTTTCTTCTGGCAAGATTTCTGGGTCTTCTAACAACATACCGAGATAATAACCAGGATACTGTTTACGCTCTGTTTCAGTCCTGGTTCCCCATGAAACAGTTCTTAGTTCCCAAGTTTTTTCCAGTAACCCACGACATCGATCGGATAAATTATCGCAACTCAGACATTGTGTAAATTCCTGTTCAAATTGTACTTCTGATGGAATAATATCCCAATTCCAAACGGCGATGGGAATACCACTATCAAAAATAGACTCAAAGAACCTCATACGCTCAGATTTATCGACAAAGAGAGAACCTTTTAATATAATCCCCCACAGATTCGAGCAATTTTTCATAAAAATCTCTAGTTCTTTCCAATTAGAGATTTGATTATTTCCAATCTCAATTATATTAGATTTTTGAGTATTTTTTATTTCATTAGCTAGAATATTCTTAGATATTTCCCGACAATTATCTCTCAAAAAAGTATCGATTCTTTCCCATCCTTTTTTGAGTGATCCGATGCGACTATTTTTCCGTATGCGTTCTCTACTTCTTAAAAATAGTCGGTAGTTTACTACCAATGATCTAGGTGTTTCTTCTTCATAAATTATTACCCAATTATCTAAATTAGAATGTAAATCAAAAATTGGAATAAATACTTCTATTCTTAATTCATCAATTGCTTTATCTCGAAATTGAGGCTCACTCTCAAGATAATCGATGTATGCTTTTATAGCTCTCGGAATATCTTCAAATTTAGGACAATCAAAGCCTTTTTTATCTCTAGATAATGAAATTTCAGATAGTTCATCCCGAAATTTAAACTGTCCCCTCACGTTCCATGTATCTTGATTTTCTCCATTGGCAAGTCTCTCAATCATAATTAATAATATCGGTGGCAAGCAAGAGCTATTTTTATTAACCTTAGTGCTAGGTAAGATTTCAGTTTTTTTCAAATCGCAATTAGCCTCATCTAACCATGATTTTATACGTTCGTTATCACCTAATGATTGAGCTAATTTTCTTATCAATGCTGTGGATTTATACTGGTCAAGAAATACTTGTTTTAATAATTCATAATTCTTGGTAAAACACAAACTCTTGATATAAACTTTGTCATCTTCATGTTTATTTATTTCTTCAATCTTAGAACAGGCTTGCCAAATATCTTTCCAATCGATTTCATCGAGAATCGGGCATATTCCCGACCATAAACGTTCAAATAATTCGTCGCAACTATTATTTGGTAATTCAATATTCTCATTATCAAAAAGAGTAATTGTCTTAGGAGATTGACTCATTTCTTTTTGTTGTTGTTTAGCAATATCACTAATAACTGCAATTAAACTATCGTAATAAACACTATCTTTTTCGTAAAAATTAATACCATCTATTAAATCACAAAATTTATCTATAAATCCGCTTAATGCTTTTAAAATACCCAATAATGAAGAGCGCATATCGCTTCGTTCTTCCACACCTTTAACACTCAAAAAACCAATTATATCTTTTCTCTTTTGGGGATCTTGAATAGAAGGGCAATTCTCCAAGGCATCAATCAGCCGATTGAATCCTTGATCACTTGGTTTAGTGGGAACACTCAACAACATTCTAAAGGAAACTCCTCCGGCAACATTTGTATCGTGGCTTTTCTTAAATTTTGCATGGCAACAGAATCATTTTCGTAGAGCATATCAATAACGTCTAATAGCTCCGCCAATCCTCCTGAATAACCACGAGAAGTTTTAATTGCACTTAATACTACACTGTTTGCATTACCTTCCATGATGATGTTATTGGCTATTTCCTTCCTGAGATTCAAAATAATATCTTTTCGACTTTGGGGATCTTGCATTGACTGGCATTGTAAAAAAAGATCGCGCAATAGGCCTAATTCTTGGATAGTTAAATTGCGAGGTAGCGGAAAACTATCCCGTTTCCCTGTTTTAGTGGCTGGCTCAATTTCGCTAAATCGTTCTTTTCTATTACCCGACCAGTCCTGATATAAAAGATATGAAGGAGTTTGCCTGGTGTGTTTATCTTCTCGCAGTTTGATGAACTTTTTCTGCACGGACTGCATAACTGACTCCAGATCTGGAGGCCAAATCTCTGTATCTTTTAATGAGTTCAATTCATTTAATAGTTCTCGTGAAAATATACCCGTTTGTTCGTCGCCTTTATTAATCGCATATTCTCCCGGATTGGCGGCAAACATTACCATTTGTTTTTGACTTGGCAAATGTTTACCGATAGGGGGAAGATCGTCAGGTGGAGTTATCTTTAATAATTGGGAATTAGCGCAAGCATCGAAGATTAGTAACTGCTGAGGTAAATTTTTATATAAATCGGTCTGCATAGCATTAAGCTGGGCAGTTAAATTCAGGTTCTTCAAGTCCTCCATTGTCGCATCGGCATAAATCAATCGACGATCGCCTTGAGGGACGATCCAACCGTGTCCCGACCAAAACAAGAAAAACAAGCTTGCTGTTTTTTTTCTCGCTTCTTCACGCAGAGCTTTATTGATTATATCTTTGGTCGCTTCTAAGGGTTTACTGTTGATCAGACTGGTAATCTCGTCAACGATTCCAGTATTGCGATCGAGTGGCGATACGAAAACCGAAATATTTTCGGGAGGCACATTTCGATCTCGTAACCATTGACAGAACTGATAAACATCATTGACCGGGCCATTCAAATCTGGAATGGAACTAGAATCAGCATACTTTTCGATTCCCACTAAAATTGCTTGTGTTGTCGATGGTTCAGCCATTAGCTACCTCCACCATCTTCTGCCAAACTGCATCCCAAACCTTGTCATTATTCCAATATGCACCATGAGACTCAGGGAAAGGTTGTTTGCTATCTATTTCGACATCTTGTATCTTTCCGGGGAATATTTTCTCCCCTACATAACTCAGAAAATCGTTGCGATCATAAATATTTAACCAATCGGGGAAAGTATCCGGCAGCTTGGCATTGGGATTATATTCCATCCCCACCAAAGCATTCAGTTCATAAAGAATAGGAGATTGAGAACCGATCGTCACCAACAAAGCCACTTGTGGTAATTGTTGTTCTAATAGCAAATCGACGGCAATAATACCACCCAAACTATGGGCGATTAATACGGTGGGATATTCCAGACGTTCAACGGTTGTGCGAACAAAGTCTCTAAGCTTTTGTCCCCTTGCTTGATACATCAAAATATCTCCCAAAGTGCCACTATATTCTTCCGTGAATCCATTTCGCTTTCTTTGGAGATTATTCTGAATAATACGCCTGATCGTACCAGAAATCATCTCTTTTATGCCGGACAAAACTCCTTTTTCCGTACCCCCTAATTCCGCCGCTATTTGCTCGACAATTTGATCTCGTAATCCCCCATTAACCGATAAGGCAAATTCGCCATAGTTATCCCTTACCAAAATAGCACTCTGGGCTACCAGCGCACGGGCGATCGCTATGCGGTATTCTCCTAATGGTTCCGTGGCGGATTCGATCGCTTTTTGATAATCGCTTTCGTTGACGATAATGGATTGGGATTGAGAAAAAAACTCGCCAATTCCAGCCTGATCGAGCATTTCTTGCAGATTAGAGGATGGATTTAAGGCTCGAACCCGATTATCCAAATCCTCGCCTAGCTTTTCCCCAAAAACAGCCCCTTTGTCCTCGGAACTTATGGTTAGGATTTGCAGTTCGATGAGTGGGTCTTGATATAGTAACTCCCATAAACCCAGAACATAGTCTTCATCAGTTAAATCGGTTTCTGAGGCTTTTTTTTGATCCGACACTGGAATAGATAGTCCCCCAGCATTTAACGTTGTGCCGAGGGAACCACCCCAGTAACACTTATGAAAACGCAAATTTTCATTGCGTTCTTTCAATTTTCGGATAATGATACTAAAAGTTTTGCTATAGGCAGGTTCTCGTACCCCAGTACCGTGGATAAAAACTAGGTTCCAATCCCATTGTCTCATCGACTTACCCCATCAAACCGACTCATTTCTTCACTCAAGATACTCAATTTCTTCACTCTTCTCTATCCTCTGACTCAAAACAAGGTCTTCACGTCCCCACCTGACCATCGACCTACCGATTGGATACGGAGACCATCAGACCCCTACCCAATATTATCTCAAGACTAAAAGGTTTTCTGGTGGAGAAATCGACCCAATTGACATCCTCGCCGCCGGGGCCGGACGGTGATGAGCGTGAACGAAAAGCGTATTACAGTTTTCTTAAAGGACGGTAGCCAAGAGAAAATCGTCATCGAAAATTTTGGGTCTGAAACCCCGTCGTTCTACGACGGCTTTACTGTTAAATATGAGCATCGTTTACGAAATATATGCTAAAATGTGAGGTATGGAAAAAGCCTAT
>VYLE01001428.1_pt1 | contig 11447 bp, 11 predicted proteins | sample 5114391 | NCBI WGS metagenome assembly VYLE01 (sample SAMN12291771, study PRJNA351875) | freshwater metagenome | isolation source: freshwater lake | place: USA: Michigan, Kent Lake | collected 2013-08-15
TCGTGGCACCCAAGGTCCGCGCGATGGTCGATTTCCTGGCCGAGGAATTCGGCGCCGACCGGCACGCTGCGCCTCGCCGCGGCCACCGTGATGGGGCGGCTGCACATCCTGCCGCGCCTGCCGCGCTTCCTGGCGAGGCACCCCGAGCTGGGCGTAGACCTGGTGCTGGGCGACGGCTTCACCGACCTGGTGGAGCAGGGCATCGACCTCGCGCTGCGGGTCGGCGTGCTGGAGGATCCGGGGCTGGTCGCGCGCCGGATCGGCCTATCGCGGCGCGTGGTGGCCGCCACGCCCGGCTATCTGGCGCGCCATGGCACCCCAGCGACGCCCGAGGATCTGCGCCGCCATGCCTGCATCGTCTATGCCGGGCTGGCCACCGGGGCCTCCTGGCCCTTCCAGGGGCCGCAGGGGCGCATTGCCATCCCGGTCACTGGCCGCCTGCGCGTGGACAGCACCGAAGCCGTGCGAGCGGCAACGCTGCAGGGGTTGGGCATCGGCATGGTGCCGGTCTGGCACTTCGTGGACAGCGAGTTCGAGACCGGCCGACTGGTGCAGCTGCTGGCAGCCTGGGAGGCGCCGCCGCTGCCGATCCACGCCGTCTACCCCACACGCCGCTTCGTGGCACCCAAGGTCCGCGCGATGGTCGATTTCCTGGCCGAGGAATTCGGCGCCGACCGGCAGTTGAACGGCGAGGGCTGACGCTGCAAGCCGGGTGCCGGGCGCGGACTGTTCATGCCATCGGCTCCTGGTTCGGCCCGAGACGTTGGCGTAGCGCCTGGTTCTCGGCCTCCAGCACCTCCAGCTGGCGCCGCAGCGGGGCCACGGCGGTCGTGATGTCCGCCTCCGTGAAGCGGGGCGTGATGTGCTGCGGGCAGTTCCAGTCGAAGGCCTCCACGGTCAAGACCATGATGCGCTCGGCGCGGGGGTTGGCCGCGCGCAGCGGCGCGAGCGCGGCCTCATCCTCGGCGCCCACCGCCATCCGGCCCAGCAGCTTCAGCCGGCGACGATTTGGGTAGTCCATCAGGAACAGCGCGACGCGGTCATCGGCGGTGATGTTGCCCAGCGTGAGGTATTGCCGGTTGCCGCGCAGGTCGGCGAAGGCGATGCGCCGCGCGTCGATCGGCCGCAGGAAGCCCGCCGGCCCGCCGCGATGCTGGATATACGGCCAGCCATCCTCCGACACGCTGGCGACATAGGCGCTGTCGCGCGCGGCGATGAAGGCCATCTCCGCGGGGCCGAGCCGGTCATGCGTGTCCGGCCCGCCCTCATGGCGCGCGAAGCCGGCGGCACTGCCATTCGCCGCGCGGGCGGCGCGGATGGAACGGGTGCCCATGATGTCGAGAAAACGATGGCCCATGGTGGTATCCTTTCTGGGGCAGCAGGCCAGTTGCTCAGCGCAGGCGTGGCTGGAGCCGGATGGATCACGGCGCGGCGAAGCTGGTCCCGATCTCGGCCGCGACGGCGGCGGCGTTCTCATCGAGGACGAAGTGGCCGGCATCGAGCCAGACCAGGCGTGCCTGCGGCAGGTCGGCCAGGAAGGCCTCGGCACCGGCCGGGGTGAAGAACGGATCGTTCCTGCCCCAGATGATCAGCGTGCGCGGGGTGTGCTGGCGGAAGGCCGCGTGCCAGCTGCCGTAGAGGGCGACGTTGGTCTTGTAGTCCTCGAGCAGGTCGAGCTGCGCCAGGTCGTGGCCGGGGCGGTCGAGCAGCGCCTGATCATGCGTCCAGTTGTCAGGGCTGATGGCCTCGGGGTTGCGGGCGCCGACCTGATACTGGAACCGGGTCGTCGTCGGCGCGAGGAAGCCGCGGGCAGCGGCCTCGGTGGTGGCGTCGCGGTTGTGCCACAGCGGCAGGAAGATCCGCGCCGGCATCTCGCCGACGCCGGCCATGTAGGCATTGGTGTTCTGGATGACGAAGCCGGCAACCGCGGCCGGGTTGCGCGTGAACAGCCGGAAGCCGACCGGCCCGCCGTAATCCTGCATGTAGAGGATGTACGAGGTGAGGCCGAGCTGGCCGATCAGCCCCGCGACGTGGTCCGTCAGCGTCTCGAAGCTGTAGTCGAACGCGGCGGCCGCTGGCGCATCCGACTGGCCGAAGCCGATGTAGTCGGGGGCGATGACGTGGAAGCGGTCTTCCAGCAGCGGGATCAGGTCGCGGAACATGAAGCTGCTGGTCGGGAAGCCGTGCAGCAGGATGATGGTGGGCAGAAGAGGATCACCGGCCTCGCGATAGAAGACCTGGCGGCCGTTGACGGTGGCGAACTTGTGGAGGGTCATGGCAGGGCTCCGCCGTGAAGGACATTGAAGGGGGAAAAAGGGGCGCCGGGGATTGCCGCCGGCGCCCGCCGGCGTGGCCGGGACAGCCGGCCGATCAGGCGGCTGCGGCGGCGCGCACGATCGGGAAGTCGATCTCGGTCTCGGCGACGTTGTTGATGAAGTTGGTGAACACGTTCACCACGACGAGGCCAACGATCTCGATGATCTGTGCCTCGGAGAAGCCGGCCAGCTTCACCGCCGCGATGTCGGCATCGCTGACCTGGCCACGATGCGTCGCCACCTTGGCGGCGAAGGCCACGGCCACATCGGCGCGGGGATCGCCGGAGTGGCCGGTTCGGTTGAGCGCGATCTCGGCCGCATCCAGCTTCGCCACGTTGAGGCCGAGATAGGTGTGCGCCGAGAGGCAGTAGTCGCAGCCATTCACCTGCGCGACCGCCAGCGCGATACGCTCACGGGTGCGGGCGTCGAGCGCCTTGGACAGGGCGCCGTTCAGGCCGAGCAGGCCGGACAGCGCGGCCGGGCTCTGGCCGACCAGGCGGAACAGGTTGGGGACGCTGCCGAGCGACTTCTCGACGGCTTCGAGCAGGGGCTGGGCGGCGGCGGGGGCGGCTTCGCGGGCCGGGATGGTCAGCCGGGGCATCGTGGCTTCTCCTTCGGACACAGCGGTGTTGCTGTGGGGAGAGAGATGATCCACTCCACGCCAAGTGATAATGCGGGTAGTTGACACTTCATTCTTGCCGCAGATGAAATAATGCATGGACAGACTCGACGCGCTGCGCGCCTTCATCGCCGTGGCCGAGCGGGCAAGCTTCGCCGCCGCCGCCCGCGGCCTGCGATGGTCCCCGGCCGCCGTGACCCGCGCGGTCGCGATGATCGAAGCCGAGCTCGGGGTGACGCTGTTCCACCGCACCACCCGCGTCGTGCGCCTGACCGAACCGGGCGCGCTGTACGCCGAACAATGCCGCCGCATTTTGGCCGAGCTGGAAGCCGCGCGCAGCCAGGTGCGGGGCGAGGATGCCTCGCCCCGCGGCACGCTCTCGGTCACCGCGCCAGTGGTCTTCGGGCGGCTGCATGTCATGCCGATCGTCGAGGCCCTCGCCGCCGCCCATCCCGCGCTCGCCATCCGCCTCACCTTCGTCGATCGCGTGACGCATCTGGTGGAGGAGGGCTTCGACATCGGCGTGCGCATCGGTGCGCTGCCGGACAGCGCTCTGGTGGCGGTGCCGCTGACCCAGGTACACCGCGTGGTGGTCGCGAGCCCAGCCTATCTTGCCATGTACGGCGAGCCTGATTTACCCGACGAACTCCGGCAACACGCGATCATCGCGTTTGACGGGCTGGAGGCGACCGACGCGTGGCGATTCGCTGTCCCGCGTCAACCTGGTGCTACGTCCGTGAGTGTCGCAGTTGTTCCGCGCCTCATCGTCAACAGCGCCGATGCCGCCATCGCAGCCGCGCTGCGCGGGCGGGGCATCACACGGGTCCTGTCGTATCAGGTCGAGGAGGCGGTGAGGCAGGGCCGATTGCGGCATCTGCTCGGGGCGCATGAGCCGCCTTCGGTGCCCGTTAGCCTAGTTTTCCAGGCCAGCCGCAGAAGCTCCCCCAACATCGCGGCCTTCGTACGGGAAGCCAAGGCACAGTTCCTCAGCACCGATCAGAAGCCGCACTCTCCACGGAGTGGGTAGCCCGCAGCAATGTCGCTTTCACCCAGAGAAGTTTTTCTCCCAGTATCCACCGCTGCTCCAATCCGGCCTCAAGGGGTCATTCTCTCCACTACCTGAATTCAGCATTTTTCCCCCAGGTTCCGGGTCATCTTGGCCGGCATCCTTGATGTTGCGTGAGGCGAACGAGGCGGCATTTTCTCGCTGGAGAGAGCGCACCGTCTCCGAAGCTCGGGAGTTGGGCGATTGTTCCCTCAAAGTTTTTAGCGTTCTAGATCAGCACCTTGGATCCAACGGCCGCTGACTTTGTTCCCATGACCATTCCCTGCCAATCTGCCCGATCGAACTCACTCGCTCCGACATCAAGGTCACGTGCAGCGGCTGCGGGTCGCCGCGAGGGCTGCGGATGGCTGCGCTGGTCGACTATCCCCGACCGTTGATGGCAAGCTCCATAGCCACGCAGGAGTTCGCCCGGCGATGATCATCGACTCGCAGGTCCACGCATACGAGGCGAACACGCCCGCGCGGCCATGGCACACCGTGCCGAACTGGCCCCCGCACGTCACCGGTGACGAGATGGTGGCCGCGATGGACCAGGTCGGCGTCGACGGCGCCATCCTCGTCTCGCCCTTCTCGATGTACCGCTACGACGCCAGCTATGCCGTGGCGGTCCAGAAGGGGCATCCAGGCCGGTTCGGGATCGTGAAACCCGTTGACCCGGACGACCCGGCGGTGGCCGACGTCATCGCCGACTGGAAGCAGACACCAGGCGCGGTCGGCATCCGCATGATGCTGCCAAGGGAGGCGGGGCGCGAGGCCACCGATCCCGGCATCGCCCGCATCCTGCGCGCGGCGGTGAGTCATGACCTGCCCGTGAACCTGCTTTGCTGGGACAACCACGACGTTGGCACTGGCATCATCGACCGCCACCCGGACGCGCGCTTCATCATCGACCACCTGGGCCTGGCGCAACCCAGCGTGCCGCCGGCGCCGCCAGAGCCTTGGGCGGACCTGCCGAGAGTGCTGGCGCTGGCCAGGCGGCCGAATGCGCTGATCAAGGTCAGCGGCGCGTGCACCTTGTCGCGCGAGCCCTATCCGTTCAATGACATCTGGGACCCCTTGGCACGCGTCTTCGATGCCTGGGGCTTCGATCGCTGCCTTTGGGGCACGGACTGGACACGCGCCTTCGCTGTCGTGAATTACGAGCAATCCGTAGAGCCGTTCCGCATCACGGAGCGGCTCAGCGAATCGGAGCGCGCCATGCTCATGGGCGGCGCCTGCGCCAAGGCCTATGGCTGGACGCCCCAGTCTCGCAGGGCATAGCCGAACTGGCAGTGCGCGCGCTCCCGCATCAAGCGCTGAAGAACACAATTTGTTGGGACGTGGCCGTAAGCGGCTGGTCCGCTCACGGCCGCTCAGCACTCAAATGCGGTCGTTGATTCAGGGCACCCGCCTCAGCATCTACCGATCCCCGCGGACATGGCTTGCCGATCCTGTCCTTGCCCCCGCCCTGCGACTGGTACCGGTAGGTCGAGGCGAAGGCAATTGAGCCCGGTATAGGCGTGCCCGGCGTTGCCGATGGCCCGCCCCGCCCGCTCAACCGCGCCTGACCGGCAGCACGCGGCCTTCATGGACGGTGCCCCAGACCGCGATGTCCTTGATCCGCGCCGCGTCCACGGTCAGCGGATTCTCCTCGAGGATGCTGAGATTGGCGAGCTTGCCGGGCACGATGCTGCCGATCTCGGCTTCCATCCGCAGCGAATGCGCGGCCTTGAGCGTGATGCCCTGCAGTGCCGCGAGCCGGCTGGCGCGCTGGTCGGGCGCGGCGACGCGGCCTGACTCGGTCGGGCGGTTCACCGCGCAATGCATCAGGAACAGCGGCTGGCCGGGCGCCATCGGCATGTCGGAGTGGAGCGAGTACGGCACGCCCGCGCGCTCGATATCGCCGAGCCGCACCATGTTGTCGGCCCGCTCCTGCCCCAGGCCCTTCTGCGCGTAGGCATCGGCCAGCGCGCGCACGTAGTAGGGGTTGGCGCTGACGATCACGCCGAGCCGCTTCATGCGCTCGACCTGGTCCTTGCGCGAGACCGCGAGGTGGATGGCGACGGTGCGGTGGTCGTGGCGCGGCCGCCGGCGCATGTTCGCCTCGACGTTGTCGAGCACCATGTCGAGCCCGGCATCGCCGTTGACGTGGACGTGCACCTGGTAGCCCGCGTCCCAGTACACCCGGAAGGCGCGCGCGAACACGTCAGGCTGCATGATCCATTCGCCATGTCCCTCGCCGATGTAGGGGTCGCGCAGCTGCATCGCGAGCGAATAGATGGCGCCGTCGGCGAACAGCTTGATCGCGCGCGGCACCATCGCCGTCATGCCCTCGCCCCAGCCCAGCACCTTCTCCGTCTCGCTGATCGCGGTGTCGGGGAAGGCAGCGATGATCGACTTGCCGTCCGGGATGAACAGGAAGCGGAAGGGGCTGTCGGGCCGCGACAGCACCGCGTTCTGCGCGTCCTGCAGCGCCTTCGCGAACAGCCCGCCGGGCTCGCAGCCGAGCGTCACGCCATTGGCGTGGTAGTAGCCCACGACGAATTCGAGGCCGCGCCGCAGCCGGTCGGGTGTCGCGATCGCCGGCAGCAGTTTTGGCATGACGCCGAACATCCCACCTTCCCAAAAATGCCCCTCGTCGAGGCTGGATTGCTGCCGCGCGGCCGCCGACAGGCCGGCGACGAAGGCAGCATCGATGCCATAGGTCTCCAGCGCCTTGCCGTTGACGATGAATTCGTGGGCTGAGCGGTGCCAGACGATGATGGGTCGCGCAGCAGGTCACGAGCAGCGCGGCCGGGTCCTGGAGCTTTGCGCTCGCCGCGGCGAGCCGCGCACGATACGCCTCGGGGCTCCGTGCGGCGGGCACGGTGCCGGCGGGCAGCACCCAGTCCTCGATCGCGATGATCTCCGAGACCATCGTCAGGCCGGTCAGCAGCGGATGGTCGTGCTGGGCGATGAGGCCGGGCGTGATCACCTTATCGGCGAAGGTGTCGTCGATGACGTAGGGCTGGCCGCCGGCCGCCGCCTGCAGCTCCGCGACCGAGCCGACGGCAAGGATGCGCGCGCCAAGCACCGCGACGGCGGTGGCGGAGGGCCTGTCGGGGTCGAGGGTGATGACCTCCCTGGCGCGGAAGATCGTGACGCGGGGCAGGCTCGTTGCCTCGAACCGACCGGCCAGATCCTGGAGCGATGCTGGCTGGGCCTGCGCCGTGCCGGGCCCGGCCGCTTCGCAGACGAAGGCTCCGGCCGTTGCCGCGGCGGCCGATCGCAGCATCTTCCGGCGCGACGGCAGGCTGCTGTTGCGGAAGGCCTCAGCGAAGGCCGGGTTGCACATGACGCACATCGAATTGCCTCCGTTCGACGAGCCACTGAAGCGTGTGGATCATGCCCAATCAGACTATACATTCACACGGCAGATTGAGCGGGGACCACGTCAGCCGTATAGACGGTCCGCCTTTGTGCTGCCGAGCGATCCATCCGGCTTCCTGCGCTTGCAGAGCCGCTCTAGCGTCGCTGCATGGACCGGCTGACCGCATTCCGGCTTTTCCTGCGCACCCTCGATCGCGGCGGTATCGCGGCGGCGGGACGCTCGCTCGGGCTGTCGGCGACGGCCTCGGGCTGTCGGCGACGGCGGCGTCGCGGGCGCTGCGTGAACTGGAGGACGACCTCGCGCTGCGGCTGCTTGACCGCACAACGCGCCAAGTTGCGCCGACCGAGGCTGGCCGGCGTCTGGCGGCCCGTATCGCGCCGCTGCTGGAAAGCCTCGATGCCGCCATGGTCGAGGCGCGGGAGATGCACGAGGAAGCGACCGGCACGCTGCGCATCGTCGCGCGCCGGTCCTACGCGCTGCGCCATGTGGTGCCGCATCTCGCGCGCTTTCGCGCCACGCATTCCCGGGTGGAGATCGACCTCACCCTGACGGAACAGACCGGGTTGGTACCGGCGCATGGGGTGGACGTCGTGATCCGCCTCGGCCTGCCGGCCGGCAAATCCTTCACCGGGCACCGGCTCGCTTCGGGTCGGCGCATTCTCTGTGCCAGCCCGGACTACATCGCACGCCACGGCGCGCCCGCCACGCCGGATGCGGTCCTCCAGCACCCCTGCCTGACCTACCGCGAGGAGGAGGAAGCGCCAGTCTGGGTCTTCGCCAGCGGTTCGGGCGAGAGGCAGGAGATCAGGGTCAGCGGGCCATTTCGCTCCAACAGCGGCGAGGCGCTGCGCCAGGCCGCGCTGGACGGCATGGGCCTGGTGCTGCTGCCCGAATGGATGGTCGGCCATGATGTCGCAGCCGGCGAGCTGACACCGTTGCTCGCAGGATGGCCCGCGTGGCCGGAACGCTACCAGGCCGAGATCCACGCCGTGCATTCCCGCGCTGAGCGCATTCCCGCCAAGATCGCTGCCTTCGTCGCGCATCTGCTCGCGAGCGCCGATCCTGCCACCTGAGCGCGTCGTTCATCCTGCCGATTGCCGGCAAAGTGTTTTGCGAAAATGCCGTCTGGCGCCCGTCTGCGCCGACACGTCATGTTGCGGGCAGGAGAAAACGCCCCATGATCGCGACCACGCCACTCACCCCTGTCTTTGGTGCCCGCATCACCGGCCTCGACATCGCCCGCGGCGTGGACACGACGACGATGGCCGCCGTGCGGGATGCGCTCGACCGCTTCTCGGTGCTGGTCTTCCCGGACCAGCGCATCGACGACACGGCGCAGATCGCCTTCAGCGAAGGCTTCGGGCCGCTGGAGCGCACCCGCGCCGGTGCCCCCGGGGCCGGCAGCGCGGTGATCATCCTGTCGAATATCGGCCCGGACGGAGCGATTGCGCCGCCGACCGACAAGCAGGTGCTGAACAACAAGGCCAACCGCGTTTGGCACCACGATTCGTCGTTCAAGCCGGTGCCGGCGCGCGCCTCGCTCCTCTCGGCACGGGAAATCCCCTCGGCCGGCGGGGACACCGAATTCGCCTCCATGCGCGCCGCCTTTGCCGCGCTCGATCCGACCGAGCAGGACAACCTGCGGGGCCGCGTCGCCATCCATGACTTCGGCTGGTCGCGCGCGCGGGTCGATGCCGCGTTGGTCAGCGTGGCCGAGCGCAACCAGCACCCGCCGGTACGCCAGGCCCTGGTCGTGGAGGAGAATGCACATGGCCCGGCGCTGTATCTCGGTGCCCATGCACGCAGCATCGAGGGCATGGACGAGACGCAATCCCGACAGCTGATTGACCGGCTGATGGCGCTGGCGACACAGCCCGCCTTCACCTATGCGCACCGGTGGCAGCCGCACGACCTGGTGGTGTGGGACAACCGCGCCGTGCTGCACCGCGCCACGCCTTTTGCGACGACAACGGAGCGCCGCCATATGGTGCGCACCTGCGTGGCCGGCACCGCACCGACCCTTGCCGTTGCCGCGTGACGGCTGAATCCTTCAGGGGCGATTGGGTCCGGATCATTGTCGGCTCGGGCAGCCCACCACGACGTCTTGGGACTGCCTGGCGCCGCTGATGCTGTGCAGGCATGCCGCTAAGTTGGGAGCGGACGGGACATGGTGTTCTGGATGGCCGCGCCATGTTCGCCCGTGGGTGTCCGAAACCCGCTGAACGGCTCGCGCCTCTTCATTTTCTGAGCAGCGCCCGGGCCCTGCTGATGCCATCGAAGACATGAAATGATCAGAGGCCTCGGTAGTGCCTCGGCTTGAATTCACGCTATCGCCAACACAGCCGACATCGAGGTCGAAGACGTAAGCGGCCTCCTCGAAAACGGGCCCAGAGTCATCGGCGCGGGCGGACTCGCGAGCCGTCAAGGCGATCAACCCCAGAACCATTCCTCCGGCCGGCGCCCTGGGCGCAAATCGACATCGCCGGGGTGGCCAGGGACAGGGCCGGTCGTGCGCCTGCCCGATCGCTTCGTCCACGGCCTCGCGCCCGTCGCGGTCCGGCGGGAATGGCAGCGGCAAAGCCAACTGCCCGCCCTCAAACCAATGCCCGGAAATACTCCACGACCCGCGCCGCCTCCACGGCCGCGCCATCGGCGATCGGCACGCGCAAGTGGCCCTTGTAGCGCGCGGTCTGATGCAGAGAGCCCGCGCCCGCGATCGTCAGGCGCATGGCAAACTCGATCGAGGGCACCGCGTCGTTCTCGATCCGTGCGTTGGCAAAGCGCGTCGTGCCCTTTGCCGCAAGACGAAACCAGGTGTCGCCGACCAGAACGGATTGCCGCGTGAAGATCACTTCGAGCCCTTCCGGCCGATCCTTTCCCGGCACACGCCAGTTGTTCCTGCGCGTCTTGCGGGCGCGTTCGATGTCGCGGAATTTCGCGAAGGAATCGGGCTTCACGGTCCAACGGCTGATGACGTCCTCGCCCCGCCGCATCCGGACGATGAGGGACCAAGCGTAGAGGTAATTGGCCGTCATCAGCAGGGCGATGACCAGCACCACCGTGCCCAGCGTCCTGGCCACCACTGCCGGTTGCCAAGCTGGATCGTGCGAATGCAGGCCCCAGATCAACGCCGCCGCTCCGCCCAGGGCCAGTATGCCCGCGATCCAGGCCTTCGTCCCCGGACTCGAAATCCCGCGATCCCGCATCGGCACACCACCTTGGCCCGTGTCGTGGGTGGTCCCCGATAGCGCTGCTTTGGAAACCGGCCAACGCCGGATGTTCCCTGAAGCGGCGGCACTTTTCCTGGCCGCTCCGGTTGCCACGCCATTTTGGACATCCAAACTCAGAGACTACCGAGGTGTCTCGTCCATAGCCGCCCTAAGCTGGCCAGCAAGCAACTTTCTCAGAGAACTTCATTCGCCGGTACCCACCGCTGCAGGGAAAGGGATTCGAACCTTCAGCCCCGAGGGACGGCTACCGACTGCCTCGGAGGTGGGGTCTCAAATTGCGACCTCGACATACTGGGATCGTTGGTAGCGTGTCCCCGCAACCAGCTTGACCGAACCATCAAACACACCAGAAACACCCCCAGCGCCAGGCGCCGGGGGTGAAGCCGTTTGCACCCCACACGCCGCCAAGAGCGACGCCAGATGGCCCTGGACCTCAACCCGCGGCGGTGCCCCGGGATCGCCCGGCCGCACCACGATCCGCTCGATGAACGCCCGCGCTGCCTCCAGCACCTCGGGACCCTCGCCCGCGTCCAGCCCCTCCTGAAGGCGGGCCACCCGCGCCCGGTAGACCGCGCTCAGGTTGCCGTGCAGCCGGGGCCGCAGCGGGGCAGGGGCCGCAAGCACGGCCTCCAGCTCCGCCCGCCGGCGATCCAACTCGTCCAGGCGGGCCTGCAGGCCTGGGGCGCGTAGGCCGTCGGCGATCGCCTCGACCAGGCCGGCGAGCTTGCGCCGGATCGTCAGCGCGGCGATGGGACCCGTCTTTCGGCGTAGATAGTGGATGTGGTGGATCGGCTTGGAGCAGGGAGCTTCGAGCCGAAATTATGGTCGACGTTAGTGACGACGCGAAGGGTGGCGGTTATCGGCGTGT
>VYLE01000819.1_pt1 | contig 11432 bp, 10 predicted proteins | sample 5114391 | NCBI WGS metagenome assembly VYLE01 (sample SAMN12291771, study PRJNA351875) | freshwater metagenome | isolation source: freshwater lake | place: USA: Michigan, Kent Lake | collected 2013-08-15
TGGCCGCGGCCACGCCCGCGCGGCGTGTCTTCACGGCGTCACGCACCGACCGGCAGCCACCGGCCGGCTGTCACGCCCTGACCGCCGACGTGACGCGCGGCATGGCGGACCCCGCCTTCGCCCGCGCGGTCACCGCGCCGCTCTCGGCAGTCGTCGTGTGTGTGGCACCGTCACGTGCACGTGGGGACAGCTATGCCGTGTATCCGGCCGCCGCACGCGGTGCCGCCACGATCGCCGAAGCGCTGGGCGCCGAGGCGCTGGTCTACATCTCGAGCACCGGCGTGTACGATAGGCACGACGGCAGTGCCGTGGACGAGCGCACGCTCATTGCGCCAGCCAGCGACCGGGTGCGGGCGCTGTTCGATGCGGAGCTCACCGTTCTTGCGACCGCTGCGGCGGGCTGCCGGGCAACCGTCCTGCGCGCGGCGGGGCTCTACGGACCCGGGCGAGATCCCGGCCCTCGCTTCGCCGCCGGATCCGTTGAGCCGGAGAGCTGGTGCAACTTCTCCTGGCGCGACGATGTCATTGCGGCCATGCGGCACGTCCTCACGCTCCCCGCAACCCACGGTGGCACGATCTACAACTGCACCGACAACACGCCGGTGCAGGCTGGGGCCATCACCCACGCTCTCACCGGCCTCCCGGCGGGCGCGGCGGAGCCGCCGGTGGAGGACGGGACCGTGCGCGCCGGGCGCAGCAACCAGCGCATCAGCAGCGCCGCCCTGCTGGCCACCGGTTGGCGCCCCACCATGCCCACCGTGTTCGATGGCCTGCGGGCACTGGGCCACTCCCTTCCGGGCCACTCCCTTCCGGGCCACTCCCTTCCGGGACACCCGGCGTGAGCGCGCAGCCGTATGGCCCCAATACCGCCGGCGTACGCCGCTTTCTCGTGCAGCTGGCAGGGTTGGGGAAAGACGACCGCGGCCTGGTGGTGGCGCGCTACACGCAGGCAAGCGCTACCGTCACGTGGCGCGCGGCGGAGCAGCACCTGGCCACCGCGATCGAGCGCAGTGGACGCGAACCGCAGCGGGATGCACTGACCGGCCCACTGCTGCAGCTGGTGCGCCCCGTCAACGCGCCGGCTCCGGCCACCGAAGACGAGGCGCTGGCCCTGTTGGATCCAGTGGCGGAGCCAGCGTTGGCTGCGCTGCTGGCACTCATGGTCGAGGAGCTGTTGCCACCGGATGCGGTGGAAACGCTCCGTGCCCCGTTCGCCGGCGTGATCGCGCGCAGCTAACGCCGCGCGCGCGCCGGCGCGAGCGTCACGAGACGGTGTCGGCGCGCGGTTCGGCGTCGAGAGTGAAGCGCGGGATCACGGCGGTGAAACCGGAGCCGTCGTCACGCACGAAGCGGTAACTGCCTTCCATCCAGCCGTTCGGCGCCTTGAGCACGCAGAAGGAGCGGTACTCGTGCACCTGACCGGGAAGCAGATGGGGCTGCTCGCCCACCACGCCTTCGCCCTCCACCTCGGTATCGCCCGCGGCCTCATCGTGGATGAGCCAGCGGCGGGTGCGCAACTGCGCCGCCTGTTCCCCCACGTTTTCGATGCGGATGTGGTAGGCGAAGACGAATTGGCCAAGCAGCGGGTTGGAACGCTCCTTGAGATACGACGGGCGCACCGTGATGCGGATGCCCGCGGTCATGCGATAGTAGAACGGGACGCGCTCGCTCATTGGAACCGTCCAGTGGGCGCAGTGGTGGGTCGAGTCACGATGGGCAGCGACACCGGCGTGCTTTCGGTGCCGACCCGGTTGAGCGCCGAAACCGTGACTTTTGTGGGGGCCACCCCGTTGGGGATGGGCCACTGGGTCGTCGTTCCGGGCACTATCATGGTAATCCATGCCGTGTCCGTGCGCAGCCGCACCACCCATTGCCACGGCGTCGTGCGCCCCTGCGGCGTGAAGCGCAGCGTGGTGACGCCGGCCTCTCGCGCGAGCCGGAAGGCTGGCTTGGGGGGTGGCGGCGCCTTGAGCCACGGCGTGGCCGGGGGCAGCGCCACCGTGGCGTACGGCCCCACCAGCAGGGTGTCGTTCATGCCGGCCTGATTCTTGAGAAACGACGTCATGCTGAAGTGCACGTTCCCCGACGCCCCCGGCTGCAGCCGGGTGAGCCGAATCTGCTCCACGAGATCGCTCACCGGAAACGCGGCGGCGCCCGGCAGCCCCGCTCGCGAGGAGTAGTTGCCCGGCCAGAGATGCCGCTGCAGGATGTTCTCCGTGGCCCACCAGTCGAGCAGCACCGGATAGGCCTGCCCCACCTTGGTGGTGGGCCAGTACAGCTGCGGCGTGAAGTAGTCCACCCACCCTTCGCGCAACCACTTCCGCGCGTCGGCATAGATCTCTTGGTAGGCATCGAAGCCGCGCACCGACGCCGGATACCCGGGACGCCAGATGCCGAAGGGGCTGATGCCGAATCGCACGTGCGGCTTGGTACGGTGAATGGCCGCGTCGAGCTCCCGCACGAGCGTATTCACGTTCTCGCGTCGCCAGTCGTCGCGCGACAGCGCGCCACCACGGGCACGATACTTCTTCCAGCTCGCCGCGTCGGGGAACGGGAGGGGCCGACCACGCCGGTCGTTCTCCGGGTAGGGGTAGAAGTAGTCGTCGAGATGCACCCCATCCACGTCGTAGCGCTTCACCACATCCACGATGACGCGCACCGTACGTGCCCGCACGGCGGCCTCCCCGGGATCCATCCACCAGTAGCTGCCGTACTTCTTCACGAGCGACGGGTTCGTGCGGCGAATGTGCGAGGCCGCGGCAGCGGACCGCCCACGCACGAAGCCGGCGCGATAGGGATTGAACCACGCGTGCAGCTCCATGCCGCGGGCATGGGCTTCCTCGATCGCGAAGGCGAGCGGATCCCACGCCGGAGAGGGCGCCTGCCCCTGCCCCCCCGTGAGAAACTCCGACCACGGCTCGATGGACGACTTGTACAGCGCGTCTGCCGCGGGGCGTACCTGGAAGATCACGGCATTGAGCCGCAGGGCTTCCGCGCGATCGAAGAGCGTGCGCAGCTCCGCCTGCTGCTCCGCCACCGACAGCGTGCGCGCCGAGGGCCAATCCATGTTCCCCACCGTGGCCACCCAAACGCCGCGGAACTCCCGCAGTAACGGTGGGGCGTCGGCGCCGACCGCGGGGCTGGGGGCAACCTTGGCAGCCGGCGGGGAGGCCACTGGCCGCGGCTTCGTCTCAGGGCGCGGTGCCACCGGCGGCGCCGCCGGGGTGGCAGCGACACTGTCAGGGCGCGGTACCGCCGACGTGCGTCCGGTGCGGCAGGAGACGCCTCCCAGCAGCAGCAGCAGCGACGCGCCCCCGTAAGCGCCCGCGAAAGCGCCCGCGCGCCACGACCGGGCGCTCATGACGTCTGCGCGCCCAGCGATTGCGGCTCTTCGGCACGCATTGCCGCCAGCACCACACCAGCGCGACGTGCCGCCTCGGCAAGGCGGGGACCGTTCTGGATGAACGAGATGCGGAAGAACCCTTCGCCACCAGCACCGAAGCCGGAGCCGGGCATGGCAATGACTCCCTGCTCTTCCCGCAGCCGGTCGCAGAAGGCGGCGCTCGCGATGCCCTCGGGGAGCGGAATCCACAGGTACATCGTGGCACACGGCGACTCGCAGGAGAAGCCGTTGGCCCGGAACGCCGCCACGGCGGCATCGCGCCGCTGGGCAAAAACACCGCGATTGCGCGGTACGAACTCGCTCCAGCTCTCGATGGCCGCGACACCGGCCGCCTGGATACCGAGATACTGACCGGTATCGGTGAACGACTTCACCTTGGTGAGCGCGCCGGCAATCTCCGGCTTGGCCACCGCCCAGGCGCAGCGCCATCCGGTCATGTTGTACGTCTTCGACAACGAGTGGAATTCGATGGCCACGTCACGGGCGCCATCGATCTCGAAGATGCTGGGCGGCACGTAGCCGTCGAAGCCCATCTCCGAGTACGCGTTGTCGTACACCAGCAGGATGTCGCGTTGCCGGCACAGCCGCACCACGTGCTCGAGGTAGGCGCGCGGGGCAATGGCCGCCGTGGGATTGTTGGGATAGTTGAGATACAGCACCCGCGTGCGGGCCAGCACGTCGGCCGGGAGTTCGTCCAGATCCACCAGGAATTCGGTGCGCGGCCGCAGCGCGTACACATACGGGGTGGCATCGCTCATGAGCGTGCCGCCCAGGTAGGCCTGATACGCCGGGTCCGGGATGATGGCCACATCGCCCGCACCGAGATACGCGAAGGCGATGTGCGCCAAGCCCTCCTTGCTGCCGAGCAAGGGCACGATCTCGGTCATGGGATCGACCGGCTGCCCGAAGCGCGTCTGCATCCACCCGCTGATCGCCTCGCGAAACGGCACATGCCCGAGGCCGAAGCCGTAGCGCTGCATGGCCGGCACCTCGGCGGCCGCCTGCAGCGCGGCGACGGCGCCAGCGGGGGGAGGGAGATCGGCGTCGCCGGCGCCCAGGTCGATGACATCTACGCCCGCCGCGACGAGCGCCTTCTTGCGCGCCGGGATGTGCGCCAGCGGATAGACCGGGAAGGCCGAAAACCGCGACGAGAGGCGTGGCATCAGGAGGTGGGTGGACTGAACTGCGCGTGCTGGGCGTCGATCCAGCTCTGGTGGTATCGCGGATCCTCGATCGACAGCGCCGACTTGGCCACCTTGAGCGGCCGGAAGCTGTCCATCATCACCGCGAGCTCGTTCGTGTACTTGGCCCCGATGCTCGCCTCCGCACGCCCCGGATGCGGCCCGTGTGGCAGCCCATCGGGGTGATGCGTGATGGAGCCGTACTCGATGCCCTTGCGGCTCATGAATTCGCTCGACGCGTAGAAGAGCACTTCGTCGGAGTCCACGTTGCTGTGGTTGTACGGCGCCGGCACCGCCTCCGGATCGAAGTCGTAGGGGCGGGGGCAGAAGCTGCAGATCACGAAACCGTCGCCCTGAAACGTCTGATGCACCGGCGGCGGCTGATGGATGCGCCCCACGATGGGCTCGAAATCGTGGATGTTGAAGATCCACGGATAGAAGTAGCCATCCCACCCCACCACATCGAACGGGTGGTGATCGAGCACCAGTTCGTTGAGTGCGTCGTACTGCTTCACCACGATGGGAAACGCGCCCTTCTCGTCGCGCGGCTCCAGCCGCATCGGTCGACGGATGTCGCGCTCGCTGAACGGCGCACCTTCGAGCAACTGCCCGAAGTCGTTGCGATACCGCTTGGGGAACCGGATGTGCCCACGGCTCTCCATGACGAGGAACTTGCTGGGCCCCTGGCCGGGGTCGAGACGCCAGCGATGGGTGATGTTGCGGTGAATCACCACATAGTCGCCGGGGCGATACGGCAGGTCGCCAAACACCGACTCCAGCACCCCGTGCCCTTCCACCACGTACACCACTTCATCGGCCTGCGAATTGCGATAGAAGTGGCTGTCGGTGACATCGGGCTCGACGTACAGCATGCCGATGTCGCTGTTGAAAAGCAGCGGCAGGCGATCGAGGGTGGGCGAGCCGCCGCGCGCGCTGCGCGACGTGAGGAAGTGGCGATGCCGCAACGACGTGTCGGTGTCTTCTTCCCAACGCAGGTCGCGCAGCTTGCGCGCCGACACGACCGTGGTGGGCGGATGCGTATGGTACAGCAACGACGACGTGCCGACGAACCCCTCGTGTCCCATGAGTTCTTCGGCATAGAGGCCGCCGTCGGGACGCCGGAACACGATGTGGCGCTTGCGCGGGATGGACCCGAGCTGATGGTAGATGGGCATGATCGGCTCGGAGGGTCAGAGATTGCCGCGCAGTGCCTGCTCGCGCTCGATGCTCTCGAACAGCGCCTTGAAGTTGCCCTTGCCGAAGCTCGTGGCCCCCTTGCGCTGAATGATCTCGAAAAAGAGGGTGGGCCGATCTTCGACCGGCTTGGTAAAGATCTGCAGCAGATAGCCATCGGGGTCCCGATCGACGAGGATGCCGAGGCGGGCCAACTCCTCCACCGGCTCATCGATGCGCCCCACACGCGCCTGCAGCTCGTCGTAATACGACGTGGGGATCGACAGGAACTCCACCCCGCGATCGCGCAAAGCGGTGACGGTGGCGAGGATGTCGTCGGTGGCCAGCGCCAGATGCTGCGCGCCGGGTCCGCCGTAGAAGTCGAGATATTCCTCGATCTGCGACTTCTTCTTCCCCGAGGCGGGCTCGTTGATGGGGAACTTGATCTTGTCGTTGCCGTTGGCCATCACCTTGGACATGAGCGACGAGTACTCGGTACTGATGTCGCTGTCGTCGAAGGTGATGAGATTGCGGAAGCCGAGCACGTTGGCGTAGTACGTCACCCAGTGGTTCATGCGCCCCAGCTCCACGTTGCCGACGCAATGGTCGACAAACTTGAGCCCCACGCTGGCCGGCTGGTAATGCGGCGTGACCGGACGGAAGCCGGGGAGGAAGACGCCCGCATAGTGGCGCCGCTCGACCAGCGAGTGGATGGTGTCGCCATAGGTCCCGATGGCCGCGATGACCACCGTCCCGTGTTCGTCCTGCATCTCGGTTGGCGGCTGCACGGGGATCGCGCCACGGGAGAGAGCCGTCTCGTAGGCGAGCCGGGCGTCATCCACCCAGAGTGCGTAGTCCCTGACCCCGTCCCCGTGCCGGTGGACATGCGCGGCGAGGGGCGATTCGGGGGAAAGCGCCGTCGTGAGGACGAGCCGGATCTTCCCCTGCTGCATCACGTAGCTGGCGCGGTCGCGCACCCCGGTTTCGGGGCCGCGGTACGCCACCAGGGAATAGCCGAAGGCGGCGCGGTAATAGTGGCTCGCCTGCTTGGCGTTCCCGACGTAGAACTCGACGTAGTCGGTGCCGTTGATGGGGAAGGCGTCCTGTTCGGCGCCCGTTTCGGGAAGCGTGAGCGTGGCCATGCGTGTACCTGCAGAGTGAAGGGCGATGAGGAAGACAACGCGAAGCAGCGTGCGCCCGACCGGGGCGTCACGCGGCGTACACCAACCTCTCGACTCTCAGATGTGAGAACGGGGCAGCGCGCCGATCCACGCGCGCTGCCGCTGGTCCTCTGCCGGCGGGCTCAGAAACATGGGGGAAAGCTAAGGGTCGGCCTACGGCTTCGCGATGATGCGATCTGCGATCTTCTCGTACAGCGCGGCGCTCAGGATGTTCTGCTGCACCAGCCCGGCCGTGCTGGTGTACGGCCGGGTGGGTGCGGATCGGGCCGCCGGAGCAGCCTGAACGGCCGCGCGCGACGGTGGCAGGGCCAGCACCTGGGTCACCATGACGCTCCAGCGGGCGGTCTCCCGCGCAGCACGCGGTTCATGATCAGCGGGGGGGCAAGGGAAGACGCAGGGCGGGAAGATCCCGAAACAACTCGAGGGCAGCAGGGTTGGCGAGGGCATCCACGTTCTTCACGGGGCGCCCATGGATGACCTCGCGCACCGCCAGCTCCGTAATCTTGCCGCTGATCGTGCGCGGCAGGTCGCCAACGGCCACGATCACCCTGGGGACGTGATGGGGGCTGGCGTGTTCGCGGATGCGGTGGCGGATCTGCTGCTGCAACGTCTCCGTGAGGTCGTGCCCCTCACGCAGCCGCACGAAGAGCACCACCCGGGAGTCGCCGTCGCCGATCGTCTGCTCCACGACCAGCGACTCCACCACCTCGGGGATCTGTTCGACTTGCCGGTAGATCTCGGCGGTGCCAATGCGGACCCCGCCCGGATTGAGCGTGGCATCACTGCGGCCGTGAATCACGAGCCCGTCGTGCGGCGTGATCTCCGCCCAATCGCCGTGGCGCCACACGCCGGGAATCTGTTCGAAGTAGGCAGCGCGATAGAGCGCACCGTCGGGATCGTTCCAGAAGGCCACGGGCATGCTGGGGAACGGCTTCGTGCACACCAGTTCCCCCGGCACCCCGCGCACAGGGGCCCCCTGCTCATCGAACACCTCCACCGCCATCCCCAACCCGCGCATCTGCAGTTCGCCGCGATACACCGGCCCCGTGGGATCTCCCAGGGCGAAGCAGCTGACGATATCGGTACCACCGCTGATGCTCGACAGCCGAACGCCCTCGCCCACCGCGCGCGCGACGTAGTCGTAGCTGTGCGAGGCCAGCGGGCTACCGGTGCTGAGCACCGCCTTGAGCGCCTGCATGTCGGCGATGTCCCGCGGCATGATGCCTTCCTTCTCGCACATGGCCAGGTACTTCGCGCTCGTGCCGAACACGGTCACGCGCTCCGCCGCCGCCATGCGCCAGAGGATGGTGGGGTCCGGCGCCAACGGCGCGCCATCGTACAGCACCACCGTGGCGCCGAGGGCCAGCCCTGACACCAGCCAGTTCCACATCATCCACCCGCAGGTGGTGAAGTAGAAGAGCACATCGCCGGCCCGCAGATCGGTGTGCAGCGCCAGCTCTTTCCAATGCTGCAGCACCGTGCCGCCGGCTCCGTGCACCATGCACTTCGGCAGTCCGGTCGTTCCGCTCGAATAGAGGATGTACAGCGGGTGATCGAAGGGGAGGCGCTCGAAGCGCGGCGTGCGAGCGTGGTCGTGGGCCGCCAGCACGTCGGGGAAACGCACGGCACCGGGCACCGTGTCCAGCGAGGGCGCCGTACGCAGATATGGCACCACCCACACCGCCGCCAACGACGGGATGGCCGCCGCGATTTCGCGCAGCCGGGGGAGGCAGTCGATCTCCTTGCCGGCGTACCGGTAGCCGTCGGCCGCCACGAGTACCGTGGGGGCGATCTGGCCAAAGCGGTCGAGCACGCCCTTGGTGCCGAAATCGGGGGAGCAGCTGGACCATGTGGCGCCAATGGCAGCGGCCGCGAGCATGACGATCACCGTTTCCGGCAGGTTGGGCATCCACCCGGCCACACGGTGACCGGGGCCCACCCCCAGGGCGCGCAGCGCGGCGGCGCACTGCGCCACCTGCGCGGCCAGCTGGACATACGTGATGCGGCGCTGTGCTCCCTGTTCGTTCCACGCCACCAGCGCCACCCCCTCGTCGCGGCGGCGCAGCAGTTGCTCGGCAAAGTTGAGGCGCGTGCCGGTAAACCACCGCGGCCCGACATGGCCCTGTGGTCCGGTATGCGGCGGCTGCATGACCTCCCCCTGCTCGAGGACGGCACGCCAGGGGGCGTGGGCCGCCCCCGGTCCATCGGCCACGATCCCGGCGGCCTGCCAGACGGCCGCCCAGAACTCGGCAAGGTGCTCCACCGACCAGCGTTGCAGCGCGTGCGCGTCGTGCACGTGCGCGGGGACGACACCGCGCGCCACGAGCCCCTCACGAAAGCGCGTGAGTTGAGCGGCCGCGACATCGGCCGCAGTGGGACGCCAGAGTGGCAGATCGTCAGCAGGCACGGAGCACCGGAATGTGCCGGAGAAAGAGTCGGGTCAGCCTTGCGCCGGGAAATGGCGCGCACCGCACGAATGCTCGCTACGGCGCACGCGGTACGCCAGCGTTGGTTTCCTGCCTACACTTCACCGCATGACCACCCCGCGCACCACCAAGGAATGGCTGACTGCCGGCACGCCACCGGAACGCCGCCAGCGTTCGCTGTGGGTGCGGGGGATCGTGGCCCTGACCTCCACGACGGCACTGGTCAGCACGGTGACACTGGTGGCAGCGGCCGCCATCGTGCCCCCCATTGGCGCGCGGCGCCTGGCGCGGAATGCCGCCCTGGGGGAGGTCGAGTCGGCCATGGTTCCCGGCGAACGCATCGTGGCGCAGGCGTTCGCGTCGCAGCGCCGGTGGACCGACGTGTGGCGCGAATCGTTCGGCGTCGTGGTGGCCACCGATCGGCGGCTGCTGTATGTGGGTGCGCCCCCCACACCGCTGCTGCGGCCGCGCGACGACGGGCCGCTCGCGCTGCTGGTGGAGAGCTATCCGTACGACGCGGCATTCACTCTGGAGCCGCGCACGATCGTTCGCGGGCGCGGGCGCGGGCTCGTCCTGCGCACCCCTGGTGCCAGCGTGGACTTCATCGTGGATGACGCCTCATGGCCCGAGGCGGAACGGGTCGCGCAGGCCAGTGCGCGCGCGCGCGGCGTGGCCACGCGGGAGCAGCAGGAATCGGAAGGGACCACACGCAGCGCGCCGCGCCCTGCGGACGAGTACGTGCCGCACATCGTGCGACGCGGCGAAACGCTGACCGGGCTCGCCCGGCGCTACCGCACCTCGCCGGACGTCCTGCGCCAGCTCAACCGGCTGGGGCAGGACGACATCAAGGTGGGGCAGCGCCTGCGGGTGCCCACACCGGCACCGGGCGATACGATTGCCCGCTAGCCGTTACTGGCCGAGGACGATGGCAAAGACGAGCGGCGCCACGATGCTGGCGTCAGACTCGATGATGTACTTGGGCGTGTCGATGGCCAGCTTGCCCCACGTGATCTTCTCGTTCGGCACTGCGCCCGAGTAGGAACCGTACGACGTGGTGGAGTCGCTGATCTGGCAGAAGTAGCCCCACAGTGGCACCTCGGTGCGCTGCAGGTCCTGGTGCAGCATCGGTACCACGCAGATGGGAAAGTCGCCGGCAATCCCGCCACCGATCTGGAAGAAGCCGATCGTCGCCGCCTTCGTCATCGCCGTGTAGAGGTCGGCAAGGTACATCATGTACTCGATGCCACTGCGCACGGTGTGGACATTCTTGATGTCCCCTTCCATGCAGTGACCCGCATAGATGTTGCCGTTGGTGCTGTCTTCCCACCCCGGCACGATGATCGGGATGTTCTTCTCGGCCGCCGCGACCATCCAGGAGTCCTTCGGGTCGATCTGGTAGAACTCCTTGAGCTTCCCGCTGTTGAGGATGCGGTACATGAACTCGTGCGGGAAGCAGCGCTCGCCCGCCCGGTCAGCCGCCTGCCACTCCTCGAGCACGGCCTTCTCAATGCGCCGAATGGCCTCGGCCTCCGGGATGCACGTGTCCGTCACGCGATTGAAATGCTGATCGAGCAGCTTCTGCTCGTCTTCGGGCGTAAGGTCGCGGTAATTGGGAACACGGGCGTAGTGATCATGCGCCACGAGGTTGTAGATGTCTTCCTCGAGGTTCGCCCCCGTGCACGTGATCATGTGCACCTTGTCCTGCCGGATCATCTCGGCCAGCGAGATGCCCAACTCCGCCGTGCTCATGGCGCCGGCCAGCGTGACCATCATCTTGCCGCCCTGGTCGAGGTGGCGAATGTACCCATCGGCTGCGTCGATGAGTGCCGCGGCGTTGAAGTGCCGATAGTGGTGACGCAGAAACGCCGTCACCGGCGCGGAAGTGGACTGGGCCATGGGAGAGTCGGGTTCTGACGGGGCACGTGGCGCCCACACCGGCAGCGGTGCCAATGCGACGCCGGCGGCAATCTAATCAGTCCTGCGTGGGGGGCGGCGACGGTCTGCGTAACAGGAGCCACATGGCCACGGCCCCCAGCACGGCAGCAATCGAGGCGGCACCGTTCATTGC
>VYLE01001023.1_pt1 | contig 11413 bp, 14 predicted proteins | sample 5114391 | NCBI WGS metagenome assembly VYLE01 (sample SAMN12291771, study PRJNA351875) | freshwater metagenome | isolation source: freshwater lake | place: USA: Michigan, Kent Lake | collected 2013-08-15
CGTGAATTCTAGGTTAATCATGTTTTTAATGAGTGCTTTGCTTCTAATTATGACTCTTAAACTATATTATTGTCCTTGAGTAAAAAATGCAAGTTGTAGCCGTGCAAAGTATACTGTCTCTAGTATAGCTTCTCGAATCGCTTCAGGATTATCAAATCCCATAACTTCACGCCAAAACTTACGTTTATCTCCACCAACGCCTGCTTTAGTGGTGTGGTTGAGCAGATAGTTAGCCTTAGATAAGGGAAATTCAAATTGAGTCGCTGAAATCATTTATGTCTAAACCAAGAAACCCTCGAAGCAATATTTTCCTGAGATGACGATTATAGCGTGTCATTGCGAGGGGGATATACTTGTATCGCATAAAATCATAATTCTCAGCCTTGCTTGCGATATTTTTCTAGTAGGTGTTTTTGATAAGTTGTCGGTTCTGACTGAGAAAAGGGCGATAGTTGTTTCAATTCTTTAACCCAATTTTCCCAAGCATTATTCATGGTTTGAGTTTCATTTTCTTTAAGTAGTTGCTGTTTGCTGTTCAGGTTTTTTATCCTTCCCTAAAAAGGCTCTTCGGTTTGTGTTATGCAATGGACGGGGGTTATAAGGGATGGAACCCTTATAGAGAAAGGCATTTAGCGATTTTTGTCAATTGTTTTTTATCTAGAGCGAACTAATCAATCGAACCATAACAAGTAACGAAGAGCCATCTTTGATAAGATTAACGTATAACCTTTAATTCTAGTTTGCTTGAGTTTGTCGTTCATGGCTTAGGGAAAATAACGGTACATTTCTTTACGGTGCAAAACTCGTACAAAGGCAATGATATTATCCTCAATATAAATACCTACGCGGTAATCTCCTATTCTTAGCCGATAGTAACTCGGTTTGCTTTCAATAGCTTTGATATTTCTTAATTCAGCTAGACTATTGGCTGCTTCTACCTCCGCAATGACAGATTCAATTCGTTGTCGTAGCTTACGATCGTTGATAGCGCCTAAATCTCGAAAAAAAAGGCGACGAAATTCAACTTGCATGATTTACTCTGCTAATAACGAAAAAATTTCTTCTCGACTGACATTTTCATCGTCAAGACCTTCCTCTATTGCCTTGGCTAGAGCAATATCCTCTATTACTTCATAAATTACATCTGTTAAAGTTTCCCGTTCTTGCAATAATAATTCATGCAAAATCTCTTTAACAATAGGCTTGAGTGCTTGAGCTTGATTTTCTAACATTTTTGTCTCCTAATCAATGTTTTGCTTAATTTTAATAGTCGCTTTTCCTGTAACCCTTACCCCTTTTGTGCCAATTTGTTCTGTTTTAGTCGTTGTTTTTCCTTTCACTGTTTGATCAATTTCAGCATCTAGTTCTCCCGCTTCAAAGTCATCTAAACCAACTTGGCTGATTTCCCCTGCTTGAATTTCCTGTCCTAAAATTCGTAACTCCTCAGCAAAAAGAGGATCTTCAGCCAAAATTATATCCAACTTTTTGGTAATAGTTTCAATGTCCGTACTGTCTCCACTTTCCAATTTAGCCAATGCTTCATTGACCTTGACCGATTTTCCTTTCTCCACAATACAGGAATTTTCGCCACAGCCTCCGCCGTAAAGCGTTTGGCTAAATCTCCTGTACCTGATTTAATGAACTCTTGGATTGCCAGAGTTACCAGTACACTCGCGGTTAAAGGGTCAGTCATCTTTAACTCCTTCAGGGTTTGGGTTGAGAGATTCTCTGTTCAGCGTAAGCCTTACGCCTCTAACGGTTTAGGGGATTACTCTCATAATAAAGCAAAAATTACTTATTGGCTGACGTTTTCATCATTTATTTCGGGGTTGTCGGTTCTGACTCAAATGTAATAGAGGATATTTGGGCTACGCGGAAATAGCCTGGGGACGTGGGAGAGATTTGCCTTGTGCAGTGTAGTCTTCGATAAGGAGATATAGAACTTCAAGGGCATTTTCTAGGGCTGCATTGTAGGTTTCACCATGGGTATGAGTATAGGGTCCAAACTCAGGTAGATGGGCGATAAATTTTTGGTCTTCATCTGACCATTGAATGGTGATGCTGTAGTGATGGGTCATGGGGTGTTTTCCTCCTCTAGATTTTGTAGTTCTTGCAGGGCGTTTTGGACTAATTCTATTATGGCAGCCGATAGTAACTGGGATTATTGCTATACTGGTGGCTCTTGACAAAAGATCATGTTAGTTATTTTTCTGATGAAGATTATTATTCACCTTTTCATGTACTATGAATAGATGGCAAGATTGTTGAAGGATCACGAGCGATGCAATTTCTAAGGCTCAGAGTTAAAACTGCTTGGAGAAGTAAAAAAATAAGGGTAATTATATCGCTCCTATTGCTTTTTATCTTGATGCCAATTTTTCTTTATGCTTGTTTTAGTGATCTTCCTAACCAATCATCGGAGCAACGGCAAGGAACCCTTTTGGTTTGGTATCCAGAAGAGGGCAATTTAACTGAAGTAGTAGGTCTCGGTTTGCAAGAGTTTGAAAAATTAAATCCGCAAGTGACAATTCTTGAACAAGCTATTCCTGTCGATAAGATACCCGAACGTTTTTTTAAACAATCTCAAAGCGGATTGGGTGCGAGTGTTATTCTAATTTTTTCGAGAAATATACCCAGATTAGTATCCCAAGGAGTACTGGGGGAAATTGACCAGAACAATCTAGATTTATCTATTTATTATCCCCCGACGCTGAAACAAGTTAGCTATCAAGGAAAAATCTATGGTATTCCCTTAGGTTCTCGTACCAATGTACTGTGTTATAATCAAAAAAAATTACAAGTTAGTCCCGATCCAGCGCTGAAGCAACCTCCCACCAGTTTAGGGGGATTAGTGGAACGTGCGCGCAAAGGCTATTCTGTGGGGATAGTTTCCTCTTTTGAAGATACTTTTTGGGGAATGGCAATTTTTGGCGGCTATTTGTGGGATGATCAGGGTCGGCTGCAACCTCGCTTAGATGGTTGGGCAAAATGGCTAGAATGGCTAAAATTTGCCTCGTCACAGCCTAATTTTATCCTCAATCGTCAACGGGAATTACTTCATGATGCCTTTGCTGGAGGTCGCTTAACCTATTATGTGTGTAATTCTATTGAAATTGCCGATTTAAAAAACAGCCTACAAGATGATCTCAGAGTCGCTTTACTTCCCCAAGAAACTCAGGGTAAAGCAGCACCAATTCTCTATACACGGGTGATGGTATTTAATCGCAATAATAGTGATAATGAAAATAGTTTGGGGTTAGCTTTAGGAAAATTTCTCTCTAATCCCAAACAACAATTACAAGCAATCATCCAAACAGAAAGTTTTATTCCCACTAATCGACGGGTGCAGATCGAAGGAAATTTACTACCGATCGAATCGGTATTATTACAACAATCTCAAAATGCCGTGGCAGTACCTCTGGATGATTGGGAAAAGTTGAATAAAATTTTAGAAGAAGGAGAATTTTGGTATGAAAGAGCGATCGCTGGTGAAATATCTTCCTCAGCAGCAGCCCAAAAACTGACACTTTATATTCAATCAGGTCTCGATCAGGAAGTCAGGAAAATAAATTAATTATGAACAACAATATCCCCTCTCTTTCGGAAATAATTGCTAACCAATTATTATTTTTAGGACGCAGGAATGTTCAAAGTCAATTAGCGATCATTTTTCTGTCTTTAATTCTTGCTTGGTTATTATCAAAATGGTTATGGTCTTACTTAGAAAAAAGATTTACTCCCGTCACCAGTTTGATCCATAGTGATAAAAAATTAACCCTCCGTCAATATTTTGCTATCCTGATACATTTTCTTAATTTTCCAGTTATTAGTCTAATTTTACTTGACTTAAAGTATCTAATTTTTTTCAGTCAAAACTGGACAAGAGGAATGATTAATTTATCCATACAATTAATATTTTTTTATTTGATTTATCGTTGTTTATTAGCTGGATTATACGCTAGGTTTTCCGTCAATACAATTAAATATTATCATGGTCGGCTTTTAGCACCTTTATTGGTATTATTCCTCCTGAGAAATATTATTGGTGTTTACAATAATATTCAAGAAATTGCCCAAGTATCTCCCTTCAATTTATTCAATAGTCCGATCACATTGAGAAGCATATTTATTTTGATAATAGCTCCCTATTTTCTGGTAATTATTGTTGTTCTTATAGAGAGTATAATTCTGAGCATTACTAATTTAAATCAGCAAGCGAGTCGCGGTGAAATTGAAGCAACTTTACTGTTAGGACGTTATTTTTTCATTGTCTTAGGTTTTATTATCATCTTGGGTTATGTGGGAGTTAATGCAACGGCAATAGCGGCAATTACTGGCGGTTTATCGGTGGGTATTGGTTTCGGTATGCAGCAAGTGGTAAGTAATTTCATTAGCGGTATTTTACTATTATTTGAAAAAGTTCTCAAACCCGGTGATATCATTAATATTGAAGGACAGACTTCTCAGGTAAAAAAGCTAGGTATTCGAGCGACAACAGTGCAAATTCTTACAGACAATTCCGAAAAAATTATTCCCAATCAAAAGTTTTTTACTGAGGATGTCACCACCTACACGGGTAGTGATAACTTGATTTATTGTTCAGTTGTTATCGGAGTTGGTTATAATTCTAACGCCCAACAGGTGATGAATTTATTGCTAGACATTGCCGAGCAACATCCTCACATACTTAAAAACCCCGAACCAGTAGCCTTTTTTCTTAATTTTGATCATTCTAGTTTAAACTTTGAATTAAAGTTCTGGTTGGATGATGTCAACAGGAAAAAGCGAGTAATTAGTGATATTAATTGTGTTATTCTTGATAGGTTTACTCAACAGGGTATCGAGATTCCCTTCCCGCAGCAAGATATTCACATTCGCAATAATTAGCAATTTATCCCAGTCAAAAACCCTATCGGATTATTTTCATCTCAAAATATATCACTTTCACTTATTAAATGTATGTATTTATTGTTTTTTTATTAATGACTCATGTCTTGACATAAAAACAACTTTAATATAATATCTATTTTAGATGTTATACTCAGAAATACTCAATAATCTAGAATCAAAATCTCCCAGATTAATCTATCGAGGTTTTGCTCATGCTTTTTCGTCCTACTTTGCTTGGCACTTTATCGCTTGCCCTAGCCTTAAATTGGCCCCTTAGTACCTCAGAAACCTTCGTCTCAATACCTTTGAGCCGTGGTTAAGGAAATCAAGTAACCAAGACCGTTTTTCAACTGGCCGTATGCTACTTTTCCCTTTTAATTGTTGTCATTTACCCTAACTAAAAATCCCATGATTATCCCCCGTTTACAAAATCGTTTTCCCAGAAATAATCCCACCCGTCGGCTGCGAGCTTTTCTCCTAGGTCTTTTCGCCGCGGGTATGACCGCTTTACCCCTAAAAGCCGCCGAAGAAATTGAATTTGTCTATACTCCCCTCGTCTTTTCCGTATCGGTAGCATCCCTAGAAACCTTTGCTAAAGAAGGAAAGATTGATGCTAATTTAAAAAGATTTCTCGCCAGAGCAACTCCCGAAGCAAGAGAGCAGTTTCGTGAGGCTTTATTAACAAAAATTGACATCGATCCTGTTTTACTATCTCGTTTTTTTAATAGTGTGATGGGTGCTGATATGCTCTCTCGTTTGGGCAAAGGCATCACCATTGAAGGGGGAATTAATGGTAAATATGCCCTGCGGGGTGCGATTGTTAGTGCCGCTTTCGATCCGGGGGGATTAACCCTTTTAAATGTCCTGAAAAAATTCCCCAATAATATACAGTTACAGGGGGAAGAAATCCTCGGATTAGCTAAAACCATCGATTATGCGGTTTATGTGGCGGAAATATTTATCAAAGATATGCGCCTCTGGACAGCCGAGGAAGCCGCTGCCGTTAAACCAGCGATTAATTATGCCAGTTTACCCGATTTGCGTCAGCGCGGTAGCTTTCAGGTAAAAAAAGAAGTTTGGAACCTAACCGATAGCAGTCGCAATCGCAGTTTATATGTGAATGTTTATATCCCGCAAACTTTCCGAGAAGGCAAAACACCTGTAATTATTTTTTCCCACGGATTAGCCTCGCGACCAGAAGATTATGCCCAAGCAATTGAACATCTAGCTTCCTACGGATTTTTAGTAGCGGCACCGCAACACCCCGGCAGTGATACCCAATACCTACAAGGAATGTTAGGGGGGTATTATCGCAATATTTTTGATGGCAATGAGTTTATTAATCGACCCAAAGATATTAGCTTTGTCATCGATGAATTAGCCAGACGAAATGCTAGTCAATTTCAAGGTAAACTTAACCTAACTAATGTGGGAGTAGCGGGTCATTCCTTTGGGGGTTATACATCTCTAGCTGTTGCTGGCGCGCAAATTGATTTTGATAATCTTGCTAAAGATTGTAACCGTCCTTATTCCGGGATTAATATCGCAATTTTACTGGAATGTCGCGCCCTAGAATTGCCTAGACAGGTCTATAATTTTCGCGATGAACGAGTCACGGCCGTCTTTGCAGCTAATCCCGTTAACCGCAGTATTTTTGGGGAAAAAGGTTTAAGTAAAATCTCGATTCCTGTCCTCTTGGGTTCAGGAAGTTATGACCCAGCAGCTAATCCGATTTTTGAACAGGCCATTCCTTTTACTTGGTTAAAAACGCCGGATAAATATCTGGCCATGGTGGAGGGACAAGCTCATGTAAATTTTACAGAATTGGATGCAGGAATGCAAAAAACCCTGGAGTCTGTGGTCGATATCACTTTACCCGATCAAAATTTAATCGAGGATTATGCGGGGGCTTTATTGGTCTCTTTTTTTGAAGTTTATATTGCTGATAATGAAAAGTTTCGTCCTTTTCTTCGGTCTAGTTATGCAGAATATCTCAGTCAGGGACAAAAGTTTAAATTAGACTTTATTACTGCCGCTTCTGACCAGAAATTATCTCAATTAATTGAGAAATTGCGAGTACATCGGCAATAGTAAAACGTAGGGTACGTTAGACGGCAAAAATTCCTGTTTTGACTTGAAGGTAACAATCCGTCCTAACGCACCACCTATCATCAACTAAGTAAAACGTAGGGTGCGTTAGACGGCAAAAATTCCTGTTTTGACTTGAAGGTAACAATCCGTCCTAACGCACCACCTATCATCAACTAAGTAGCTGGTTACAATTAAAGATAAAATACAAAAAACCAGAAGCCTGTCCCACTATCTAACAGTTAATTGAGATTACTTACTTATTAAGTGTCAAGTTCGTTGTTTTCTTTTCACTGATGACTGATGACTGATGACTGATAACTGAAAAATCTCCCCACTGCCCATCTGCAAAAAAGATTCTTTGGAGTTGTATAATCTCTAAAGGATTAGCGTACTCAAGAAAAAAATTATTTCATGCTCAGGAAAATTAGACTATCATACTTTGGCTTAATTTTAGGCAGTATTTTAACGGTTATCGGGATCATCGGTTATGCCCAAGGTAACGCCACGGTAAATTTAGCGGGTTTTTTCTACGGATTACCGTTATTATTGGGAGGTTTAGCCCTAAAAGCTTCAGAAATCAAACCTATACCCTTCAGTCAACCCACTAGCCCCGAAATATTGCAATTGCGCCAACAACAGGCCACTGTCACCCAAACCAAACTTCGCAACGATGTCACCCGCTATCGCTACGGACAGGAAGTGCATCTGGATGAAGCCCTAGAAAAGCTGGGATTAAGCCCCACGGACGAGGAAAGACCGACTTTAGTGGCAATTCGTGAAACTGCTGTTGATTCCGCCTATTGTCTCACCCTAGAATTTGAATCGCCCCTTTTACCCCTAGAAAAGTGGCTGGCAAAACAGGAAAAAATCGAAAGATATTTTGGACCAGGAATTAAAGCCGAAATTAAGCAAGTTGACGAGGAAAAAATTGATTTAGCCCTAATTACTATCCCTAACGCCTAAATGCTCACGCCTATTCAGTATGGCTTCCTAGCAATCGCTGCCGTGGCTGCCGGCTTAATTAATGCTCTTGCCGGTGGCGGTAGTCTGATTACTTTTCCGACGCTGATGGCGGTGGGTATCCCACCAGTGATGGCAAATGTGACTAATACCGTCGCTTTATGCCCCGGTTATCTGGGGGCAACTCTCGCCCAAAAAAAAGACCTGCACGGGCAACAAAAACGGATTAGGTTATTACTACCATCGGCAGTTATTGGCGGCATTATCGGTGGTATTTTGCTGTTAAATAGTAGTGATAAAGTATTTGAGCGCCTGATTCCTTTTCTGATTCTTTTAGCGGCGGCTTTATTGGCTTTTCAAGATACTTTACGCTCTTGGTTGCAGCGGCGACAGGGGGACGAAAATGGTCATATACCAGAAATTTTGGCGGTTTTACCCATCGCTCTCGCTTCAATTTATGGTGGTTATTTTGGGGCGGGTTTAGGGGTGATTGAGTTGGCAATTTTGGGCTTATTTCTCAAGGATAATCTCACGAGATTAAATGCTTTAAAACAGTTGCTTTCTTTGGTGGTTAATGTAGCGGCATCTTGGTTTTTTCTCTTTTCTAATCAGGTAGATTGGTCGGCGGCGATAGTGGTAGCAATTGGCTCTTTAATTGGGGGTTTATTGGGGGGAAAACTAGCTAGAATTATCTCTCCTAGTTATCTGCGCTGGACTGTGGTAATTCTGAGTATTATTACCGCTACAGTTTATTTTCTTCGTTAACAAAATGCTTGTCAATAAGGTGTTTTATTGAGGGAGATTGATAGATTTTTTCCTAGTTCTCAAACCTGTTCTAATTGTCTCTATCATACCAAATCCGCAAGGTGGGCGTAAGTCTATCTTCAGGCATTCCCCCGTGAGTTCAGAAGCCCCGACAATCTCGCCCAGCCGGGAGTTCACCCTAAAAAGATTGTCCCACTTCTAAGACTTTCGTTTGTCCGTTGCGAGACAAAATAACCTGTTGACTACCAACTTCCACTAAAGTCCAACCGTTGATAAATTCCCCCGGAGAAATACGCGTCGTTATCCCCTTATTATCAAATAAAGCTGAAGATCGATCGCCTAAATCCATCACCCCCACCAGGGTATTTTTTACCTGATTATTAGTGGGAATAACCGCTGCTGTCGGCCGATGCACTTGGGGGGCAGCCGGTAATGGTGGCGCGGAAATGTCGGGATTTGCGGGTGTAACCGGGGCAATTTTGGCAGCCGTTTCAGGGGTTTGGGGATAAACGGGAACGTAAATTCTTTCTATGATCTGGGGAGTATTATTAACCGGTAAATTAGCGGGGGGTGGTGGTGGAACCGTGGCTACCGGAGAAGGGTTATTTTTAGGAGAAGGATCAGGATCGGGGGATGAAGTTGCACCTTGGCGATCGATAATAGTCAGAGATGATTGCAGATAGGCGATAAACTTTTGATCTTCCGGGGAAATCGTGCCATTTTGAGAGACAGGGGCATTTTTTTGACTGATTAGCCATGCCACCACCCAACCTAGATAGACGCAAGCAATGACAAAAATAACTTTATCTAGGGGCATTCTCGGATTTTCTTCATGGCCCGCTGCCATATTTTTTGCACTCCTCGATCGCTGCTGTCGTTTCGATTCTAACAGGATAAGTACCTAAGCAAAATTAATTACACATCTAAGCTCTCAGCCGTCAGCCTTTTGCTGATGTGAGTAAACAGTGAACTGAAAACTCAAATCCGATCCCTGATAGCTGTCTCGGAGGAGTCTCGACTAGGAAATTAATTTTGCACGACTACTTAGCGCTCTTGGAGGGAGTCTGGCAAAGGTCTTACAGTCTCTAAACTCTAGCTCTCTTATGGGGTAAGCCTTCAAGCTATCGCTAACTAACAGAAACCCGAAATTTGAGTTTTTATTAGAAAAAAAGTTAGCGTTCCCTTGTCAAGCAAGGGTTTGAGAGCCTAGATTCGGTTAGGGATTTCCGAAAGTCCCAGAAGAGCGTTAGGGCATTGCCAAAAACAATTTTTTAATTTCCCCAAATCCCCCTAGGGGGGATATAGTAGAGAGAGAATGATGTATCTTAATATAAGTAAAGTTTTGTAACAATTCTGAAATCCTTTGCTCAACTCTACCCTAGTCCCCAGCAATCCCGATCGCCTGAAACCCCTAGTCCCTAACTGGGAAAAATGTCAATCCGTCTTTTGGACAGCAGCATTTCTGGTATCAGTCCCCGTGTTCCTGCAAGCGCCCCTAGTGCGCTACTATCCCGAAATTAGCCTAGGTTTAACCGTTTTCTGGGTGGGGTTAGGGATTTGGCTGCTCAAACAAGCAAAAATCAGTCTTTGGGGAGATTTACTTTTGGGCTTTAGTTGGAGTTGGTTAGCCGGTTCTCTGTACTGGGGTTGGTGGCGTTGGGAACCCTTGATCCATATTCCCATGGAAGCGATCGGGCTGCCCTTTGTTCTCTGGGGATTATGCAAAGGTCGCGGCAAAGTGGGCAATCTTTTCTATCTGGGTTCTTTGTTAGGAACCGCCATCACCGACTTATATTTCTATCTAACGGGACTAATTCCCTACTGGCGACAATTAATGACCGTGGAACTAGATGCCAACCTAGTATCGCCGATATTTCATAACGCTTTGTCCCAAATTCAGACCCCCTGGGGCATCAGTTGGGCGATCGTACTGCTCAACCTGCTCCTAGCGATCGGTATCTATCCTTTGCAAAAACGGGTATGCCATTGGTGGGCATTTAGCGGAGCCGTATTGAGTACAATTTTAGTCGATGGTTTATTTTGGATTACCGCTTCTCTGGCCTAAGGGTTTTCCTAGCTAATTCCCGTTTCCACCTATTTACCTAAAATGTCGGATGAATGCCCCCGCTAAATTTTTCGACAAGACATCAACCTTTGCGGGGGATGAAATCCGACCAGAAAATAAACCGCAGAGCATCGATTTAATACTACCATCTATGGGTAAACTGTGTTATACTTAATTTAGCCAATGGTCGAGGATTGTTAAATGCTAGTCGTAGAAGCAAAGCTAAAAAACGGAACACCAGAGCAATCTCAGAAGCTTGATGAAGCGATCAAAACTTCTCAGTTTGTGCGTAACTCTTGTGTTCGTTATTGGAGGTCAAATCAAGGGACAACCCGCAATGATCTCCAAAAACTTTGCGCGGTACTAGCTAATAATAAAGAGACTCTTTGGGTTAATAAATTAAACTCTCAAGCTCGTCAATCGGCTGCTGATAGAGCCTGGCAATCAATTAATCGGTTTTACCAGAATTGTCATGCTAAGATACCAGGAAAAAAAGGTTTTCCTCGGTTCAAAAAGCCTAGCCGTTCCGTTGAATACAAACTAACGGGCTACAAACTATCTGATGACCGACGTAAAATCAGATTTACCGATGGCTTTAAAGCAGGAGAATTTGATTTATGGTGTAGTCAAAAGACCTTAGTT
>VYLE01000821.1_pt1 | contig 11412 bp, 9 predicted proteins | sample 5114391 | NCBI WGS metagenome assembly VYLE01 (sample SAMN12291771, study PRJNA351875) | freshwater metagenome | isolation source: freshwater lake | place: USA: Michigan, Kent Lake | collected 2013-08-15
GCGAAAGGTGACCGGGCGAGGCGCAGGGGGAGGCATGGGATTTGAGTATTTGGGCCAAGGTGAGGGGGCAGGGCGTGTGCAGGAGAACCCGCGTGACGCGCGGCGCGGCGCGACGGGAAGGTGATCCGGCATGGGCGAGGTCTGGGAATTGGACGCGCGCCCTTTTGCCAAGGCGAGGGACAGGAGGGCGTGGCGGGTTTCGCGGGAAGGCGGGAAAGGGGCAGAGGTGCTGGGAGGAGGACGGCGCGGGGGCTTTCGTCGGGCCTTCCGTTCAAGGGCGGAAGGGATTAGGTGACGGAAAGGCCATTGGCGGAAAGGGGCGGCATGTCCTTCTTCAAAAAACTGCGCGACCGGATGTTCCGGTCTTCCGACAAGATCGGCGAGGGGCTGGAGGCGCTGGTCGCCGAGGAGGGCGGGCCGGCGGCTGCGCCGACTGCCGCCCAACAGCCCGAGGCGGAACCGGAGCTGCGCAGGGAGGCTGCGGCAGACGCGCGGGCGGAGCCTGATGTCGGCAAGCCGGGCCTTCTGGGACGCCTCTTCGGCGGCGGAGCGGCGGCGGAGGAACCGCGGCGGTTGGTCGATGATGCGATGCTGGAGAGCCTCGAGGAGGTGCTGATTCAGGCTGATATGGGGGTGGAGACGGCGACGCGCGTGACGGCCAACATCGCCGAGGGGCGGTTCGGCAAGCGCATCTCGACCCGCGAGTTGAAGGCGGCCTTGGCGGGTGAGGTGGCGCGGATCATGGACCCGGTGGCGCGGCCCTTGCCCATCTACCCCAAGCGGCCGCAGGTCGTTCTGGTGGTGGGGGTGAACGGATCGGGCAAGACGACGACGATCGGCAAGCTCGCGTCCCAGTTCAAGGCGGCGGGGAAATCGGTGGTGATCGCGGCGGGCGACACCTTCCGCGCGGCGGCGGTGGAGCAGTTGCAGATCTGGGGGCAGCGGGCGGGGGTGCCTGTGCTGACCGCGCCGGAAGGGTCGGACCCGGCCTCGCTGGCTTTCGATGCGCTGACCAAGGCGCAGGAGCAGGGGGCGGATCTTCTGCTGATCGACACGGCGGGGCGGTTGCAGAACCGGGCCGACCTGATGGAGGAACTGGCCAAGATCGTGCGCGTGATCCGCAAGGTGGACGCGACCGCGCCGCATAACACGCTTTTGGTGCTGGATGCGACGACGGGGCAGAACGCGCTGTCGCAGGTCGAGATTTTCCGCAAGATCGCGGATGTGACCGGGCTGGTGATGACGAAGCTCGATGGCACGGCCAAGGGCGGCGTGCTGGTGGCGCTGGCGGACCGGTTCGGCCTGCCCATCCATGCCATCGGGGTGGGCGAGCAGATCGATGATCTGGCCCCCTTTGACCCCGAAGACTTCGCGAAGGCGCTGGTCGGGCAGGAGTGAGCGGCTGGCTGATCTCGCTGGAGGGGACGGCGGCGGGGCGGGATTTGGCGCTGGCGCTGGCCCTGTTGGCGGCGGTGCTGCATGCGCTGTTCGGGGCGCTGCAGAAGGGGCGACATGATCCGTGGATGTCGCGGGCGGTGATCGACCTGTGCTATGGGGTGATCGCCATTCCTTTCGCGCTGTTCGTGGTGCCGTGGCCCGAGCCGCATATGTGGGCGATCTTTGCCGGGGCCTTTGTCATCCATGCGGCCTACAAGCTGTTGCAGGCGATGGCCTATGACCGGGGGGCCTATACGGTGGTCTATCCGGTGGTGCGGGGGACCGGGCCGTTCTTCGCGGTGATCGGGGCGGGGATCGTCTTTGGCGAGACCTACGGCACGGGGCAATGGGCGGGCGTGGGCATCCTGATGGCGGGCATCTTCGGGCTGGCCGCGTGGAACCTGCGTCACGTGGAGGTGGACCGCGAGACATTGGTGCCCGCGCTGGGGCTGGCGGTGGTGACGGGGGCATTCGTCGCGCTGTACACGACCTATGACGCCTATGGCATAAGGACGACGGCGGATCCGTTCACCTTTCTGGCGTGGTTCTTCATGATCGATGGGGCGCTGTTTCCCGCGATCATGGCGCGGCGGCTGGTGCGGCTGCGCCGGGCCGAGGCGGTGCCCTTGCTGCGGCGGGGTGTGATGGGGGCCTTCGTCGCCTATCTGTCCTTCGGGTCGATCATGCTGGCCACACGGCTGGACAAGGTGGGAGAGGCCGCGGTGCTGCGTGAGACATCGACCGTATTCGCCGCCTTGATCGGCTGGTGGGTTCTGGGCGAGAAGGTGGGCGCGGTGCGCGCCGCCTTGATGGGATTGATCGCGGCAGGTGCCGTGGTGATGGAATGGGCGGGGTAGGACGATGGCCGAAAAGAAACTGCATCCGGGGGTGAAGCTGGCGCTGGAACTGGGGCCGATTGCCCTGTTCTTCGCCGGATATGTGATGCTGAAGGATGAGGTCTTTACCATCGGCGGGGCCGAGTATGGCGGGTTCATCGTGGTGACCGCGCTGTTCATTCCGCTGATGGTGCTAACGACGGGGATACTTTGGGGACTGACGGGCAAGCTGTCGAAGATGCAGATCGCCACGGTGGTGCTGGTGATCCTGTTCGGCGGGCTGTCGGTCTGGCTGAATGACGAGCGGTTCTTCAAGATGAAGCCGACGATGATCTACATCCTGTTCGGGGGCGTGCTGGGGATCGGGCTGCTGCGCGGGCAGAGCTATTTGCGCGTGGTAATGGAAGAGGCGCTGCCGATGCAGGCCGAGGGATGGATGATCCTGACGAAGCGGCTGATGCTGTTCTTCTTTGCGCTGGCGGTGGCCAATGAGGCGGTGTGGCGGCTGATGTCGACCGAGGCTTGGGTCAATTTCAAGACCTTCGGGCTGACGGCGGCCTTGTTCCTGTTCTTCATGACGCAAGGCGGGCTGTTGAGCCGCTATGCGATCGAGGACGAGAAGAAAGAGTGATCCCGGGGGGCGTGACCCTGCGCCGGGGTGCGTGCGTGGAGCGCGCACCCTAGGGGTAAGGAGGGGTGCGTGACTCACGCACCCTACGAGAAATGGAAAAGGGCGGCCCCGGGGGGCCGCCCTTTTCGATGGTCTGCGCTGCGGCTTATGCCAGAGCGAGGTTCGTCGCGGATTCGCGGCCGTTGCGGTCACGCTCCAGATCGAAGGTGACGGCCTGACCGTCGTTCAGGGCACGGATGCCCGCACGCTCCAGCGCGGTGATGTGGACGAAAACGTCCTTCTGGCCGCCTTCCGGGGCGATGAAGCCGAAGCCTTTGGTTGCGTTGAACCATTTCACGGTGCCGTTGGCCATCGTGAGATCTCCTGTCTTGGGTGCCACCCGCGGAACTGCGATGGCTTGGCTCAGGGTCGTGTCAAGGTCGCGTCTGACAGCCCGAGGGAGGACAGAAGGTCGAAAGATCGAATAAAGCCCCTAAGCCCTGCGCCCTTTTCGGGGCAATAGCAAGGGAATTCGCGTTCTGCGCGAAAAAGGGCGGCGTTCTGCGCGCCGCCCTTGCAGAGTTCGTCAAGGAAATTTGGCTTTCAGCGCTTGAAGAGGATCTCTTGCGCCTTTTTGTCGGTGGTGGTGTCGGAGCGGCGGTCCATTCCGACGGCGGCGCCTTTTTCAAAGGCCGGGCGGGCGGCGAGTTCATCCAGCCAGCGTTTGAAATGGGGTTTGTCGTCCAGCGTCTGTTCCTGCCCCTGCCAGCCCATGGCCCAAGGCCAGATGGCGAAATCGGCGATGGAGAGGAAATCGCCGGCGGCGTAGCGGGTCTTGGCCAGCTGCTTGTCGAGGACGCCGTAGAGGCGGCCCACCTCGCGGCGGTAGCGGTCCTTGGCATAGGGCAGGTCGTGGGGCGGGTCCATGCTGGGGGCGTATTTCAGGAAGTGATGCGCCTGACCCGCCATCGGGCCGACGCCGCCCATCTGCCACATCAGCCATTGTTCCACGGACGCCTGTTCGCGGGCGTTGGAGCCGCCGAATTTGCCCGTCTTGCGGACGAGGTATTGCAGGATCGCGCCGGATTCGAAGATGGCGATGGGCTGGCCATCCGGGCCTTCGGGATCAACGATCGCGGGCATGCGGTTGTTGGGGGCTATGGCAAGGAAGTCAGGCTTGAACTGGTCGCCCGCGCCGATGTTGACGTAGTGGATGTCATAGGGAAGGCCCATCTCTTCGAGGGCGATGGTGATCTTCTTGCCGTTCGGGGTGGCCCAGTAGTGCAGTTGGATGGGGGCTGTCATGGTGGCTCCTGTTCCGGTCCTGTCTGATGTTGCGGCTGTGGCGGGCCGGAGCAAGGTGCAAAATGAGGCGCAAAATGCGCCACTGGTCTGTGCATGGCTGCGCGGATTGGATTGTCAGGGAGGCGGGGCGTTGACCTTTTCGCAGCGCAGGCGTATCGGGCGGATGTGGCGCTTTGTTACCGGATTGCGGGCCACGTTAAACAAGCCGCTAAAGAGGTGAGGGGATGATGCCCCGGCACCTCTGGGTTTGCCGGGGCTTTTTCTTGGCCGGGGGCCGCTGACGATGACCGACTGGAAGACGCGCACGAAGCTGGTGCATGAGGGAACCCGCCGCAGCCAATATGGCGAGATGGCGGAGGCGATCTTCCTGACCCAAGGCTTTGCCTATGACAGCGCCGAAAGCGCCGAGGCGCGCTTTGTGAAGGCGGGGGAGGATGAGTTCATCTATGCCCGCTACGGCAACCCGACCACGCGGATGTTCGAGGAGCGCATCGCCGGGCTGGAGGGGACGGAGGACGCCTTTGCCACCGCCAGCGGCATGGCGGCGGTGAATGGCGCGCTGGTGTCGATGCTGCGCGCGGGGGATCATGTCGTGTCGTCCCGCGCGCTGTTCGGGTCTTGCCTTTACATTCTGGAAGAGGTGCTGACGCGTTATGGCGTGAAAGTCACCTTCGTGGACGGGGCCGATCTGGACCAGTGGCGCGCGGCGGTGGTGCCGGGGACGAAGGCGGTGTTCTTCGAGTCGATGTCGAACCCGACGCTGGAACTGGTGGATATCCGTTCCGTCAGCGAGATCGCGCATGCCGTGGGTGCGGTGGTGATCGTGGACAATGTCTTTGCCACGCCGATCTTTTCGCGCGCGGTAGAGCAGGGGGCGGATGTCGTGGTCTATTCGACCACCAAGCATATCGACGGGCAAGGGCGCGCGCTGGGTGGCGTGGTCTGCGGGTCGAAAGAGTGGATCCGCAAGGTGCTTGAGCCCTACATGAAGCATACGGGCGGGTCGATGAGCCCGTTCACGGCATGGATGCATCTGAACGGGATGGCGACGCTGGATTTGCGCTGTCGGGCGATGGCGGATGCGGCGCTGGAGGTGGCGCAGGCGCTGGAGGGTGACGCGCGGGTGACCAAGGTCATCTATCCGGGACTGGCATCGCATCCGCAGCACGCCTTGGCCATGGCGCAGATGGGGTCGGGCGGGACGCTTGTCACGTTCGAGGTTAAGGGCGGCAAGGAGGCGGCGTTCCGTTTCATGAACGCGCTGGAGATCGCCAAGATTTCCAACAATCTGGGGGATGCCAAAACCATCGCCACCCACCCCGCGACGACCACCCATCAGCGCCTGCCGCAGGAGCAGAAGGACAAGCTGGGCATCACGCCGGGCCTGATCCGCCTGTCGGTGGGGCTGGAGGATGCGGGCGACCTGATCGCCGACTTGCGGCAGGCCCTTGCGCAGGCGTGACGCCGCAAAGGCTCGGTTAGTGCCCGAAAGGGTAGGGTCAATGTCGGAAAAGGCCATAATCTGTGCGTCCGTCGTCATTTCATTGTGATGGCGGACTCCCTATATTCACGCTCTGCATAGGGTTCTAAGCCCCGCGCAGGGTGATCCGAAGGGTGATCTGTTGCGTATACCTGCTGACATTGACGGCCGGCGAAAGCCCGCCCGAACCGAAAGGCCAGACCATGAACATCCATACCCCCGAACTCGATCGTCAGCCGTCTCGTGAAGAGGCGGAGGCCGCGCTGGCCGTGCTGAAGCGCTGGGCGGGGAAGGCCTCGGATGCCGAGATCGCGGGTCTGGATTCCTCGGTCGCTTATCTGATTCCGGGCGAGGGCTATCCGGCGCTGTCGCGGTCCTATCCTTCGGATTTCGTGGTGGATGAGGCCTATAAGGACAGTCTGCCCGACCTGCAGAACGGGCCTGCGAGCCTGATCCGGGGCGAGAAGGCGCTGATCCAGCATGTGGGGATTTCCAATTTCCGCCTGCCGATCCGCTATCGCACCCGCGACAACGGCGATCTGACGCTGGAGACCAGCGTGACCGGCACGGTCAGCCTTGAGGCTGAGAAAAAGGGCATCAACATGAGCCGCATCATGCGGTCCTTCTATGCCCATGCGGAGCGCGATTTCAGCTTTGCGGTGATTGAGCACGCGCTGGAGGATTACAAGCGCGACCTCGAAAGCTTTGACGCGCGCATCCAGATGCGGTTTTCCTTCCCGGTGAAGGTGGGATCGCTGCGGTCGGGTCTGTCGGGCTGGCAGTATTATGACATCGCGCTGGAACTGGTCGATGTGGCCGGGGTGCGCAAGAAGATCATGCATCTGGATTTCGTCTATTCGTCCACTTGCCCCTGTTCGCTGGAACTGTCGGAACATGCCCGCCGCACGCGGGGGCAGTTGGCGACGCCGCATTCGCAGCGGTCGGTGGCGCGCATCTCGGTGGAGGTGAAGCCCGGCAAGCGGCTGTGGTTCGAGGATTTGATCGATCTGGCGCGCGAGGCGGTGCCGACTGAGACGCAGGTGATGGTGAAGCGCGAGGACGAGCAGGCCTTCGCCGAACTGAACGCGGCAAACCCCATCTTCGTGGAGGATGCGGCGCGGTCTTTCTGTCAGGCGCTGAAGGGTGATGGGCGGATCGGGGATTTCCGCATCGTGGCCAGCCATCAGGAAAGCCTGCACAGCCATGACGCGGTGAGCGTGCTGACCGAAGGCCCGACCTTCGCACAGGACAGCCTTGATCCGCGGCTGTTCCAGACGCTGTATCACATCGGCTGAACCAATGCGTCAGCGTTGACCGGGGGCGGGCAAGGGCTGTAGCACTTGCCCACCATGGTTGATTTCCGGCCCATCGCCTATGTCTTCGGGCGCATCCTGATCGTGCTGGCGATCCTGATGCTGGGGCCTGCCGCCATTGACTGGAGTGCCGGGGATGACAATGCCACGGCGCTTTTGTTTTCGGCGGTCATCACCGGTGGGATCGGCGGGCTGATCGCGGTGGCGACGGCCAATGGCTTGCGCGGGTCCTTTGACATCAGGCAAGCCTATCTTCTGACGGCGGTGATCTGGTTCGGCCTGCCGATCTTTGCGGCGCTGCCCTTCATGCTGGGCGTGCCCAACCTGCATTTCACGGAGGCCTATTTCGAAGCCGTCTCGGGCATCACCACCACGGGCGCGACGGTGATTTATGGCCTTGATGAGATGCCTGCGGGGATGAACCTGTGGCGGGGGCTGCTGAATGCGGCGGGGGGGTTGGGGATCGCCTTCGTGGCGATGATCTTCCTGCCCGTGATGCGGGTGGGAGGCATGCAGTTCTTCCGGACCGAAGGTTTTGACACCTTCGGCAAGGCGGTGCCGCGGGCGACGGATTTGGCGAAGCAGTTGCTGGGACTTTATCTCGGGCTCATCCTCGTGGCGGGGATGACCTATGCGGCGATCGGGATGACGCCGCTGGATGCGACGGTGCATGCCATGGCCTCGATCGCGACAGGAGGCTTTTCGCCGCGAGATGCGTCCTTCAATCCCTATGCCGGGGCGGGGGAATATCTCGGGGCGCTGTTCATGTTCCTCGGAAGCTTGCCCTATGTTCGTTATGTCCAGCTGATGAATGGGGACACGCGGCCCCTGTGGCGGGACAGCCAGATCCGTGCCTATGTGAAGGTGCTGGGCTTTGCTGTGGGCAGCGTGACGCTTTGGCGGTGGTCCACTTCGGACATGGAATTCGAGGATGTCTTCCGCGAGAGCCTGTTCAATCTAACGTCGATCATGTCTTCCACCGGGTTCTTCACGGGCAGCTTTCCCGTCTGGGGAGGCTACATGTTGGTCGTGGCCTTCGTGATCGGGATGATCGGGGCCTGTTCGGGGTCGAGCGCCTCGGGTCTGTCGGTGTTCCGGGTTCAGCTTGTCTGGGCGGCGTTGGTCCAACAGGTGCGCCAGATCGTGACGCCGGGGCGGGTGAGTCCGGTGAAATACGACGGCCGGACGGTGGGGCCGGATGTTCTGGATGCGCTGATGCTCTATGTGGCCGGGTTCATCCTGACGCTGGGTGTGCTGACGGTGGCGATGACGCTGACCGGGGTGGACATCACCTCGTCGCTGTTCGCGGTTTGGACGTCGCTGGGGAATATCGGATACGGATTCGGGCCTTTGGTTGAGCGGACGGGAACCTTCGTCGATTTTCCCGATGCGGCGAAATGGATCATGACGCTTGCCATGCTGATGGGGCGTCTTGGTCTGCTGGCGATCTTCGTGCTGGTCCTGCCGCGCTTCTGGCAGAGATAATATTACGTAAATTACGTAATTGCATCTCTGATCCGTCCCTGTGTTGACAGTGGCCGGGGCAGACCACACTTTCGCCCGATGATCGATTTGAGACCCGTCGCCCATGTCTGCGGTCTGGTGATCGTCGCGCTGGGCGGGATGATGGGGTTTCCCCTGCTTCTCGACTGGACGGCGGGGGATGAGAATTGGTGGTCCTTTCTGCAGGCCGGGATCATCTGCGTTTTGGCTGGGGGTGCGGTGGCGCTTGCCACGGCGAATGCCCTGAGCGCGCCGCTGACTGTACCGCAGGTCTTTCTGATGACGGTGCTGACATGGGTGTCGGCCTGCCTCTTCGGGGCGCTGCCTTTCGTCCTTGGATCGCCCGGTGTCGGCTGGCTGGACGCGATCTTTGAGTCGACATCGGGGCTTACCACCACGGGGGCCACGGTCTTTGTCGGGCTGGATGATCTGCCGATGGGGGTGAACCTGTGGCGGGTGATGCTGCACTGGCTGGGAGGCCTTGGCATCGTCATCGTGGCCATGCTGTTCCTGCCGGTGATGAAGGTGGGCGGGATGCAGTTCTTCCGGTCGGAAGGGTTCGACACGCTGGGCAAGGTGCTGCCGCGCGCTCTCGATATCTCGGCTGCATTGGTGCAGATCTATGTGGTGATCACGGTGGCCTGCGCCCTGACCTATGCGGTGCTGGGGATGAGCGGGTTCGACGCGGTGGCGCATGCGCTGTCGACGGTATCGACGGGGGGATTTTCGACCTCGGACCAGTCCTTCGCGAAATTCGCAGGGCCGCTCGAATATGCGGCCATCGTCTTCATGCTGCTGGGCAGCCTGCCCTTCATCCGCTTCATCCAGGCTTGGCAGGGGGAGTGGCAGCCCCTCTGGAAGGACCGGCAAGTGCGGGCCTATCTGCGGTGGAATGCCTATGCGATCGGGGTGATCGTGCTTTACGAGGCGCTGACGCATGACCTCCCACTGGAGGTGGTTCTGCGCGAATCCGCCTTCAACGTGGTGTCGATCTTTTCGGGGACGGGGTTTACCAGCGCCGATCTGTCGGGCTGGGGGGCCTTTCCTTTTGCGGTGCTGTTCGTCACCGGGCTGATCGGCGGCTGCACCTCGTCCACGGGTTGTTCGGTCAAGGTCTTCCGCTGGCTGATCCTGCTGGAGGCGGCAAAGCTGCAGGTGCGGCGGCTGTTCGAGCCGAACCTTGTGGCGCGGCTGCGCTATGGCGGGCGGGCCGTGGAGGAGGATGTGCTGAATGCGGTCATCGCCTTTTTCACGCTGTTCATGCTGAGCTTTGGCCTGCTGGCGGTGGCGCTGTCGCTGGCGGGGCTGGAGGTGAAAACGGCGGTGACGGCGGCTTGGACGGCGATTGCCAATGTGGGCCCCGCCTTCGGGCCAGAGGTGCACCCGACCGGAGCGCTGCTGGAATTTCCGGCGGGGGCGAAGGCCATCATGATCTTCGGCATGCTTCTGGGGCGGCTGGAACTGGTGGCCGTCTTTGTCCTGATCCTGCCGCGTTTCTGGCGGGGGTGATCAGTCCCAGCAGGACACAAGGACCGTCATCCGCGCCGTCTGGCGAGCCAGGTCTTCGGGCGGCAAAGCGCCTTGGCGGGCGGATTGCGCGAGCGTGACGCCCTGCGCGGCCAGCGCCGTGGCGATGGCGGGGCCGGTGGCGGCGAAGGAGACACCGTCGGGCAGGATGCGGGCGGGATCGTCCGTCGCAGGCAGGAGCAGGCCGAGGACGGCCCCGGTATTGTCGACCACCGGGCCGCCCGCATCGCCGGGAAGGGCGGTCAAGGCGAGCCGTTTCAAGCCCTGTTCGCCCTGCAGCCCTTCGGCGGCGGCCAGCGTTCCGAAGGTTAGGACGGGGGCAGGCAGCGCCTCGCCATAGCTGTAGCCTGCGACGGCGATCTCGGCCCCGATACGGTCGGGCGCGAGTTGGAATTCCGCCGTGGCAGGGGGCGCGACGGGGCTGGCTGGGGTGAGGAGCGCGATCCCCGTGGTGGGATCGGTGAAGGTGACGCTGGCTTCGGTCGTGGTGTCGAGCGTGACGCGTCCGCATTGCGCAACGGCGGCGGCATGGGTCAGGACGCGGCCTGCGCCATCAACGAAGAAGCCCGAGGCGGAGAGGCGCGGCTTGCGCACCTCGAGTCCGGAAAGAAGGCCCGCCTTGGTCGCCCCGTCCATCGGCACGATGCCGGGATCAAGGGCGCGGTCACCCACGGGGCGGAAGCTGGCCTCGACGGCGGGAAGGATGCGGTCAATGGGCAGGTCAGCGGCGGGGTTCCAGGTGACGATCCAGCCCTTGACCAGGCCGCGCGACAGTTCCGCATAGGCCTGCGAGATGATGGTGCCGCTTTCGCCGCGCAGGGTGAAGCTGCGTTCGCCACGTTCGCGCGGACCGGTGGTGGGCATGATCGTCAGGGTTTGCAGCGTGTCGTAGAGCGCGTAGAGCGCCGCCTGATCGCCGGGCAGAGAGATCAGCGTGATGCGCAAGTCATCCGAGCCGTCCTTGGCGGTGAAATGCACGAAGGGCGGTTCGTAATGGTCGAACGCCACGAGGGCGGTGGGCAGGATCACTTCGACCCCGGCTTCGGGTTCTGTGACGGTCTCAAGGCCGAGTGCCGCTTGTTCGGACTGGAAGTTGGCGACCAGCGTGCCGCGCTGAAGCGTGGTGAGCACCCCGGTTGCTTCGAAGCCATTGGCCTCTTGCCATGCCGTCATGGAGGCGCGGGTGCCGCGTCCGAAGGCACCGTCGATGGCGCTGTCGTAGAAGCCGAACCATTCCAGCGCGATCTGGATGAGTTCGCGTTCCTGCTGCGTCAGAAGTTCCTCAGAGGCGCGCGCCTCTTCGGGTGTTTCATCGGGCGGGGGGGGTGGGGGCGCGGGTTCTGGCGGGGTTTCAGGGGCGGTGGCCGTTTCTGCGCTGGGTGCTGCGGGGGGGGCGTTGCC
>VYLE01000822.1_pt1 | contig 11406 bp, 13 predicted proteins | sample 5114391 | NCBI WGS metagenome assembly VYLE01 (sample SAMN12291771, study PRJNA351875) | freshwater metagenome | isolation source: freshwater lake | place: USA: Michigan, Kent Lake | collected 2013-08-15
AAGACCGTCGGCCCCGCAACCACGCCGCCCTGCGCGAAGGGCGTCACGCGGCCTTGCGCAAAGGCCCCGCCCTTGGCGAATCCCAGCACGCCGGAAAACAGCCCGTTGATCCCCTCCGCCAAGGCCCCGCCCAAGGCGTTCTGCACCGGCCGCATCGCGGTGGCATAGACCGACCGCGACAGGCTTTCCGCCACCTGCCCCAGCGCATCCGACAGCCGCATCCCGTCGAACACCACGCCATCGAAGGCCCGCCGCAGCCCGCTGCCAAGGGCCGAGGACAGACTTCCCACCTCGCGCCCCGTGAACAGCATGGTCTGGCTCAGCCGCGTCAATTCCTGCTCAAAGGCCGCCGTCACCGGCACTGCCCCGTCCAGCCGTGCCTCCAGTTCCGCCAGATCGTCTCGCTCCATCGCCGCTCTCCCCATCCGGAAACGCCGCCGCCAGTTCCGCCAGCCGCGCGCGCGACAGGGGCGGCACCACCGCCGCCCCCACCCCCAGCATCACCCGCAATTCCGCAGGCGTCAGACCCCAGAAGTCGCGCGGCAACAGCCGCAGCCCCCCGATCCCCGCCCGCATCAGCCCGGGCCAATCCATCACCCGGCCTCTCCCGGCACGGCAAAGGCGCGGGCCAGCAACTCCGCCGCCGCCCGCGCCGCCCCCACCGGACCGCCGTCGATCTCCACCGTCATCAGATCGCCCGCGCGCCCCTGCCAGCCGCCCCCGCGCAGCCCCGCCACCAGCAGCGCCAGCACATCCCGCGTGGAAAACCGCCCCGCCTCGAACCGCGCCACCAGCGCCATCAGGCTATCCTCCCCCAACACGGCCTCCAGCTCCGCCAGCGCCCCCAGCGTCAGCTTGGCCACATGGGGGCGGCCATCCAGCACCACCTCCACCTCGCCCGCAAAGGGATTGGCCATCACAGCGCCGTAAAGGCCAAGGCGCCCGCCGAGGCGAGCGTCAGCTCATAGGTCGCCTCGCCGTTGTAACTACCCGCATATTCGATAGCGGAAATCTGGAACGGCCCCTCCACCACCCCGAAATCGGGAATGATCACCTGAAACTCCGGCATCTCCCCGTCAAAGAAGATCTGCCGCGCCCGCTCATCCGTCGCCGCATCGCGAAAGACGCCTGCACCGCTCACCTGCGCCGACCGCACGCCTGCGCCCGCCAGCAATTCGCGCCAGCCGCCCGCGCTTTCGAGGCTCGTCACATCCACCGTCTCGGCGTTGAAACTGATGCGCGTCGCGCGCAGCCCCGCCACCGTCTCGAACTGGCCGTCCCCGGTCAGATCCACCTTCACCAGCACGTCCTTGCCGTTCTGCACCACCATCACACGCTCCTCACGCCTCTACCCGCACCCGGAAAGTCAGATCGATCCGCCGCTCCGCGCCATCGCCCGACCGTTTCGCCACCGCCTTCAGGAACCGCGCGCCGACCACCCGCCCCGGCCCCGGCAGGGCAACGCCCTCCATCGCCGTGCAGACCGCCGCCGCGACGCCCTTCGCTGCCTGAAACCCCGCCGCATCGGACCGGACCGAAATCTCTACCCGATGCTCCGCCCCCGCCCCTGTCGCGTCGGATGCATCGCGCACCTCTTCCGCCCCGATCAGGACGAAGGTGCCGCCCGCGCCCCCCGGCGGCACGGCATCCAGAACGGGCACCCCCGCCAGATCGCCCTCCGCGATCAGCGCCGCATGTACCGCCGCCTGCACCGCCCCTGCCAAAGCATAGCTCATCCCGACACCTCCTCGCAGGCGCAGGTCAGATACCGCCCGCCCGCATCCGCCTCCGTCACTGCCAGCACGCGGAAGACCCGCGCCCCGTCGCGGAACCGCATCCCGGCCAAAGGCCGCAGATCATGGCCCACCGGCAGACCCCGCAGGATCACCCGCAAAGGCTGCACCGCCACCGCCGCACCCATCGCCGCGCCCTCGCGCCCCGCCCCGGGCCGCACCTCCGCCCAGACCGTGCCGCGCGCCTGCCAGACCTCCGCATAGCCCCCCGCGCCGTCGCCAGCGCGCACCGCCACCTCAAGGATCAGGGGCCGCGTCAACCGCACCCCCCTCATCCCGCACCTCCGCCAAGGATGCGCACCGTCCGCCAGCGTTCGATCAGGGCCTGCACTGCCACGGGCAGCCCAGTCACCCCGTCGCCCGCATCATGCCGCGCCTCGTAGAACTGCGCCGCCAGCAGGATCACCGCCTGCCGCAAATCGGGCGGCACGTCGGCCCATTCCGTGCCAAAGCCCGCCGTCAGCGCGATTTCCACTCGCCCGCCCAATGGGATCGCAGGCAGCGCACCCGAAACCGCCACCAAACGGGGCCGCAGCGCATCCCGCTCCAGCCGGAACCGCGCCGCCTCCAGCACCACGCGCGCACCGCCCGCATCGACCAGCGCCACCTCACCCAGCGCCACCACCGGCGCGATGGGCAGGGCCTGCGCCCCCACGCCGCGCCAGCAGGACAGCACCAGCCGGAACCCCCGCGCGATCAGCGCCTTCGCCGTCCGCCCCTCGATCACCGCCACAGCGGCGCGCAAATGGCTCTCCACCAACCCCGCCTGCAGGGGATCGCCCTGAAAGGCCGTCCCCAGCCGCAGATGATCGGCCAAAGCCGCCACCGGCAGCGCCGATCCCGGCACCGCACCCGTCTCTTCCAGCACCATCACGCACACCCCCGCCTGCAAAACCGGGGCGGGGCCAGGCAGGCCCCACCCCCTCACCGCTTACGACACCGCGAAGCGCAGCAGCTTGATCGCCGCGTAATCCGTCACATCGCCCCCCACGCGCTTGGACGCGTAGAACAGAACATGCGGTTTCGCACTGAACGGATCGCGCAGGATGCGCAGGTCGGGCCGCTCCGCGATCGTGTAGCCCGCGCGGAAATCGCCGAATGCGATGGCATGCGCGCCCGCCGCGATATCCGGCATGTCCTCGCAGATCAGCACCGGATAGCCCATCAGCCGCGCCGGTTCCCCCGCGGCGAGCCCGTCCGACCACAGGAAACGCCCATCCGCATCCTTCATCTTCCGCACGGCACCCGCCGTCTTGGAATTCATCACGAAGGACGCATTCGCCCGGTACTCCGCCCCCAGCGCATAGACGAGGGTGATAATGCAATCCGCCGGAGTCGTTGGCGAAAAGTCCGACGCCGCCCCCGACGGCACATATCCCAGCGACCCCCAGGCCCAAGCCCCATTCGCCACCTTCGGCGCGGTCAGGAAGCCCTTCGGCTTGTCCACCCCGTCGCCCGAAACAAAGGCCGCCGATTCCGCCCGCAGGAACCGCGTCGCGATCTTTGCGGCCAGCCAGCCCTCCACGTCAAAGGCGCTGTCATCCAGCAGGCGCTGGCTCGCCTTGGGCATGGCCGACAGCTCATGCAGCGGGATCGACACACGCTCAAGGATCGGCGTCGCCGTCTCGGCCTGCGCCCCCGTCTCGGTCGCCCAGCCCGACCCGACCTCGGACCGATCCACGAGGACATCGAAAGACGACGCCTCCACCTGCACCACTTGCGCGATGGCGCGGATGGATGCCGTGGACACCAGCACCGACTTCACGGCATCAGCCGTCTGCGGATCGACCAGATAGCCGCCATCCGCCGCCACCGCGGTGTTCAGCGCCTTGCCCTCAGGCACGATGCCCCTCAGGCCATCGTCATCCCCCGTCCGCAGATAGGCCGCAAAGGCCTTGCGATGCGGCACGCCCAACTCCGCCGCCGCCAAGGGCGGGCGGCCATGCGTCACCATCTTGCGATCCAGCATCGCCACGCGCTCCTGCTGCTCTTTCACCAACACCTTCACCTCGCCCTGAAAGGCCCTGACTTCGCTCACGAAATCCGCCAACGCTGTCTTCACTTCCACAGCCGTATCCGCCCCGCCCGGGGCCTCCCCGGCAGTCGCCATCCACTCCATCGCTTTCCCTCCGAAAGGCGCTACCGCGCCGCCAACCCGGCCCGCGCCGCCTTCAGCGCCGCCACCAGTTCCCCCGTCGCCTCGCCCTTCACCGCCACCCGCGCCGCGGGCAGCATCGGAAAGGTGACCAGCGACACTTCCCACAACTCCACTTCCGCCAGCATCCGCCGCCCCTGCGGCCCCCGCTCTGCCCGGATCGTGCGATACCCGATCGACAGCCCGTCCAAGGCCCCCGCCGCCAACAGCGCCACCGCCTCGCGCCCGCGCTCCAACTCCGTTAGCAGCCGCCCCTTCACCCACAGGCCGCGCGCATCCTCGCGCACCTCGTCCCACACGCCGATGGGCTGCGCCGGATCATGCTGCCACAGCATCCTGACCCGCCCGCCCGCCGCCGCCATCCGCTTCAACGACGCCGCATAAGCCCCTGACAACACGACATCTCCGCCCCGGTCCACCACCCCGAACAGGGACGCATAGCCCTCCAGCGCCGTGCCCTGCAGCATCAGCCCGGCCCCGCGCATGTCCTTCCGCTCCCACATCGCTCACCTCACCAAAGCTGCCATCACCACCGCCTCCGCCCCCTGCGCCAGCAGAAAGGCCGCCACGCCAAAGACCATCAGCCACAGCCGCCGCTCCAGCCGCTCCAGCGCCGCCTCGATATGGCCCAGCCGATAGTCCAGCGCGGCCCAGCGTTCCTCGCTCACCCGCTCATGCGCCTCGATCCGCGCCGTGGTCGGATCGAAACTGTCGAACAGAAACCGCGACCCGCCCGCCGGCCCCGTCCGGTTCATCCCGGCTCCAAGGGCGGCAACCCCAGCGCCGCCCGCTTCTCGGCCGCGGTCAGGAAATCCGCCGCCGCCACCCGCGCCCAGGCCGCGTCCCGTTCCACCGCCAGCGCGGGGATCATGTCGAGGTCTGGCCGCATCTCCACCGCCGCCCCCTGATGCGCCGACAGCCACCCCGACAGCGCCGCCAGCACCCGCGCCGCCAAGGGCAGCACCGTCAGCCGATAGAAGGCCCGGTTCGCCTCGGCATAATTCGCATAGGTCGCATCCCCGGGGATGCCCAGCAGCATGGGCGGCACGCCGAAGGCCGTGGCGATCTCGCGCGCCGCCGCCTCCTTCGTCTTCTGAAACTCCATGTCGCTGGGCGAAAACCCCATCGGCTTCCAGTCCAGCCCCCCTTCCAGCAGCATCGGCCGGCCCGCATTGCGCGCGCCCTGATGATGCGCCTCCATCTCGCCCACCAGCCGGTCATATTGATCCGGCGTCAGCATCGACTGCCCATCCGCCCCCTTGTAGACAATCGCCCCCGAAGGCCGCGCCGCATTGTCCAGAAGGGCCTTCGACCACGCACTCGCGCTGTTATGCACGTCGATGGCCACCGCCGCCGCCTGCATCGGCGAAAAGCCGTAATGGTCATCCTGCGGATGGAAACTGCGGATATGGCACACGGGCGGCGCCTCGCCCGTCATGCCGAACCGATGCACCCGGCCCCCCACCGTATAGTCAAAGGCCACGGGCCATCCATCCGCCCCCGGCACCACCGCCATCCGGTCGGACCGCAGCACATGCAACTCGCCCGGCAGCACCCCATCCCCCGGCACCGCCTCCACATAGGCATTGCCCGACAGCAAGAGCTGCCCATAGACCGCCTCCAGCAGCTCCGCCCGCCCCTGCGCCGCATTGGGCCGCGCCAGCAGCGCCGCCATCGGATGCGCCTCATAGCGCCGCTCGGCATCCTGCACGACCAAGGGCAGCGCCGCCGCCGCCTCGGCGATCAGCCGCACCGCCCGAAAGCCCACCGGATTGCCCATGAACCCCGTCCGCGTCAGGCTGCCCACATCCCGCGCCGACCACGCCGCCCGCCCGGCCATGCCCCAGACAGCCACGCGCCCCGCGGCACTCGCCTTCCGCTCTGGCACGACCTGCACCACCGGGGCCTTCCTCAGAAACCGCAACACCATTCCACGCCCCCTCACCCGACTGCCTTAAGCACCCGGTCCAAATCCCTGCCACTCAAAGGAAAATCCGCTACAGGCTCCGCATCTGCGGGCGCCGCCACGCCGCCGCGCGATCCACCATCAACTCGGTCAGCGCCCAGACCAGCGCATCCACCCGGTCCGGCGATCCCACCCCCGTGAACCCGCCCCGCGTCATCTGCCCCATCTGCGCCTCCAGCCGCGCCAGCCCCGGCCCATGCGCCACGCGCCCCTGCTCATACAGCGCCGCCACAGGCTCCGCCCGCGCCGCCTTGCCCTTGCTGGCATGCACGAGGGTCAGCGGCAGGAACGCATCCTGCTGCCGGATCACCGCCGCCACCAGATCGCCGCCCATATTCGCCTCGGCCACCATCCGGTCCGCGCCATGGCGGCGAAAGGCCTCCACCGCCGCCCCGGCCCAGCCCGCCGCCCCAAGGCCCTGCACCGACGCATCCTCCAGCACCACCGCCCGCCAGTCCTGCGGCGGCCCCTCGAGCATGGCCCCCACGACAAGGATGCCGCATTCATCCGCCCCCGCCCCGGCACTCGCTGGCGGGTCCACCGCCACCACGATGCGCGAGATGGCAGGAACCGGCTTTCCTTGCGCCGCCACGATCACCTCGCGCGGCCAAAGCGCCCCTTCCGCATCCTCGACCAACAGCCCGTCCAACTCCTCCATCCCGCGCCGCGTGCCGCCATAGCGCGCCTCCATCTCGGCCAGAAAGGACTCCGCCAGATTGGCCCGGTTCGCCGCCGTGGGCGCATGGGTCACCACAGTCGAGGGATGCTTCAGCACCGCCTTCAGGACGGCCACGTTGCGCGGTGTCGTCGTCACCACCGCCTGCGGCATCTCGCCCAGACGCAGCGCGAATTGCAGCATGTCCCACGTCTCCTGCGCCTTCGGCCATTTGGCCAGCTCGTCGGCCCAGGCCGCATCGAATTGCGGCCCCCGCAGGCTTTCGGGATCATGCGCCGAAATCACCTGCGCCACCGCCCCATTCGGCCAGACCAGCCGCTTGCGCCCGGCCTCCCATGCGGGGCGCCGATCCGGCGGCGCACAGGCCATGATCCCGCTCTCGCCAAAGATCATCACCTCGCGCACCTGATCCACCGTCTCGCCCACCAGCGCCACGCGCCGCGCGCGGCCCGGATCGGCGGGCCCGGCCCCTTCGACCTGCCCCCGCACCCATTCCGCCCCGGCGCGCGTCTTGCCCGCGCCGCGCCCGCCCATGATCACCCATGTCCGCCACGCCCCATCCGGCGCGATCTGGTGCGGCAACGCCCAGAACTCGAACAGCCAGGGCAGCGCCAGAAAAGCCTGCTCGCTCAACCCATGCAGGAAATCATTCACCACATCCGGCGTCGCGGAGGCGAGCCAGACGGCGCCCGATCTCAACCCGCGCTGCATCGAGGTCGAGGGCACGCCCTCCGACGACACCGGCCACTTCGTTGCGAAGCCTGTCAACTCTCACCCTCTCATCCAGAACCACCGCCAGGGCCATCTGCAGCTCGATCACGGCCCGCCGTGCCCGACCTGCCCCATCCCCATGGTTGGTCATCACCCCGGCCAAGGCCGTGGCCAGATCCCGCGCGCTGCGGTCCAGAACCTCCAGCGCGCGATCCAGCGCCTCCGTCCCGCCTCGCCCTGCGGCATGCCCAACGTCTTCTTGCATCGAACGGCCCGCCCCCCTGTCACCCCGAACGGCGGAAAAGGAAAAGCGGCGCCGGGGTCACCCCCGTGCCGCTTGCCCACCTGTCCCATCATGCACAAACCTATACGCCAGAGCGCCCGCCCAAGTCAAAGAAAAAATCGTTTGGTATCAGCAGCTTGGCGACCGCTCCGTTTACACTTTCTTCATTCTTTCCCCACCCCGTGCCGACCCTTGCCCGGATCGGCTGACCTGCTACGCTAAAGCCACATAGCCGTCGCCCTCCGTTTTCCTCGTATCTCTGTTAAAGGTGCCCCCGATGTCTGGAACCATCACCCTCACCACCGGAAATGACCGCTTCGTTCAGGGCACCGCACCCGACGACACGGCGATCACCATCCTCGCCCTCGCTGGCGATGACGACATCTCCCTTGACCGCAGCGATGATCTGGGCGGCCACAACCGTGTGGATGCCGGGTCCGGGCGGGACATCGTGCGCTCGCGCAAAGAGGACGGCAACATCATCAGCCTCGGCACAGGCGACGATCGCTATTTCGGCTCCGGCTTCGGGTCCTTCGCCACCGACCTCGCCGATACCGTCCGGGGCGGGGCCGGAAACGACAGCTTCTTCTTCTCCACCTTCAAGTCCCAATATGACGGCGGCACCGGCAATGATTTCTTCTTTTCCGAAGGCTGGCAGAACATCATTCGCGGCGGCGATGGCGTGGACACGGTCAGTTACGAACTGCGCAGCACCGGCGTGACCATCAATCTGGCGCGGGACCGAGTCGAAACCGGCGCAGCCCGGATCGAACGCCTCTCCTCCATCGAAAACGCCCGCGGGTCCCATGAAGACGACGTAATCATCGGCAGCGCGCTGGACAATGTCCTGCAAGGCGGCGGCGGTCTGGATGTCCTGCGTGGCGGGCGTGGCGCAGATCGCTTTGTCTTTACCGATCCCACCGATGCCCGCATCAACACAACCCGCGCAGAGATCATCGAAGACTTCTCACGCAGACAAGGCGACAAGATCGACCTGTCTCTGATCGACGCCCGCCCCGGCCCCGGCAATCAGGCCTTCGCCTTTCTGGGCAGCGATGAATTCACCGGCACCCGGGGCGAACTTCGCTTCACCCGCAACAGCCCCAGCGATCTGCTGGTCCAGGGCGACATTGACGGTGATGGCACCGCCGATTTCCAGTTCCTTGTCGCCGGGGTGTCCGCGCTTCTCGCCAGCGACTTCCTCCTCTGATCCGGGTCTGGCATCCGGGGCACATCCCCCGGCTGCGCCCCGATCAATCCTGCACGCCCGACTCCTCCTGCGCCCCACGCTCCCGCTCGATGGCCCGCCAGCGCGCGACATTCTCGTTATGCTCGGCCAGCGTGCGCGCAAAGGCATGCCCGCCCGTGCCATCCGCCACGAAATACAGGTAATCGCTCTCCTCCGGGTCCAGCGCCGCCGCGATCGACAGCCGCCCCGGATTGGCGATCGGCGTCGGCGGCAGCCCGTCGATGACATAGGTGTTCCACGGCGTCTCGCGGCGCAATTCGCTCTGCCGCAGCCCACGCCCCAGCACGCCCTCGCCCTTGGTCACCCCATAGATCACCGTCGGGTCCGTCTGCAGCCGCATCCCCTGCTCCAGCCGGTTCACGAACACCGCCGACACCCGCCGCCGTTCCTCCGGCACGCTGGTTTCCTTCTCGATGATAGACGCCATGATCAACGCCTCTTCCGGCGTGTCATAGGGCAACCCCTCCACCCGCTGCGCCCAAAGCTCGGCCAGCGTCGCCGCCTGCCGCTCTGCCATCAGCGCCAGCAGCTCGGCCCGATCCGCGCCCCGCGCCACCTCATAGCTGTCGGGCGCCAGCGTCCCTTCGGGGGGCACCTCGGCAATCTCTCCCGTCATGAACTCCGCCCGCTTCAGCGCGTCCACCACCTGCCAGCTCGTCACCCCTTCGGCCAGCGTCACGCGCCAGCGGATGTCATCCGCCTCCGCCACCTCCAGATATTCCGCAGGCGCCGCCGTGATGGCCGGATCAAAAGCCACCACCTCCACATAGCGGTTCGTCGCCGGGTCCAGCTCGCGCAGCACCACCTCGGCACTCGCGACCGAGATGCGGAAATTCACCTCGCGCCCGCAGGTCGACTGCCCGCCCGCCGTGACGGAGTCCAGCACCTGCGCCATGCTCGCGCCCGGCAGCACAAGGTAGGACCCGAATTTCAGATCATCCGCCTTGCCCGAATACTCCGCCCCGATCCGGAAGATGCGCGCATCCGAAACCGCGCCCTGCTCCTCCAGCGCGCGGCTGACAGCCGACAGCGAATCCCCCCGCTCCACCCGAAAGCAGATCGCCTGCTCAAGCGGACCCGCGCCCGAGAACTCCTCCCGCCCCCAGGCCAGCAGCCCCGCCGCCATCACCAGCAGCACGATGAACAGCGTCAGCGCATTCGACGCGATGGACCGCCACATCAGCCCGCCACCCGACCCAGCACGAGGCTGGCATTGGTCCCGCCAAAACCGAAGGAATTCGACAGCGCCACGTCGATCCGCCGCTTGACGGCCTTGTTCGCCGCAAGGTCCAGCTTCGGCGCGACCGCCGGGTTGTCGAGGTTGATCGTCGGCGGCGCCACCTGATCGCGGATCGCCAGCACGCAAAAGATCGCCTCCACCGCGCCCGCCGCCCCCAGCAGATGCCCGATGGAGGATTTCGTCGAGGACATCGTCGCCCCCGCCGCCGCATCGCCCAACAGCCGCTCCACCGCGCCCAATTCGATCGTGTCGGCCATGGTGCTCGTCCCATGGGCGTTGATGTAATCCACCTGATCCGGCCGCAGCCCCGCCCGCTTCAGCGCGGCGCTCATCGACCGGAATCCGCCATCGCCATCCTCCGACGGGGCGGTGATGTGATAGGCATCGCCCGACAGGCCATAGCCCAACACTTCCGCATAAATCTTCGCCCCCCGCGCCTTGGCGTGCTCATATTCCTCCAGCACGACGACCCCGGCACCCTCGCCCATCACGAACCCGTCCCGGTCCGCATCATAAGGCCGCGACGCCTTGGTCGGATCCTCCGCCCGCTTGGTGGACAGCGCCTTGCAGGCGTTGAACCCGGCGATCCCGATCTCGGAAATCGGGCTTTCCGCGCCACCTGCCACCATCACATCGGCATCCCCCCATTGGATCAGCCGCGCCGCATCCCCGATGGCATGGGCCCCCGTCGAACAGGCCGTCACCACCGCATGGTTCGGCCCCTTGAACCCGAACCGGATGGACACCTGACCCGAGATCAGGTTGATCAACGCGCCAGGAATGAAGAAGGGCGACACCCGCTTGGGCCCCTTCTCCTTGATCAGCACAGCGGTTTCCGCGATCGAGGTCAGCCCCCCGATCCCCGACCCGATCATCACGCCCGTGCGCTGGCGGCCTTCCTCGTCCTCGGGCTCCCAGCCGGAATCCTTCACCGCCTGCACAGCGGCGGCCATGCCGTAAAGGATGAAGTCATCGACCTTCCGGCGGTCCTTGGGCTCCATCCAATCATCGGGGTTGAAGGTCCCGTCGCTGCCATCCCCGAAGGGAATCTCGCAGGCATATTGCGTCACCACATTCGACGCATCGAAACGGGTGATCTGCCCCGCCCCGGATTTCCCGGCCAACAGACGGCCCCAGGTCTCTTCCACTCCGCAGGCCAAAGGCGTGACCATCCCCAGACCCGTGACAACGACCCGACGCATGCCGCCCCTCCGCGCAATGAAAGCTTCCCGCACGGGTGATACACGGGGGGGCAGGCCCGTGCAACACGGCGCCCCGCGCGAAGGCCGCCCCCCGCCTGCTGCGCCCCGCATCGCCCCTGCCGCACCCCGAT
>VYLE01000823.1_pt1 | contig 11367 bp, 9 predicted proteins | sample 5114391 | NCBI WGS metagenome assembly VYLE01 (sample SAMN12291771, study PRJNA351875) | freshwater metagenome | isolation source: freshwater lake | place: USA: Michigan, Kent Lake | collected 2013-08-15
CGGCCGCGCGCGCGGTGGCCGCCACTGGCCGCTACACCAAGCGCCAGCGCACCTGGTGGCGGCATCACGAAGCCGCGCCGGAGGGGCGGGTTTTGCCAATCCGTGCGCGCATAGCTGGTATGACGCAATTAATGGAAAGAGAATGGCCTCAAATCTTGGCATTTCTTGACCATGTGGGCTTGACCGCAGCGCAGCATCGCCAGTAAGGCTGCGCGCGACAAAGGAAGGATGCCGCCATGTCCACCGAGGCCGAAACGCTGAACGGCGCCGAGATCGTGCTGCGCGCCCTGAAGGACCAGGGCGTGGACGTGATCTTCGGCTATCCCGGCGGCGCCGTGCTGCCGATCTATGACGCGCTGTTCCAGCAGAATTTTGTGCGCCACATCCTGGTGCGGCACGAACAGGCGGCGGTGCACGCGGCGGAAGGCTATGCGCGCAGCACCGGCAAGGTGGGCGTGGTGCTGGTCACCAGCGGCCCCGGCGCCACCAACGCGGTGACCGGCCTGGTCGATGCGCTGATGGACAGCATCCCCATCGTTTGCCTCACGGGCCAGGTGCCCACCCACCTGATCGGCAACGACGCGTTCCAGGAAGCCGACACCACCGGCATCACGCGCCCGGCCACCAAGCACAACTACCTGGTCAAGAACGTTGATGACCTCGGCCGGGTGATGCACGAGGCCTTCTACGTGGCGCGCACCGGCCGGCCCGGCCCGGTGGTGGTGGACCTGCCCAAGGACATCCTGTTCGCGAAGTCGTCCAAGCTGGGCACGCCGGCCATGGAACACCGCAGCTACCGCCCCCGCACCGAGCCCGACCTGGGCGGCATCGCCAAGGCGGTGGCCATGCTGAAGGGGGCCAAGCGGCCCATCATCTATGCCGGCGGCGGCGTCATCAACGCGGGGCCGGAGGCTTCCCGCCTGCTGACCGAGTTCTCGCGCCTGACCGGCTACCCGGTGACCAACACGCTGATGGGCCTGGGCGCCTTCCCGGCCAGCGACCCGCAGTTCCTGGGCATGCTGGGCATGCACGGCACCTACGAGGCCAACCTGGCGATGCATGGCTGCGACGTGATGCTCAACGTCGGCGCCCGCTTCGACGACCGCATCACCGGAAGGCTGCGCGACTTCTCGCCGAACAGCCGCAAGATCCACATCGACATCGACCCCAGCAGCATCAACAAGAACGTCGCGGTGGAACTGCCCATCGTGGCCGATGCCGCGAAGGCGCTGCGCGCGCTGATCGACGCCTGGAAGGCCGATGACGCGAAGCCCGACGGCAAGGCGATCGCCGCCTGGTGGCGCACCATCGATGGCTGGCGCGGGCGCGACTGCCTGCGATTCAGGCAGGCCAACGCGCCGGGCAGCATCATCAAGCCGCAATACGCGGTGCAGCGGCTTTACGAACTGACCCAGGCGCAGAAGAAGCCGACCTTCATCACCACCGAGGTTGGCCAGCACCAGATGTGGGCGGCGCAGTATTTCAAGTTCGAGCAGCCGAACCGCTGGATGACCAGCGGTGGCCTGGGCACCATGGGCTACGGCCTGCCGGCCGCCATGGGCGTGCAGATCGCGCACCCCGATGCGCTGGTGATCGACATCGCCGGCGAGGCGTCGATCCTGATGAACATCCAGGAGATGTCGACGCTCGCCCAGTATCGCCTGCCCGTAAAAGTGTTCATCCTGAACAACGAGTACATGGGCATGGTGCGCCAGTGGCAGGAACTGCTGCATGGCGGGCGTTATTCCGAAAGCTACAGCGCCGCGCTGCCCGACTTCGTGAAGCTGGCGGAAAGCTTCCACGGCGTGGGGCTGCGCGCCAAGACCGTCGATGAGCTGGACGGCGTGATCGAGGAGATGATCCGCATCGACCGACCCGTGATCGCCGATATCTGCGTGGACCAGAAGGAAAACTGCTTCCCGATGATCCCCAGCGGCGCGGCCCACAACGAGATGATCCTGGGCCCGGAGGATGGCGGCAATTCCAGCCAGCCCGGCGTTTCCGAGGAAGGCATGGTGCTGGTGTGAAAATGGGCATCCTTGATGCGGCCTTGCGCCGCCACATCATCAGCGTGCTGGTGGAAAACGAACCGGGCGTGCTGGCCCGCGTGATCGGCCTGTTCAGCGGCCGCGGCTACAACATCGACAGCCTGACCGTGGCCGAGGTGGACGCCGAAAGCCGCCTGTCGCGCATCACGGTGGCGACCAGCGGCACCGCCATGGTGATCGAGCAGATCAAGGCACAGCTCGACCGCCTGGTGCCGGTGCTGAAAGTGGCCGACCTGACGCAGGAAGGGCCCCACGTGGCGCGCGAGCTGGCGCTCATCAAGGTGGTGGGCACCGGCGATCCGCGCGTCGAGGCGCTGCGCCTGGCCGACGTATTCCGCGCCCGCGTCGTGGACGCGACGACGGAGAGCTTCGTGTTCGAGATGACCGGCGCGCCCGACAAGATCGACGCCTTCATCGCGCTGATGCGCCCGCTGGGCCTGGCGGAGATTGCACGCACCGGCGTGGCGGCCATCGCGCGGGGCGCTACAGCCCTCTCGTAACCCGCCTTGTCCTGAGCGGCCAGCACCGCTAGACCGCCGCCCAACTGCAACATTCCCCTGGGGAGAGAGCGCCCATGCGCGTGTATTACGACCGCGACGCCGACGTGAACCTGATCAAGGCGAAGAAGGTCTGCATTGTCGGCTATGGCAGCCAGGGCCACGCGCACGCGCTGAACCTGAAGGATTCCGGCTTGAAGGACATCGTGGTCGCCCTTCGCCCCGGCAGCGCCGGCGCCGCCAAGGCCGAGGCCGCGGGCCTGAAGGTCATGACCCCGGCCGACGCCGCCAAGTGGGCCGACCTGATGATGATCCTGACGCCCGACGAGGGCCAGGGCGACCTGTACCGCGACCACCTGCACGCCAACATGAAGCAGGGCGCGGCCATTGCCTTCGCGCACGGCCTGAACGTGCACTTCAACCTGATCGAGCCGCGCGCGGACCTGGACGTGTTCATGATCGCGCCCAAGGGCCCCGGCCACACCGTGCGCGGCGAATACGCCCGCGGCGCCGGCGTGCCCTGCCTGGTCGCCATTCACGCCAACGAGAGCGGCAACGCGCTGGAAATCGCGCTGTCCTACGCCAGCGCCATCGGCGGTGGCCGCGCGGGCATCATCGAGACGACCTTCAAGGAGGAATGCGAGACCGACCTGTTCGGCGAGCAGACCGTGCTGTGCGGTGGCCTCGTTGAACTGATGAAGGCCGGCTACGAGACGCTGGTGGAAGCCGGCTACGCGCCCGAGATGGCGTATTTCGAGTGCGTGCACGAGGTGAAGCTGATCGTCGACCTGATCTACGAAGGCGGCATCGCCAACATGAACTACTCGGTTTCGAACACCGCCGAGTACGGCGAGTACGTCACCGGCCCGCGCATGATCACGGCCGAGACCAAGGCCGAGATGAAGCGCGTGCTGGCCGACATCCAGCAGGGCCGCTTCGCGCGCGACTGGATGCTGGAGAACAAGGTGAACCAGGCCAACTTCAAGGCCATGCGCCGCACCCAGGCGGCCCACCCGATCGAGGACGTGGGCGCCAAGCTGCGCGCCATGATGCCCTGGATCAGCAAGAACGCGCTGGTCGACAAGGCGAAGAACTGACGCTGCACGACTGACGCTAGGGGCGGCGCGCCAGGGCCAGGCGCGCCGCCTTCGCCATCAAGCTCGGCAGGCCGGCCCTGGCCATGTCCGACCGGTGCACCAGCATTTGGCCTGCCTGCGCGGTGAGGCTGCACGGCACCTCCACGACGCGCACCGTCACCGTGAAATCGATATGCGTGAAGGCGTGGCGGAACGTGCCGATCGGGGGGGCATTCCCGTAGCCGTCGGGCGCGAAGGGCGCGTCCTGCTCCGTCAGCCCGCTGTTCGGCAGTTGCAGCATGCCATCCAGCAGCGTGGCGCCGGTGCGGCGGTTGGCCAGCACGAAGCCCTGCGCGTCCTCGATCCAGAAAATCTCCAGGCTGCGGGCCTGCTTGGCCGGCTTCGCGGCCTTGCGGGGGAACAGCTCCTGCTCGCCATACTGGCGGGCGGCGCAAGAACCCTGCCAGGGGCACAGCACGCAGCTGGGGTTGCGCGGCCGGCAGACCTCGGCCCCCAGGTCGAACAACGCCTGCGCCAGGTCGCCCGCCCGGCCCGGCTTCTTGGCGCAGGCCACCAGGCTTGCCCCCGCGGCCTCGTAGGTCGCGCGCGCCGCGACCAGCGTGGCCGGGATGCGGAAGATGCGGGCGAACACACGCTCCACGTTGCCATCCAGCGCGATGTGGTCATGGTCGTGCGCGATGGCGGCGATGGCCGCGGCCGTGTAGGGCCCGATGCCCGGCAGCTCGCGCCAGCCATCGAGCGTGGCCGGGAAGCCTGAAGCCGCGATGCGCTGCGCCGCCTGGTGCAGCCTGCGCGCCCGCGCGTAGTAGCCAAGCCCGGCCCAGGCGGTGGCCACCTTGTCCCATGGCGCTTCGGCCAGCGCCTCGACCGTGGGGAACGCTTGCAGGAAATCCGGCCAGCGCTTCAGCACCGTGGCGACGGTGGTCTGCTGCAGCATCACCTCCGACAGCCACACATGGTACGGGTTGCGAGCCTCGCCCGGGCGCGCGCGCCAGGGCAGGTGCCGGCCATGGCGGTCGTACCAACGCAGCAGCTCCGGCGCGGCGTCGGGCGGAAATTTGGGGGCGGTGGCGGCACCGGGCGCGGGGTTCAGCCTGGTTGCCGCGTCATGCATCGCGTGCGAGTTTGGGGTTCATGGTGGATGGTGGCAACCCGAATGCTGGCCGCGCCTATGGCTCCGTCTGGCTGGGGCCGTTGGTGTCGCGCATCTCTCGGCCCGGGCTGCGGCGGGCGGCTTCGGGCGTGGGCGCGCTGGCCGCGGAATGGGCCGCCATTGTCGGTCCCGAACTGGCGCTGGTGACGCGCCCGCACCGGCTTTCGGGCACGGCGCCGCAAACCCTGACCATCGCCTGCAAGGGGCCGGTGGCGATGGAGCTGCGCCACCTGGAGCCGCAGCTGATCGAACGCATCCGGCAATTCTCGGGCCTGCCGGTCGGCGCGATCAGCTACCGCAACGACCACGCGGGCGAGGTTCCCAGGCCGGCAGCCGCCGCGAAGCCCAAGGCGGCGTTCGATGGCAGCGAGATCCACGACCCGCAGCTGCGCGCCACCATGGTCGCACTGTACCGGGCGATCCGCGAGTGATTCGCTAGCGGATCAGCGTGCGGATCGCCTGGCGCATCGTGGCGACGTAGCGGTTCTGGCTGCGCAGCAGCTGCGTGTCGGCGACCAGGGCGGCATCACCGGTGTACTTGCCGAACTCGGCCGCCACCGCGAGCCCCGGCAGCGGCGGCGTGGTGTAGGCCGGGTCGTGCGCGAAGCGCGCCGTGCGGGTGAAGTTGAGCGGCACCAGCAGGCGGCTGAGTGCCTTCATCTTGGCGTTCGCGTCGGCTGGCGGGGCGGCGTGGAATTTCTCGGCGGCGGCGAGAAAACCCTCGGTCACGTGGCGCGCGGGTGTCAACAGCTCGGGGTCGCCGGCGGCCTTGCCATAGGTCTCGATGGTGGCGAGGAATTCGCGGGCGAGCGCGGCGTAGTCGAACGGCAGCACGGTGGCGTTGGCCACGCGCAGCGTGCCCAAAAGGTAGATGCGCATGTCGCGCAAAAGAATGTCGCGGTCGGCGATCTCCAGCTGGTCGTTCTCGGTGTGCCAGGCGATGTTCGCGCCGCAGCCGGACACGTCGTAGTAGTTCTTCTCCTTGCGCAGCGCCTCCGGCATGGTCGAGCTCAGCATGAAGAAGCTGGGCAGGCCGATGTTGTTGAAGCTGTAGTCGCCGGCCTGGGGCGGGCGCATGGTCTGCACCACCGCGTCGGGCACCACCGCCTTGATCACGTCGGTGGCCAGGCCCGCGCATTCGGTGAAGGCGCGCGTCTGGTGGTAGCTGGTGGCCCAGCGGCAGCCCGGTGAGTCGCAGTTGATCTGCGCCACGCAGTGCTCATCCAGCGTGATGGCGAAGGCGTCGGCGAACCAGGTGCTGCCGGCGTAGCGGCCGGTGCTGTGGCCCGGCCACCAGGCCAGCGCGACGCCGCGGTTGAGGTCTTTCTGGTTGGCCCACAGCACGCGGGAGAGTTCCAGCAGCGTCGCGTCGCCGGTGGCGTTGTCGCCCACGCCGACGTCCCATGAATCGTAGTGGCCGTGCACCAGCACGAAGTCGTCGCGGTCCGGGCCGTGGCCGGGAATGCGCACCACCGGGATTTTCTGCGCGAACCAGCCTTCCAGCATCTCGGTGAAGATCGTCGCCTCGCCGCCGGCGCGGGCCATGGCGATCAGCGCCTCGCCAGCCGGCTTGTTCACAGCGACCACGGGGATTTTCGGCTTGCGCGGCGCGTCATCGAGGTCGGGGTTGCCCCAGACCGTGGTGCAGGTGCCCCAATGCGTGTCGATGCCCGGGTTCACCGCGATCACGCCGGCGCCGCCCCATTCCTCGACCAGCGAGGTGAGCGCGGGGTTGCCGAAGCCCTCGGTGATGAAGATCTTGCCGGCGACCAGGCGGCGCACCTCGGCCTCGTCGGCGATGGCGCCGCCGAACAGTTCCGTCACGTCGCGCGAGTAGCTGCGCAGCGCCTTCAAATTGGCCGGGATGTAGACCAGCTTCGCGGTGCGCCCGCCGGGCACCGACAGCGCGGAAGAGGGCGGCTTCGCCTTGAACGTCTGCCCACCCGCCGTGACCGAGGCGGAGAGCGGGATGGAGAGGCACAGGTCGGCCTCGTGCACCGTCACCGGCACGCCGAGTGCTTTCAGCCGCGCCTCGATCATGTCGGCGGCCTTGTTCACGTCCTCGGGCCGCCAGCGCGGCTGGCGGCTGAACGCCTCCACCAATTCCCACGGCGCCTCCAGCGAGACTGCATCCAGCAGGCGGCGTTCGATCGCGTCCATTAGTGACCTTCCAGGTTCCGAGGCCTGATCGTTGCACCCTTGCGACGCGCGGCAAAGACCCCCACCATTCATGCGGGAGAGGCGCTGACCGCGCAACGCGGCCGTCAGAGGAGACCACGCGATGAACCGTCGTTCAGTGCTGCTGTCCGGTGTCGCCATGCTGGCCTTCGCCGTGCCCGCGGGCGCGCAGGCCGTCGGCGACCCGATCCGCAAGCTCGCCATCATCAGCCGGCCGCAGTCGAACAACCCGCAGGCCTGGCAGGCGGCCGAGATGATCGTGCAGGAATGGCGCAAACTGGGCCTGGACGTGGAGCTACGCCCGATGCCGCGGCAGCAGCACAGCGACGTGGTCTGGCGCCAGCGCGAGGCGTGGGACATGACCATGTGGCAAATGGTCGGCCGCCCCGAACGCAGCGACCCGGACGAATTCCTGTTCAACCTGTTCCACAGCACCACCGCGCCCACCGGGTTCAACTTCGTCGGCTGGATCAGCCCGGAATATGACCGGCTGGCCGAAGCCCAGCGGCGCGAGGCCGACCCCGCCAAGCGCCAGGCCCTGGTGCGCCAGGCGCAGGAGCTGGTGAACGCCAACCAGCCCTACGCCTTCCTGGTGCACCCCGAGCAGGTGCACGCCTACAACAAGACCCAACTCAAGCAGGGCACGCTGGTGAACCAGGCGGGGCTTGGCCTGCGCAACATCTGGACCTACCTGGGGGTCGAGCCGGCGGGCGCGCGGAAGGACCTGGTGCTGAACGCGAGTGAGCCCTTGCTCGCGATCCATCCGTTCTGGATTTCCGGCGCCACCGATTCATGGGTGACGGAACTGGTCTGGGACCGGCTGATGCGCATCGGGCCTGACGGGCGGCCCATGCCGTGGTCGGCCGAAAGCGTGACCTGGGCCAACCCCACCACGGTCGATGTCGTGCTGCGCGCCGGACAGACCTGGCACGACGGCACGCCGCTGACGACCGATGACGTGATCTTCAGCTTCACCGCGCCCGGCGTGGGCAACGAGGCGCCGATGTACCGGCCCTTTGTCGCCAACATCGCGGGCATGGAAAAGGTGGGGGAGCGCGGCATTCGCTTCACGCTGAAGCAGCCGGAAGCGGCGTTCGAAACCGCCACCTTCAGCAAGATCAATTTGGTGCCCAAGGCGTTCTGGGAGCCCGTGCTGAAGGAGTACGAAGGCAAGCCCGAGAACCTGGAACGCTTCGTGGTGGAACGCGCCATCGGCAGCGGCCCGTTCAAGGTGGCCCGCGCACGGCTCAACGAAGAAATCGTGCTGGAGCGCAACGCCACGCACTGGGCGGCGCCGAAGATCGACCGCTGGATCCTGCGCATCACGCCCAACGTGGAAGCCGTGCTGGGCATGCTGAACCGCGGCGAGATCAACTTCATGGCGGACTACACCGGCGACCCCGAGCTGGTGGAAGATCTGGTGAAGCGCAACCAGAACCTGGTGATGAACAAGGCGGTCGATGTCGGCTTCCAGTTCCTGGCCTGGAACCACCGCCGCCCACCCTTCAACGACCCGGCCTTCCGCCGCGCGCTCTCCGCCCTGGTCGACCGCGACCAGATGGCCAACGCCGCGTGGAACGGTTTTGCCGTGCCGGCCAACAGCCACGTCTCGCCGGCGCTGCCGTTCTGGCACCGCGACGGCATCGTCGCCGCCGCACCCAAGGGACTGGAGACGGCGCGGAAGATCCTCGCCGATGCCGGGTACCGCGTGGTGAACGGCCGCCTGCACTACCCCGCCGGCGTGCGCGAGACGACGGCGGCCCAATGAAGGCGGCCAAGTGACAGCCGCCGCGCGCTAGGGGCATGCGCGCCTTCGCCTCCCGCCTGGGCTCGGCACTCTTCGTGCTGTGGGTCGTGGTCACGCTGTGCTTCCTGATGTTTCGGCTGATGCCGGGCGACCCCACACTGAACTACATCGAGCCGACCATGACCGAGGAGCAGCGCCAGGCCATGCTGGTGGCCTTCGGGCTGGATCGGCCGCTGCACGAGCAGTACTTCATCTACCTGGGCAATTTGCTGCGCGGCGAATTCGGCCAAAGCTTCCTGCACGGAAGACCCGTCATCGAGATCGTGATGGAGGCGTTTCCGCTCACGCTCGTGCTCACGCTCTCGGCGCTGATCGTGGCCTATGTGTTCGGCGTGATCGCGGGCGCCTACCTGGCCTGGAAGCGCGGCAGCGTGCTGGAAGGCGTGGCCATCCCGCTGGTGCTGGCCACCCGCGCGGCGCCGGAATTCTGGCTGGGCATGATCATGCTGGCCGCCTTCGCCTTCGGGCTGCAGTGGTTCCCTTCGGGCGGTGCTTCCTCGGCCGGGGTCGAGCATGCGTCCGTGCTGGCGCGCATCACCTCACTGGATTTCCTGCACCATCTGGTGCTGCCGGCAGCGACGCTGGCGCTTTATTTGCAGGGCCTGCCGCTGCTGCTGATGCGCAGCACCATGCTGGAGGTGATGGGCGACGAGTTCGTCACCATGGCGCGCATGAAGGGGCTGAGCGAGTGGACCATCATCATGCGCCACGCCGCGCGCAACGCGCTGCTGCCGGTGGCCACTGCCTTCGCTCTGGGCATTGGCGGCAGCGTTGGCGGCAACGTGGTGATCGAAACCGTGTTCGCCTGGCCGGGCCTGGGCCGCACCCTGGTGGCCGCGGTGCAGGGTGCCGACTACCCGCTGGCGCAGGGCGCCTTCGTGCTGATCGCCGCCGTGCTGGTGGCCATGAATTTCCTGGCCGACATGCTGTACGGCTGGCTTGACCCGCGCGTGAGCCATGGCCGCGGCAACTGAGGCGCGATCGCCAGTGCGGCGCGCCATCAGCCTCGCCACGCGCGACAATTTCGCGCTGGCCGGCACGCTGATCTACCTGGTGCTGATCCTGGTGGCGATCTTCGCCGACCAGATCGCCACGCACGACCCGGCGCAGATTTTGTACGGCCCGCGCGGTCGCCTGGCGCGCAACCTGCCGATCAGCTGGGACCACCTGCTGGGCACCACGCATGGCGCGCGCGACATTTTTTCACAGCTCGTCATCGGTTCGCGCAGCGCAGTCATCGTCGGCCTTTCGGCGGCGTTCTTCGTGGTGCTGATCGGCACGCTGCTGGGCCTGGTGGCCGGCTATTTCGGCGGCTGGATCGACGCGGTGGTGATGCGGTTGGCCGATATCGTGCTGGGCCTGCCCTTCCTGCCCTTCGTCATCGTGCTGGCCGCGCTCACGCGGCCCGGCACGGCCATCATTGTCTTCGCGGTCGCCGCCCTGCTGTGGCCCAACACCGCGCGCGTCATCCGATCGCAGGTGCTGTCCTTGCGCGAACGCTCGTATATCGAGGCCGCGCGGGTGACCGGCTGTTCCACCGCGCGCATCATCTTCGTGCACATCGCACCGGGCATTCTGCCGCTCGCGTTCCTCTACGGCTCCATCGCGGTGGGCTGGGCGATCCTGACCGAGGCCTCGGCCTCCTTCCTGGGCTTCGGCGACCCGCGCGTGATCTCCTGGGGCGGCATGCTGCAGGACGCGTTCAGCAGCCAGGCGCTCAGCCGCGGTGCCTGGAACTGGTTCCTGCCGCCGGGCTTGTGCATCGTGCTCGTGGTGCTGGCTGGCTTCTTCATCAGCCGCGGCTACGAGGAAATCCTGTTCCCCAAACTTCGCGAATGAATCTCCTCGAAATCGACCGGCTGTCGGTGCAGTACCGCACCGCGCGCGGCCCGCTCACGGCGGTGGACGAGGCGTGCTTCAACGTGCCGCCCGGCAGCGTGGTGGGGCTGGTGGGGGAAAGCGGCTGCGGCAAGACCACGCTGGCGCGCGCCGTCATGGGCGTGATGCCGCGCACCGCGACCGTGACGGGTGCGGCGCGCTTCATGGGGCAGGACCTGGTCTCCATGCCCGCGCGCGACCGGCGTGAATTGCTGTGGCGCAAGCTCGCCTTCATCCCGCAAACCGCGATGAGCGCGCTCGACCCCGTCTACCGCGTGGGCGCGCAGATCTCCGAGGTGCTGACGGAACGCGGCGGCTTCTCCCGCTCGGCCGCGCGCGCCCGGGCCGAGGAGCTGTTCGGCATGGTGGGCCTCGCGCTGCCCACGCTCGATCACTACCCGCACCAGTTCTCGGGCGGCATGCGCCAGCGCGCCAGCATCGCCATCGCGCTGGCGCTCGAACCCGCGCTGGTGCTGGCCGATGAACCCGTCACCGCGCTCGACGTGATCGTGCAGCGCCAGGTGCTGGACACGCTGCGCGGCCTGCAGGCGCGGCTGGGGCTTTCGGTGGTGCTGGTCACGCACGACATCAGCGTGGTCGCCTACGCCTGCGACCAGGTGGTGGTGATGTATGCCGGGCGCGTGGTGGAAAGCGGCAAGGTGGACGAGGTGCTGGAGCGCCCGCGCCACCCCTACACCATGGGCCTGAC
>VYLE01001723.1_pt1 | contig 11319 bp, 13 predicted proteins | sample 5114391 | NCBI WGS metagenome assembly VYLE01 (sample SAMN12291771, study PRJNA351875) | freshwater metagenome | isolation source: freshwater lake | place: USA: Michigan, Kent Lake | collected 2013-08-15
CGACCACGCGGTAGCTGCCGCGCAACGGGAAGCCATCGCCCAGCGCGCGCAGGTCGCCCAGCGACAACGACTCGCCGGCGCGGATCATGCTCTGCAGTTCCTGCGTCTCGGTCACACGCAGGCCAGGCGCGGCGGCGAGTGCACGCAGGGCGTCGGTCGGCGGCGCGTCGCCGCGCACGACCACGTCGCCGCCCAGCAGGCGGTTCGCTTCGATTGCCAGCGCGCGTTCGGCGCGATCGGTGACGAAGCCGACCGACGTGACCGCGACGACCGCGAGCACCAGCGCCGCGAACAGGATGCGGATGTCGCCCGCGGCGAGATCCCGCCGCAACTGGCGCCATGCCAGCGCCAGCGTCCTCATGCGGTGGCGCCTTGCAGGCGGCCGGCATCCAGCCGGATGAGGCGCCGGCAACGCGCCGCGAGGTGATCGTCATGCGTGACCAGCACCAGCGTGGTGCCGGCATCGGCGTTCAACGCGAACAGCAATTCGATGATCGCCTGTCCGGTATGCGTGTCGAGGTTGCCGGTGGGCTCGTCGGCGAACAGCAGGGACGGCCGCGTGACGAAGGCGCGCGCCAGTGCGACGCGCTGCTGCTCGCCACCGGACAGCTGGCGCGGATAGTGGCCCAGGCGCTGGCCGAGGCCGACCTTCTCCAGGATCTGCCGCGCGGGCCCTTCGACATCGGTATCGCCGCGCAGCTCCAGCGGCAGCATGACGTTCTCGAGTGCGGTCAGCGACGGCAGCAGCTGGAAGCTCTGGAACACGAAGCCGACCTTGTCCCCCCGCACGCGCGCGCGCCCGTCTTCGTCCATGTCGGACAGGCGCTCGCCATCCAGCGTCACCGCACCCGTGCTGGGTACGTCGAGGCCGGCCAGCAGCGAGAGCAGCGTGCTCTTGCCCGAGCCCGACGCACCCACGATCGCGACCGTATCACCATGCTCGATGCGGAAGCCGATGTCGTCGAGTATCGTCAGCGCGCCGTCGGGCAGCGCGACATGCTTGCCCAGGCCCTGCACGTCCAGGACGGCGTGGCGGGTGGCGGCTTCAGTGGGGAGTCTGCTGGCGTCGGCCATGATCGTCTCGTCGGTCATTTCGCGAATCATCGGGAGCACGGATTAAATGTTTCTTAATTTGAACAGGTATGGGGTCCTCCACGCACGCATGCAATGGGCCATGGGCCTGTCGCTGCTGCTGCTCGTCGCGTTATTCGCACGGCCCGTCGCGGCGCAGACCACGGCGGCCGCACCTGCGAAGGGCGCGCGCACCGTCCTGGTGATGGGCGATTCGCTGTCGGCGGCGTACGGACTCGCGCCGACGCAGGGCTGGGTATCGCTGACCGCGGACCGCATCGGCAAGACGAAGCCGGGCTGGCGCGTCGTCAACGCCAGCATCAGCGGCGAGACGACCGCGGGGGGCGCGGCGCGCATCGCGGCGGAGGTGCAGCGACACAAGCCGGCCATCGTCGTCATCGCGCTGGGCGCCAACGACGGCTTGCGCGGACTGCCGCTGGCGCAGACCCGCGCCAACCTCGAGAAGATGATCAAGGCCGCGCAGGCCGGCAAGGCCAAGGTGCTGCTGGTCGGCATGCGCATGCCGCCGAACTACGGGCCGGACTACACGCGCGGGTTCGAGCAGAACTTCAGCGTGCTGGCCAAGCAGTACGACACCGCGCTGCTGCCCTTCCTGCTGGAACCCATCGCACTCGACCGCAGCGCCTACCAGGCCGACAACCTGCACCCCGTCGCCAGCGCGCAGCCGAAACTGCGCGACCACGTATGGAAGGCACTGGAGCCGCTGCTGCGTTGATAACGGGCATCACACCTACAGCAGCGTAGGACTTTTCCTACCTCGATCCGGGGCTTCCGCCGAATGTGATAGCTGGCACATTCGCGCACAGTTTCCACGCCGGTTCCCTGCCCGGCGTGTTGACTGGAGTCCGTCATGCCCCGCCTGCTGTTCACCATCGCCGCCAACGACAAAGGCTGGCAACTCTACGAAGGCCAGTACGGCCGCAACTGGTTCGACAACCTCGGCGACGCACGCGAGAACGCCAAGCTGCTCGCCGCCACCCTGCACCAGCACCATGGCATCCCCACGGCCGTCGTCGTCGAGATGCCCAGCAACGAAGCCATCCTGCTGGCCCGCCACGGCTGATCCGTCGGGCACGTAACGCGGACACGCCGCGTCGCCGGCGTTCCGCGACGGGATGGCATGATGCCCGCTCCACCGCGGAGAGACGGATGCCATGGGCAAAGCGGCTTTCGAAGCATCGCTCGCGAACGGCCGGCACCGGCAACTCGCGCAGATGGTCGGCGACTGGGAGGGCAGCTTCCGCCTGTGGTTCACCCCGGACGAACTCGCCTGCGAAGCACCGCAACGCGGACGCATCCGCAGCGCGCTGGGCGGCCGCTTCCTGATCCACGAATACGAAAGCCGCTACAACGACGAACCCATCGAAGGCGTGGTGATGTACGGCTACCACCTGGACGACGAACGCTGGGAGTCCGCCTGGGTGGAAAGTTTCGGCACCGGCACCAGCATCATGTTCTCGACCGGCACCGGTGCATCGGGCCCCGATATGCAGGGCACTTACGGCGACGGACAGGGCGGCCCGCGCTGGGGCTGGCGCACGACGCTGGAACAGCCCGATCCGGACACGCTGCTCATCACCATGTTCAACATCAACCCGCAGGGTGAAGAGGCGCGGGCGGTGGAGACGCGCTACACCCGCGTCAGCCGCTGATCCCGGCCAACTGCCGCAACGCCTGTTCGAACACCTCGACCGGCTGGCCGCCCTGCACCAGGTGGCGGTCGTTGAAGATCACCGAGGGCACGGCGCGGATGCCGTGCTGCTGGTAGAAGTGCTCGCGCTCGCGGACCTGCGCGGCGAACGTGTCCGTCTCCAGGATCCGTCGCGCCTCGATGGCATCCAGCCCCGCCTCGCCGGCGATCGCCACCAGCGTGTCGCGATCGGACACGTTGCGACCCTCGCCGTGGTAAGCCCGCAGCAGCGCGCGCTTGAGTGCGTGCTGCTCCGCACCGAGACCGCCTGCCCAGTGCAGCAGGCGATGGGCATCGAAGGTGTTGTAGATGTGGTCGCGCTTCTGCAGGTCGATGCGCACGCCGAGCGCTTCGCCGCGCTGGCGTAGCGCTTCGCCGTTCTGCGCCAGCTGTTCCGCGCTCATCCCGTATTTCCTGCCGAGATGCTCGGCGATGGATTCGCCTTCCGGCGCCATGTCGGGATTCAGCTCGAACGGCTGGAAATTCAGTTCCACCTGCAGGTCGCCACCGACGTTCGCCATCGCGCGTTCCAGCGCAGCCAGGCCGATCGCGCACCAGGGGCAGGCGACGTCTGAGACGAAATCGATCTTCACGGGATTTGCCACGGGGTGTACCTCATTCCTTCACGGTGTTCTTGTAGACGCGTCCCTGCTTCATCACGAAACCGACGTTCTCCAGCACGGCCACGTCCTGCAGCGGGTCGCCATCGACGGCGATCAGGTCGGCGTAGTAGCCCGGCTTCAGCACGCCCGCGTCCTTGTCGATGCCGAACAGGCGCGCGTTGACGACCGTGGCCGACCGGATGGCCTGCAACGGGGTCATGCCGAACTGCACCATGCGCGAGAACTGGCGCCCGTTGAGGCCGTGCGGGTAGACGCCACCGTCGGTGCCGAAGCCCATGGTGACGCCGGCCCGGTGCGCCTTGCGGAAGTTCTCGCGCTGGGTGGCGCCCACGCGGCGCTCCTTCTCCAGCGACTCCGGCAGGAAGCCGGCCTTCTCGCCTTCGCCGAGGATGTACTCGGTGTTGTAGATATCCATCACCAGCACCGTGCCGTTCTTCTTCGCCAGCGCGATGCCGTCGTCGTCGATGAAGCTGGCGTGTTCGATGGAATCGACGCCGGCCAGCAACGCGTTGCGGATGCCGGTGGCGCCGTGCGCGTGCGAGGCGACCTTGCGGCCCAGCGCGTGCGCTTCGTCGACGAGGGCCTTCAGTTCATCCAGCGAGTACTGCGGTGCGCCGACCTCGGTGCCCTTGGACAGCACGCCGCCGGTGGAGCAGGTCTTGATGAAGTCGGCGCCGAACTTGACGTTCTGCCGCACCTTCTGGCGCGCGGCCCACGGCCCGTCGGCGACGCCCTCGCCGACCGCCTTGTATTCGGCCGGCAGCAGATTGTTGTCGCTGCAGTGGCCGCCGGTGATGCCGATCGAGACACCGCCGGCGAGGATGCGCGGGCCCTCGACTTCGCCCGCGGCGATCGCATCGCGCAGCGCCACGTCGGCATAGCCGGGCGAGCCCGGTACGCGCACGGTGGTGAAGCCCGCCAGCAGCGTGGTGCGCGCGTTCTTCGCGCCCTTGATGGCGGCCGCCGGCAAGGAGATGGCGAGGCGGCGGTAACCCTGCAGGTCGGCATCGCCATGCAGGTGCACGTGCGCGTCCATCAGGCCGGGCAGCACGGTCTTGGTCGACAGGTCGTGGACCATCGCGCCGGCGGGTACCGGCGTACTCGCTGCGGGACCGATGGCGGTGATGCGTGCGTCCTCGATGACGATGGCCTGGTCGGTCAGCACGCGGCCGGATTCGACATCCAGCAGACGCCCGGCCTTGACGTAGGTGGTGGCCGCGACCGCGGGCGCGCACGCGACGGATAGAACGGCAGCAAGGACATTCACCACACAGGCGTGGAGGCGCATCGGAACTCCGGGGCAGGAACAGGACCGCGCGACTCTAGCAGGCCGCGCGATCCTTCAAGACGAAGCAGGGCGGAGGTTCCCGCCCTGCGCGTGCCGCGTCAGACCGGCGTCGGATTGCGGTAGGCGAAGCCGGCCTGGTGCCAGTACGGGTAGGGCTTCGGCCGCTGGCTGGCCTTGTCCAGCTTCGCGACCTGCTCGGCCGTCAGGTTCCAGCCCACGGCGCCGAGGTTCTGCTTCAACTGCTCCTCGTTGCGCGCACCGATCACCACGGTGCTGACGGTGGGTCGCTGCAGCAGCCAGTTCAACGCGACCTGCGGGATCGACTTGCCGGTTTCCTGCGCGACCTCATCGAGGGCGTCGACCACGTCGTACAGGTAGTCGAGGTCGACCTGCGGGCCGGCATCCTGCGCGGTCTGCGACTGCAGGCGGCTGTTCTCCGGCAGCGGCTGGCCGCGACGGATCTTGCCGGTCAGGCGGCCCCAGCCCAACGGGCTCCACACCACGGCACCCACGCCCTGGTCGGCGGCCAGCGGCATCAGTTCCCACTCGTAGTCGCGGCCGACCAGCGAGTAGTACGCCTGGTGCGCGATATAGCGCGACCAGCCATGGCGATCGGCGGCGGCGAGCGACTTCATCAGGTGCCAGCCGGAGAAATTGGACACGCCGAGGTAACGGATCTTGCCGGCCTTCACCAGCGTGTCGAGCGTGGACAGCACTTCCTCCACCGGTGGACGCGCATCGAAACCATGCAACTGGAACAGGTCGATGTAATCGGTGCCGAGGCGCTTGAGCGCGGCATCGACGGCGTTGATCAGATGGTGGCGCGAGGAGCCGACCTGGTTTTCGCCGTCGCCGAAGCGGAAGGTGGCCTTGGTGGAAATGATCAGCGAGTCGCGCGGCTTGCCCTTGATCGCCTCGCCGAGGATTTCCTCGGCCGCGCCCTTCGAGTAGACGTCGGCGCTGTCGAACATGTTCACGCCGACATCGACCAGGCGGCGCGCTTCCGCCACGTCGGTGCTGCCCCAGGCGCTGAACAACGCGCCCTGCCCGCCGAAGGTACCGGTACCGAAGGAAAGAACGGGCACGCGGAAGCCGGACGCGCCGAGATAACGGTATTCCATGGAAGGAGGTTCCTGAAGCGGGGGAGTGCGCCATTGCACTCCCCCGCCGCCGCCGCGGCAACCCCGGCGATGGAAAACTTCGTTGCCCGCGGGCAGGACGATCAGTACGCGCTGGCCGTCGGCCGCACGATGATCTCGCTGACGTCGACATCGCCAGGCTGCTCGATCGCATAGGCCATCGCGCGGGCGATGGCGTCTGCGGGAATCGCGATCTGGCGGAACTGTTCCATGCCCGCCTTCGCACCGGGATCGGTGATGGTGCTGGCCAGTTCGCTGGTGGTGACGCCCGGCGAGATGACGGTGACACGGATGTCCTGGTGCTCCTGGCGCAGGCCTTCCGAGATCGCGACCACCGCGTATTTGGTGGCGCAGTAGACCGCCGCGGTCGGGTAGACCGCATGGCCGCCGATCGAGGACACATTGATGACCTGGCCACTGCCCTGCGCCTGCATCACCGGCAACGCCGCGGCGATGCCGTGCAGTACGCCGCGGATGTTGACGTCGACCATCTGGTTCCACTCGTCGATCTTCAGCGCGGCCAGCGGCGACAGCGGCATCACGCCGGCGTTGTTGACGATCACGTCGAGACGGCCGAATTCGCTGATGGCGAAATCGACGAACGCCTGCACGTCGTCGAGGCGGGTGACGTCGAGGGCACGCTGGCGGGCGGTGCCCCCGGCGGCCTCGATCTCGGCGACCAGCGTTTCGAGACGGTCGGTGCGGCGCGCGCCCAGCACGACCTTCGCGCCACGGCGGGCGAGTTCGCGTGCGGCGGCTTCGCCGATGCCGCTGCTGGCACCGGTGATGGCGATGACTTTTCCTTCGATTCCGGACATGGGACACCTCGTTGGGGGAAGCTCGGCACGGGCTGTGCCGGGACGGGGCGCAGTCTGGGCGCCCCCGCCGCCGCGTCGATATCCGGTTCCTCCACGATCCTTGCCCGATCCTGCGGGAGCCGCCCGCACGCCATTCCATCCTGCGGCGCGCTGCGTAGACTCGTTTCCATCCCTTCTGACCGTCCCGCAGGCACGCCCCATGCCCGACATCGCCTCCCCCCTCGACGACCGCATCCGCGAACTGGCGCGGCTGATCGAGCGATCCACCGGCAAGGACGGCTTCCACACCACGGCGATTCCGGCGCTGAATTTCTCGCGGCTGAGCGCGCCGATGGAACTGCCGATGCGCGGCGTGCAGGAAGCGGCGCTTTGCCTGATCGTGCAGGGCGCCAAGCGCGCGATCCTCGCCGACGAGGTCTACGACTACGACGCCAGCCGCTTCGTGGTCGCCTCCGTGGACCTGCCGGTGACCGGCCAGGTCACCGCGGCGTCCGCAGAGGCGCCCTACCTGTGCCTGGTCCTGAAGCTCTCGGCCGCCACCATCGCCGAGATGGTCACCGAGGCCGAATCGGCGAAGGCGCCGCTCCCCCCGCCTTCGCGCGGCCTGTTCCTGCAGCCCAGCAGCGTGGAGATGCTGGATGCGGCGATCCGGCTGGTGAAGCTGCTCGACACGCCGCACGACATCCCGCTGCTGGCGCCGCTGGTCGAGCGCGAGATCCTCTATCGCGTGCTGTGCAGCCCGCAGGGCGCGATGCTGCGCCACATCGGCATCGCCGACAGCCAGGGCCAGCGCGTGGCGAAGGCGATCCACTGGCTGCGCGAGCACTACACCAAGCCGCTGCGCATCGACCACATCGCCCGCGAAGTGCACATGAGTGCCTCGGCGCTGCACCACCACTTCAAGGCGGTCACCGCGATGAGCCCGCTGCAGTACCAGAAGCAGCTGCGCCTGCAGGAGGCGCGCCGGCTCATGCTCAGCGAAGTGCTGGACGCCGCCAGCGCCGGCCACCGCGTCGGCTACGAAAGCCCGTCGCAGTTCAGCCGCGAATACAGCCGCATGTTCGGCGCGCCGCCCGTCCGCGACGTGGAGCGGCTGCGCAGCCTCTGAACCGGCGGGAAACAGCGCCTGAATGCCTTACGACGACACGCCACCGCGCGGTTGTCCGGGCCCGTCACCGGGCGCACACTTCATGTGACACCCACGGAGGACCCGCCATGAAGGCGCCTGCCCTGCTGCTTACCGCCCTTGTCGCGCTCGCCGCCGCCGTCCCCGGCATCGCGGCGCCCAAGAACGTCACCGACCCGAACCTGCCGCGCAGCGTCCCGGCCGACGGCGGCGCGGTCAACGTCAGCTGGACCGACCCCGCGCAGTTCAGCGAGATCAAGTACAGCGGCAACCGCTGGGAATCCCAGCGTGGCACCTGGGTGACCCAGCTCGCCACGTACCTGCGCGATGAAGCCGGTCAGCGCCTCGCCCGCGGGCAGACGCTCGACATCGTGATTTCCGATATCGACCGCGCTGGCCGCTACGAGCCCAACGTGCGTGCCGGGATGAACGACGTCCGCATCGTGAAAGACCTCTATCCGCCACGCATGAAACTCAACTTCACGCTGAAGGGCGCGGATGGCCAGGTGGTCGCCGAAGGCGAGCGCAAGCTGGTCGACCATGCGTTCCTGATGGGATCCAACCTCAACAACAACGACAACCTGCGCTACGAGAAGCGCATGGTCGACGACTGGCTGCGCAAGGAATTCCGCGACAGCCCGGCGCTGTCGTCGGCGCCCTGAGCGACCCGGTATCGCTTCACCCCACAGGCCCCGCTTATCGCGGGGCCTGTCCGTTTCCGTCTTCCGATTCGTGCGGATAGACCGCGGAGACGGTGCACTGGAACCGCATGCCGGCGCGGAAACGCGACGGGCGCACGTCGTCGCTGATCGGGAACGGGTCGGCCACGTCGAACGACACGACATCGCCGTTTCCGTCGGCGACGACGCGGTCGCCGGGATTGCCGCAGATCAGGCTGATGCCCACGCCGGAACGGAAACTGATCGCCGGCGCGGAATCGAGATCCGGACAGCTCTGCGGCAGTTCGACGCGATAGTAGCGATGGCCGCCGGAGCGCTTCGGCGCCACTTCCACCAGCATGCCCTTGCCGTCCTCGGACCACGAGCGCAGGTAGCGCGTGTCGAAGCAGTAGCTGGACGAACCACCGAAGCCGCGACGCCGCTCGCCACGCACTTCGACGGTCTCCAGCGTGGTCGCGGTACTGTCGGCGAGCACGGCGGCCGCGCGAGCCAGCGCAGCGTAGTCGCGCGCATCCACGGAGGTCACGGCGACGATCGGGCAGGTGGCCGCACCGATGCGCACCCCCTCCCCGGCCGTTCCGCAGACCTGGCCACCGCGCGCGAGCAACTGCGCGCGCGCGCCTGTGCTGCCCGGGCAGTCCTCGCCCAGGTCGATGCGGAAACGCTGGCCGTTGCGGTCCAGCGCCGCGAGCTGACGCGGCGAGGCCTGTTGCAGTTCGGCGACCTGGCGCGCATCGAGGCACGCAGGCGTGGACATGGCCTGCGATTGTGCGGACGCCAGCGGTGCGGCAAACAGCAGGGCCAGTGACAAGGGAATCGGGCGCATTCGCGGCTCGCATCGGGCGTGAGCGCGGATCATAGTCCAGGCTTGCACGCAGGCGCCGGCGGCACCATATAGGACCTGCGCCCTCAAGGAGTTCCCGCATGACCGCCTTCGACCTGACCCCGCCCACCGATGCGCAGCGCGAGACGCTGATCGCAGGCCTGAGCGACGAGGAACGCCGCGTGCTGCTGCAGCACGGGACCGAGGCGCCGTTCTGCGGCGTGTTCCTCGACAACAAGCAGGACGGCGTCTATACCTGCCGCCTGTGCGGACTGCCGCTGTTCCGGTCCAGCGCCAAGTTCGATTCCGGCACCGGCTGGCCCAGCTTCTTCCAACCCGTCGACGAAGCGCATGTCGGCCGCATCCGCGACATCAGCTACGGCATGATCCGCACGGAGATCGTCTGCGCCCGCTGCCAGTCGCACCTGGGCCACGTGTTCCCCGACGGCCCGCCGCCGACCGGCGAGCGCCACTGCCTGAACTCGGTGTCGCTGGCGTTCACGCCCAACGGCGATGCCCTGCCGGACCCGCTGCAGCGCGGCGGCGCGGAAGCGCAACCGGCCGGGTAGCCGGCCGCTCCGCCTGTCACAAGACCGGCATATGACGGCAGTAGTCTGGCCGTCATTTCCCTGACCCGTGGCTGCCGCACGCCTGCAACATGTTGCCGCCTGTCGCACCCCCTGCTCCCTCGTCGCTCGCCGGCCTGCCCGGCGCCCTGTGGCTGTACCGCTTCGACGCCGCCGGTCGCGCGCAACCGGCGGACGCGGTGTCCGCAGACGCCGCGGCGGGGACCTGGCATTGGCTGCACCTGGATCTCAGCGACGCGCGGAGCGCACAGCTGGCGGCGACGCTGCCCATTCCGGACGACGCCTGCGCGGCGCTGCTGTCGCCCGATACCTACGTCAACCTCCAGCGCGAGGATGACGCTGCGCATGGCGTGTTCGTCGACTGGGTGCACCAGCGCGGCGTCGATCTCGCGGCCGAGGGCCAGCTGCGCGGCGATGACGGCATCGGCTGGCTGCACTTCGCGCTGACGCCGTCGTTGCTGGTGACCGCGCGCCGGCAGCCACTGCGGTCGGTGGAGGCGACGCGACGCGGCATCACCGGCAGCGCGCGCATCGCCTCGCCGGTGCGCCTGCTGGAAGCGATCGTGGAGCACTTCGCCGACACGGTGGAACGCAGCAGCGACAGTCTGTCGATCCGGCTGGACCGCATCGAGGACCGCGTGCTCGCCGACAGCATCGGCGAGGAGCGGCGCGATCTGGCCCAACTGCGCCACCAGACCGTGCGCCTGCACCGCCCGCTCACCGCGATGCGCCGCGTGCTGAAGCAGTTCGAGCAGCGCCACGTGTCCGAAGAGGATGACGACCTGCTGGCGACGGTGTCGCGCCTCAACCAGCGCTTCGACGATCTCGATGGCGACGTCGCCACGCTGCAGGAACGCGCGCGCCTGCTGCAGGACGAAGTCGCGGCAAAGCTGGCCGAACGCACCAACCGCCACCTGTACGTGCTGTCGATGGTCACCGCGTTGCTGCTGCCACCCAGCCTGGTGGCCGGCCTGTTCGGCATGAACCTGCCCGGCCTGCCGTTCGCGCACAGCACGCATGGCCTGGCGTTCGCGCTACTGCTGGGGATTGCGTCGAGTGTGGTGGTCTATCTCGCGCTGCGACGGATGGGCGTGTCGCGCTCCACCTGAGTCGCCGCGCCGGTCGCGGTATCCTGACGGCCTGATGACGCTCCCGCTCCGCACCGCCACCCGTTACGTCACTCCGCTGCGCGAAGGCGGCTCGATGCCCGCCGTGGTCGAAGCCGACGACGACGGCCTGTATGTCCTGAAGTTCCGCGGCGCCGGCCAGGGCCCGAAGGCGCTGGTCGCCGAACTGATCGCCGGCGGCCTGGCGAAGGCACTGCAGTTGCCGATGCCGGACCTGGCGCTGATGGAACTGGATGCCGACCTCGCCCGCACCGAGGGCGATCCGGAGATCCAGGACCTGATCAAGGCCAGCGCCGGCCTCAACCTGGCGATGGACTACCTGCCGG
>VYLE01000830.1_pt1 | contig 11261 bp, 12 predicted proteins | sample 5114391 | NCBI WGS metagenome assembly VYLE01 (sample SAMN12291771, study PRJNA351875) | freshwater metagenome | isolation source: freshwater lake | place: USA: Michigan, Kent Lake | collected 2013-08-15
ACCGACAGGCGCGGGAAGCCGCGCGCGATCTGGAAGGTGCGCACCATGCCGGCGCGCGCGATCCGGTCGGGCCGGGTGAGCTTGTGGCCGTGATCGGGCCGAACGGCGCGGGCAAGACCACGGCGTTCAACTGCATCAGCGGCGTGATCCCGCCCGACACGGGCACGGTGCGATTCGACGGCGCCGACATCACCGCGCTGCGGCCCGACCGGATCGCGCGCGCCGGCATGGTGCGCACCTTCCAGATCGCGCGCGGCTTCCCGCGCCTGTCGGTGCTGGAGAACCTGATGCTGTACGGCCAGCACCAGGCCGGCGAGGGTTTTTTGCGCGCGGTGCTGGGCGGCTTCAGGGCCGAGGAGGACGCGCTGCGCGAACGTGCCATCGGCGTGGCGCGGCGGTTGAACCTGCTGGGCGTGGCCAACAACCTGGCCAGCGCGCTCTCCGGCGGGCAGAAGAAGCTGCTGGAGATCGGCCGCGCGCTGATGGCCGCCCCGCGGCTGATCCTGCTGGATGAACCCATCGCGGGCGTGAACCCGGCGCTGGCGGTGGAGATCGGCGACCACCTGCTGCGCCTGCGCGACGAGGGCATCACCTTCCTGATCATCGAGCACCACATGGACGCGATCGCGCGGCTGTGCGACCCGGTGATCGTGATGGCGGAGGGCCGGCATCTGGTGACCGGCAGCTTCCGCGAGGTGGCCGAGGATACGCGCGTGCAGGAAGCCTATATGGGCCGGCGCAAGCACGCGGTGCAGCCGGCATGATCCTGGAGTGCAAGGCCGTGGTCGCCGGCTATTCGGCCAGCGACCGCATTCTGAAGGGCGTCGATCTCGCGGTCGGGCCGGGTGAGCTTGTGGCCGTGATCGGGCCGAACGGCGCGGGCAAGTCGACGCTGTTCAAGACCATCGCGGGGCTGCTGACCGCCAGCGAGGGCAGCATCACGCTGGACGGCAAGCCCATCGCCAACCACCCCGCGCGGGAGATCTGCGCCATGGGCGTGGCCTTCGTGCCGCAGGAAGCCAATGTGTTCCCCAGCATGAGCGTGCGCGAAAACCTGGAGATCGGCGGCTTCGTCGAACCGAAGAACACCAACCGCCGTATCGAGGCGCTGTTCGCCCGCTTCCCCATGCTGGCGGAAAAGCGCCGCCAGGCCGCGCGCACGCTTTCCGGCGGCCAGCGCCAGGTGCTGGCGATGGCCATGGCGCTGATGGTCGAGCCCCGCGTGCTGCTGCTGGACGAACCGAGCGCCGGCCTCTCACCCATCGCCGCCGACGCGCTGTTCGAATCCATCGTCGCGATCAACCGCGAGGGCACGGCCATCGCGATGGTCGAGCAGAACGCGGCCGAGGCGCTCGACATCGCGACCCGCGCCTACATCCTGGTCGATGGCCAGAACGCGCGCACCGGCCCCGCCGCCCAGCTGGCCGCCGACCCCGAGATACGGCGCATCTTCCTTGGCCTGCATTGAACCGGCATGATCCGAGAAACCTCAGGGAGACCGACACCATGACCATGACCCGCCGCGCGGCGCTGGCCTCGGCCGCCGCCGTTTCGCTGGCCTCGCCCTTCGTTGTGCGCGCGCAGAACGAACCCATCCGCTTCGGCGCGCTGAACCCGCTGACCGGCGCCGGCGGCCCCTATGGCCCCAGCATGCGCAAGGCGATCGACGGCATCGTTTCGCAGGTGAACGAAGCCGGCGGGCTGCTGGGCGGAAGGCGCATCCAGGTGGTGGGCGAGGACACGCAGACCAACCCCGACGCCGCGGTGCGCGCCGCGCGCAAGCTGATCGACGTGGACAAGGTGTGCGCCATCATGGGCACCTGGGCCAGCGCGGTGACCACGGCGGTGGCGCCGCTGTGCTGGGAGAACAAGACCATGCTGTTCACCGTTTCCGGTGCCGACAGCATCACCCAGCTGCCGCATAATGGCTGGATCATCCGCACCCAGCCGAACAGCACGCTGCAGATCACCAAGCTGGCGGAATTTCTGGGCGGCGACCGGGCGGCCAAGCGGCTGTTCATTATCGCCGCGCAGACCCCCTTCGCCATTTCCAACCGGGAAATCCTGGAACGCGAAATGCCGAAATACGGCGGCGTCGTCGCCGGCCAGGTGATCTACGACCGCGAGAAGACCACCTTCCGGTCCGAGGTGGACCAGGCGCTGCGCACGCGGCCCGACTTCCTGTTCCTGAACGGCTACACGCCCGACGTCACCATCATTCTGCGCGAGCTGTTCCGTGCCGGCTGGACCGGCGGCAAGGTCAGCCCCGCCTACGCGGTGAACGCGCGCCTGCTGGACAGCCTGCCGGCCGAGGTGACCAACGGCACCGTGACCTGGGCGCCCAGCCCCGCCGTGGGCAGCCCCGCCTTCGCGCGGCTGCAGGGCCTGCTGGGCACGCAGGACCCCGACCCGTATTCATGCCAGACCAACGACCACGCGGCCCTGGCGTGCCTGGCGATCGAGAAAGCGAAGTCGGCCGCGCCCGAGGCCATCCGCGAGACCGTACGCAAGATCAGCCAGGGTCCGGGTGAAAAGGTCGCCAGCGTGCTGGACGGGCTGAAGCTGATCCGCGAGGGCAAGGAGATCAACTACGAGGGTGCCTCGGGTGCCTGCGACTTTGACGCGGTCGGCGACATCCTGACCTGCCCGTTCCGCTACGAGGTGGCCGAGGGCGGCAAGCTCAAGACCGTGAAGATCGCCTGAGCGTGCGTCACGCGGCGGGCGGGGCGGGGGCCGCGTGAGCATCATCGAGGAGCTGCCGCAGCTGCTGATGAACGGGCTGGTCCAGGGCAGTATCCTGGCCGTGCCCGCCATCGGCTTCACGGCGATCTACGCGGTGCTGCGCTACGCCAACTTCACCATCGCCTCGCACGCCACGATCGGCGCCTATGCCGGCTTCGTGGCGAACGTCACACTCGGGCTGCCGGCCTATGTGGCGCTGGGCTTCGCCTTCGTGGTGCCGGCGGTGTCGGGCGTGGGCGTGCACATCGTGGCGCTGCGCCCGCTGCTGCGCCAGGGCGGGCCGCTGACCGCGGCCATCGCCGCGGTGGCCATGACGATCGCCTTGGAAAACGTGGTGCGGTTCATCTTCGGCAACGATCTGCGCGGCTACGATTTGCCGGTCTACCGCGACTGGCGGTTCGACCTGGGCTTCGCCTTCATGCGCATCGGCCCGCAGCAGGTGGAGAACGCCGCCATCAGCGTTGTGGTCATGGCAGCACTTTTCCTGTTCCTGGCCTTCACCCGCACCGGCAAAATGATGCGCGCCGTGGCCGACAACGCGCAGCTGGCCAGCATCAAGGGCGTGAACGCGGAAACCGTGGCGCGCCTGGCCAACTTCCTCGGCATGGGCCTGGCCGGCGTGGGCGGCATGCTGCTGGGGCTTGATACCTCGATCGACCCGCTCACCGGCTTCCGCGCCATGCTGAGCGTGTTCGCCGCCGCCGTGGTGGGGGGACTTGGCAGCATTCCGGGTGCCGTGATCGGCGCCATGGTGGTGGGCATCGGCGAGGAGTTCTCGCTGCTCGTGCTCGACGCCAGCTACCGCACCGCGGTGGGGTTCGTGGCGATCCTCGTGGTGCTGAGTTTCCGGCCCCGCGGCATATTGGGTGAACGGGCGTACTGATGGAAAACTACATCATCGCCATGCTGGTCTTCGCTGCGTTCTACGGCATGATGGCGCTGGGCCTGAACTTGATCTGGGGCCTGACCGGCATGATCAATCTGGGCCTGGTCGGGTTCTTTGGCTTCGGCGCGTATGTCTCGGCCATGCTGACGCGGCGGCATTTCGACCTGCCCATCCCGTCCGGCTGGATCGCCGCCACCATCCTCACCGGCCTGGCCGGCTGCCTGGTGGCGCTGACGGTGGCGCGGCTGAAGGGCGACTACCTGGCCATCGTCACGCTGGGTTTTTCCGAGATCGTGCGCCTGGTGGCGTCGAACGAGATCTGGTTCACCGGCGGCACGGACGGCATCTCCGGCATTCCCGGCCCGTGGCGCGGCAAGGTCAGCCCGCAGGACTTCAACCTGATCTACCTGGGCATCGCCTCCGTGGTGCTGGCGGCCACCTTCTGGCTGTGCCAGCGCATAAGGCATTCGCCATATGGCCGCGTGCTGCGCGCCATCCGCGACGACGACCAGGTGGCCGCGGTGGCGGGCAAGAACGTGCTGGCCTTCAAGGTGCAGATTTTTGCGGTCGGTGCCGCCATTGTCGGCCTGGGTGGCGCCATGTACGGCCACTACAACGCCTACATCGCGCCCGAGGGTTTTGTGCCGCTGATCACCATCTACGTAGTCCTGGCGCTCACCGCCGGCGGCACCGGCAACAATCTGGGCGCGGTGGTCGGCGCGCTGCTGGTGGTGTTCTTCCTGGAGAGCATGCGCTTCGTGGTGCAGTACATCGATTTCCTGCAGGCCGTGCAGGTCGCCGCCTTGCGTGAATTCCTCATCGGCGTGGCGCTGATTGTCGTGCTGCGCTTCCGCCCGCAGGGGCTGTTCCCCGAACACGCCCCGCGTTTCGCCCTTCCATCGAAAGACGCCGTATGAGCCGTCCCGACCCGCTGCCGCATTTGTTCGCCGTGGCCGACGCCGCGCGAGAAAAAGATCAGCCCACCGCGTTGTTCCATGCGCTGGAGCACGCCATGCACGCCGCCATCGGCGCGCCCCTGTTCACCATCCTGCTCAAGCACACGGATGGCAGCAGCGAGCGCTTCTGGTCGAACCGCGCCGAGTATCCAGTTGGCGGCCGCAAGCCGCCCAACGAGACCATCTGGGGCCAGCAGGTGTTCCGCGACCAGCAATGCTACCTGGGCCACGACTATGAATCGATCAAGGCGGCCTTCTTCGACCACGAGCTGATCCGCTCGCTCGGCTGCGAAAGCGTGCTGAACGTGCCGGTGGTGTGGGAAGGCGCCACGCTGGGCACCATCAACCTGCTGGCCGAGGCCGGGCATTACTCCACCGCCGACGAGCCGCTGGCGCGCGCCTTCGCGGCGCTCGCCATTCCCGGCTACCTGAAGCTGACAAGGCGCTAGGCCATGGCCTTCCTCACCAACACCACGCGCGACTTTAGGCTCGCGCAAATGCACGCCCTGATGGACGCCGAGGGGCTGGACGCGCTGGCCTTCACCACCGGCGACAATTTCCAGTTCGCCACCAACTTCCACACCGACGTGCAGGTGTGGGAACGCCCGATCGTCGCGGTGTTCCCGCGCAACGGCGCGCCCTTCGCGGTCATGCACGAGCTTTCCACCACGCATATCCGCTTCAGCAGCGAAGCCGGCCACATGTGGCTGTCCGACATCACGCTGTACGCCGAACACCCACGGGTGGAAAACCGCTTGCCGCTGCTGCCGCAATGGCCCGCTTTGGTCGCCGATGTTCTCGCCCGGCACGGTCTCGCGCGGGGAAAAATCGGCGTGGATGCCGGTGGGCCGTTGCTGACCGCCATCGCGCGCCTGCCGCACGCGCGGCCCGAGGTGATGGTGGAGAAATTCCGCGCGCTGCGCTGGGTCCGCTGCGCGGAGGAACTCGCCGTGATGCGCGAGCTCGCCGGCCTGACCGACTGGGCGCAGGAACGCTACCGCGAGAACCTGCGCCCTGGGCGCGTCTGCCAGGAGCTGGACTTCACCCTGTTCGCCATGATGGCCGAGGAGGCCGGCCGAAAATTCCCCGGCGAGCAGTTCGAGGTGCGCGGCTATTCGCTCTCCGGCCCCGCCAGCGCCGCGCCGCACGGCGATGGCCGCATCAGCGGGGCGAAGTTTCAGAAGGGGCATGGCGTGGTGAACATCATCGTCGCCACGCTGAACGGCCTGTTCATCGAGAACGAGCGCACCTGGTTCGTCGGCGCCCCCGACGCCACGCAGGTGAAGGCCTTCGAGGCCGCGCGCGCCGCCAACGAAGCCGCCATCGAAGCCTGCGTGACGGGTGCGCCGATGAGCGGGATCGACGCCGCCGCCCAGGCGGTGTTCGAGAAGGCTGGGCTTGCACAGCACATCCTGCACCGCACCGGCCACGGCATGGGCACCATCCTGCAGCGCTTCCCCGAGGACATGGCCTTCAATCACCGCCCCCTGCTGGCGGGCGAGGTCTACTCGGCCGAGCCGGGCATCTACATCTGGGGCCTGGGCGGCTTCCGCCACGACGACACGATCGTGGTCGGCCAGCCGCCTGAAAGCCTCACCAAGGCGCCGCGCGACCTGAAAAGCCAGACCGTGCTGTAGAAGCGGATCAGGCTTGCAGCGGTTTTTCTTGACCCGGCGGGCCCCGTTCACGCTCCATTCCGCCACGGCCGCAAGGAGGGCCGAGGCATGTTGGATGTAGCGAGTGCGACCGCGACGGTGTTCATCGATGGCGAGGCAGGCACCACGGGCCTGCTGATCCGCGAACGCCTGGCTGCGCACCGCCGAGTCCGCGTGCTGTCGGTGCCCGACGCGCAGCGCAAGGACCCCGCCGCCCGCAAGGCCGCCATGGCCGAGGCCAGCCTGGTCGTGCTGTGCCTGCCGGACGACGCGGCGAAGGAGAGCGTGGCGCTCGCCGACAGCCTGCCCAATGGCGGCCCGCGTGTTCTGGATGCCAGCACCGCCTTCCGCGTGGCCGAGGGCTGGACCTACGGCTTCCCGGAGCTTTCCCCGGCGCAGGGCGAGGCCGTGCGCAAGGCGCGGCGGGTTTCCAACCCCGGCTGCTACCCCACCGGTGCGATCGCGCTGCTGCGCCCGCTCGTCGATGCCGGAATCATGCCGGCCGACTTCCCGGTGACCGTGAACGCCGTCAGCGGCTATTCCGGCGGCGGCAAGAGCATGATCGCCGCGTTCGACGCCGGCAGCGCGCCCAGCTTCGAATTGTACGGCCTCGGCCTGAGCCACAAGCACGTGCCGGAACTGCAGAAATACGCTTGCCTGACCCGCCGCCCGCTGTTCGTGCCCAGCGTCGGCAATTTCCGCCAGGGCATGCTGGTCAGCGTCCCGCTGCACCTCGACACGCTGCCGGGCAAGCCCAGCCTGGCCGACCTGCACGCCGCACTCGCCGCGCGCTACGCGGGCAGCGCGTTCGTGTCCGTGCCAGCGGCCGAGGCCGACGGCAAGATCGAGGCGGAGGCGCTGAACGGCTCGAACAGACTGGAACTGCGCGTGTTCGGCAACCAGGCGCATGGCCAGGCGGTGCTGGTGGCCCGGCTGGACAATTTGGGCAAGGGCGCCAGCGGTGCGGCGGTGCAGAACCTGGAGCTGATGCTGGGCCTGTAGGCCCACGCGGGCGGGGTCAGCCCCCGCCCGCGAAGCCTGCCGCTACTTGCAGGCGGTAACCTTGATTTCGACCAGCATGGTCGGCGTGGCCAGCGCGCTCTGCACGCAGGCGCGCACCGGCTTGTTGCCGGCCGGCACCCACTTGGTCCAGACCTCGTTCATGCCGTCGCGCAGCTTGATGTCCGACAGCCAGATCTGCGCCTCAAGAATGCGCGTCTTGTCGGTGCCGGCTTCCTCCAGCAGCGCGTCGATCTGGTCGAGCACTTCCTGGGTCTGGCCCTTGATGTCCTTGGACAGGTCCTGGGCCACCAGGCCGGCCAGGTAAACGAAGCCGTGATAGTCCACGATCTTGCTGTAGATCGCGGTCTCGTGGTGGCGGGTGATCTTGCTCATGCGCTGCGTCTTCTCCCGTGTTGGAACGCGGGCGGGACGCTAGCGGTTAACGCTGGTTGGCGGAAGGCGCCCAGGAAACCTTGCACTGGCAGAACGGGCAGGTGGCGAGTTCGGCCCGGCGGTCGGCGGGCAGGGTGGCGCCATCCTTCTCGACCGTGCTGGCCAGCTCGGCATGGAAGTCGGACCGGCCGCAGCGCTGCTCGAAGCTCGCGCTCACCTCGGCCACGTAGCTTTCGGCCAGCGGCTCGGCGCGGAAAGCGAGCGCGGTCGCGGGGGCCAGGGCCGGAAGGGCGAACAGGGCGCGGCGTTTCATGGGGCGAAAGCCTATCACACCCCGCGCGGCGCTTCCATCACCGCGATGATGCGGGGCAGGCGGGTGATCGCGACCCCGCAGGCCACCAGCGCCAGGACGGCGGCCACCGCGGTGGGCAGGCGCAGCCCCGTGATCTCGCCGATCGCGCCGAAGCTGACCGCGCCCACCGCCGGGCAGGCGCGCACGATCAGCCCCCACAGCGCCATCATGCGGCCGCGCACATGGCTTTCCGCGCCGGACTGGATGAGGGTCTGGATCGAAATCCCATGGATGGTGAAGCAGGCGCCGGCGGCGAAGCAGGCCAGCAGCCCCACCTCGAACCGCGTGGTGGCCACGAAGGCCAGGCAACACAAAGCGAGGCCCCCGCCCGAAAGCACGCCCATGCGTGACAGGCCCGAAAGCCGGCCGCGCCCGGCCATGCCCAGGCCGAACACCAGCGCCCCCAGCCCGATGGCGCCGGTCAGCATGGCCAGGCCATCGGCGCCCCTGGAAAACACCTGGTCGGCGAAGGCGGGCAGCAGGTCCTGGAAGGGCCGCACCAGGAAGCCAAGCGTGCCCGCGTACAGCAGCAAGGGGCCGATGCCGGGGTGCTTCGCGGCATAGGAAAACCCCTCCATCGTCTCAGCCAGTATGCTGCGGGTCGGCGCATGGCCCAGCCGGTCCGCGGGATCGAGCTTCAGCAGCAGCAGCGACGCGGTGGCGAAGGTATAGGCCAGCGCGTTGGCGATCACCGTCGGCACCGGGCCCACCGCCACGATGGCCAGGCCCGCGATGGCCGGGCCCAGCACGCGCGCCACGTTGAAGGTCAGGCTGTTCAGCGCCACCGCGCTGGGCAGCAGGCTGCGCGGCACCAGCGCGGGCACCATGCTTTGCCGCGCCGGCTGCGCAAAGGCCTGCGCCGTGCCCAGCACGAATTCCAGCACCAGCAATATCTCGATGGTCAGCAGCCCGGCCGCCGCCAGCGCCCCCAGCACCACCGCATGCGCGATCGCCGCCAGCTGCGTGGCGATGGTGAGCCGCAGCCGGTCGGTGCGGTCGGCCATGGCACCCGCGATGGGGCTGATGATGACGGCGGGGAACAAATCGGCGAAGGCGACCGCGCCCAGCCAGAAGGTGGAGCCGGTGAGTTCCCAGGCGATCCAGCCGACCGCGACGCGCTGCATCCACATGCCGGTCCAGGCCACCAGGCTGCCGCCGTAGAAGATTCGGCAGTTCGGTTCGGACAGGGCGGATTTCAGGTCGCGGAAGGCCACGGCGCATGGTGGCCCGATGTGGCGCGCGCGGAAAGCGCCTAGTCGCGCACGGCTGACCTGAGCCGGTGCAGCAGTTTTTCGCGCGCCGTGTCGGTGCCGAGCCGCGCGATGGTGCGGTCCAGCTCGGCCAGCAGGGCGGCGCGTTCGTTGTGCCAGTCCCAGGCGGCCTTCATGGGGGCAGGGGCGCTGCTGGCGCCCAGCGGCTGCGCGGTTTCGCCCAGTGCGTAGCTGGCATCCAGCTCGGGCCGCGTGATCAGCGCCTCCGGCATCAGCCTTGCGGCATCGAGCGCGAAGGCGTCGCGCGATTCGGGTTCGCCGTGCACCAGGAACAGGCCCCGCCGCACCGGCAGCCGCGCCTGCAGCCAGGCCAGCAAAGCGCGCCGGTCGGCGTGGCCCGAATACGCCTCGATCGTGCGGATGCGCGCCCGCACGACAACGTCCTGGCCCATGATGCGCACGCGATCCGCGCCGCCCACCAGCAGCTGGCCCAGCGTGCCGGGCGCCTGGTAGCCCACGAACAGCACGGTGGTTTGCGGCCGGTGCAGCAGGTTGATCAGGTGGTGGCGCACCCGCCCCGCATCGGCCATGCCCGAGGCGGAAATGATGATCAGCCCGCTGGTCACGCGGTTAAGCGCCTTGCTGTCCTCGACGCTTTCGGTGAAGCGGATGTTGGCGCCCGACAGCGGCGTGTGCGCGCGCTCGTTGGCGGGAATGTCATCCAGGTGGCGGCGGAACACCGTGGTGGCGGCGGTGGCCAGCGGGCTGTCGATCACCACGGTCACGCTGGGCAGCGTGCCGCGCTCCATCAGCAAATCGAGGTCGTGCAGCAGTTCCTGCGTGCGTTCCACCGCGAAGGCCGGGATCAGCAGGTTGCCGCCCGCTTCCAGCGCGGTGCCGACCTCGGTGGCCAGCAGGGCGCGGCGTTCCTCGGGCGAAAGGTCGTCGCGGTTGCGGTCGCCATAGGTGGTTTCCATCACCAGCCAGTCGACGCCGCCGGGCCCCTCGGCCTCGGCCAGGAAGGCCTTGCCGCCGGGGCCGATATCGCCGCTGAACAGGGCGGTGCCGAAGCTGGCGTGGCTCAGCTCCACGCTGGCGCTGCCCAGCAGGTGGCCGGCGTTCCAGAATTTGCCGCGCAGGCCGCCGGGAAGGTCGAACCAGCTGTCGTACGGCTGGGGCACGAACTGGGCCAGCACCGCCTCGGCCTCGGCGCGGGTGTAGATCGGCTCCACGGGGTCCCTGCCGCGCGGGATGTTGCGGCGGTTGTGGCTGCGCGCGTCAGCTTCCTGGATGCCGCCGCTGTCGGGCAGCATGAAGCCACACAGCTCGGTCGTGGCCTGGGTGGCGAAGACCGGGCCGGTGAAGCCCAGGCGCGCCAGGCGCGGCACCAGGGCGGCGTGGTCGGTGTGCGCGTGCGTCAGCACCACCGCGTCTATGCCGCGCGGGTCGAAGGGCAGGGTGCGCCAGTTCAGCGCGTTCAGGGTCTTGCTGCCCTGGAACATGCCGCAATCCAGCAGCAGGCGCTTGCCGCCCGCTTCCAGTAGGAAGCAGCTGCCGGTGACGGTGCCGGCAGCGCCGTGGAAGCTCAGGCGCGGTGTGCTAGACGTGCTGTCCATCATGAACCCCGACCTGATGCGGCTGATCTACGTGATGCTGTTGCTGGCCCTGGTGCTGCCGGGCGCCATCAGCATGGCACGGCGCGGCAACGTTCCGGTATTCCTGTCGCTGCTGGCCTGGGGCGGGCTGATCGCGCTGATCGCCCTGGGCTACGAATGGTGGCAGGACTGGAACAGCGACGTGACTGGCCCCGCAACGCTGGAGTGGCCCAGCGCAGGCTAGGGCAGGCGCGTGGTGCCGGTGCTGGCGCGGTTCAGGCATTCACGGAACAGCCGGTCGCGGTCCTGCTGCGCGAAGCCGCGGGTCTGTTCGGCGAACAGCGTGTTGGGCATGGCCTGGTCGCGGTCGCGCGCGTCCAGCCGCATCAGGTCACCGCGGTTCTGCGTCACGGCAGCGCGCTCGGCCTCGGCCCGGCAGGCGGCGATGGTGGCGGGCGAGGGCGCGGCC
>VYLE01000833.1_pt1 | contig 11235 bp, 11 predicted proteins | sample 5114391 | NCBI WGS metagenome assembly VYLE01 (sample SAMN12291771, study PRJNA351875) | freshwater metagenome | isolation source: freshwater lake | place: USA: Michigan, Kent Lake | collected 2013-08-15
AACGGAACGGTGACGGTCAGCAGCCGAGTCGGCCGTCTGCTTGGCGCTCCTCGGTCCCGGAGCGCGCATGCCCGAAACGGCCTCGGCGGCGCGTGGCGTCTACAAGCCCCGGCGCCCGCAGGCCTCGCCGCTTTTTCGGTTGGTGGCGGATCATCTGCAGCGCCTGCAGACCGTCTACGACGAGCGCGTGGCGCGCGAGGATGGCCCATGGCGCCCCGTGGTCGCGCAGGTCGCTGACACGTTCCTCGCCTGCGGCGTGCTCGACCACGGGTTCGCGCGCATCCGCTGCTGGGCAATCGATACGTCGCGTTGGCGCGCCACACGAGCGCTGCGCCGGTGGCGCGCGCCTGCGGCCAGAGATCGAACCCCAGAAAGGCCCGGTCGGCAAGGCAGAGCATCTCGGATTTAGTGCCGTGTGTTCGGTGGCCGCGAGGCTCACCTTGCGCGTCGAGACCTCGGCATGCAGCGCCCGCGCGATGGCGCTGTACACCATCACGTGCGCGGGCATGTTTCGCTCGCGCTCGCGGCACCGCTCGGTCTCGAACAGAACCTGGTGCACGAGCTCCAGCGGAAACTGCGCGGTCAGCACCCCCAAGCTGATGTGAGCAGTCAGTCGGGTCCGCGCAGGCAGCCCAGCCACGGTCCGCGCCATCGCCACTCCGAGTCAGAGGGATGCTCGGAGTCAGAATCCACCATGGAATCCATTAGGGGAACAGTATTGGACGGAGCGCCGTGTTCTCTTGCGGCCCCTTGCGGGGCTGCGACTGGTGGACCGCGGTCGCCGAGCGCTGTCGGGATGGCTGAACACAATTCGCAACCCGTTGTCCGTACTGAGATCATGCCGAAGCAATCGCCTCCGTCGGGCCACTGGCGTGGTGCGCCGCTCTGCTCAGTGGCTTTCGGGAGAAAGGGCAACGGTTGCCGGCGAGACCCGTGTGTGTGCTGGAGGGCGGCACATCGAACGCCTCTTCACGACCGGCACCGAGCACTCGCTGCCCTAGCGGGGTGGCCGCAGACCAGCCGCTCGCGGAATCAGTGTCGCCGGCGGAAACCCCTCGGCAGGCCGGCTGGTCGCGCGACCCGCCGAAGGATCGGTAACGACGCTCAGGCGCTCCTGCGCTTGCGGCGCGCCGCGACACGGCCGAGAACCGCGAGACCGGCCATCATCAGGGCGTAGCTTTCAGGCTCGGGCACCGCCGTCACCTTCAGCTCGCCATCCTGTTTGAACCAAGCCGATCCGAACTTCGTGCCCATCGTTCCGGATTGATCTTTGCTCACCGAAGAAGAGCTGCCGCCCCAAGTCAGCTCGTAGTCGCCCGGCTGCAGCAGCCCCGAACCGCCGAGGCATGGGCCGAACCCTTCGCACCCGAAGATCACCGTGCTGCCCATTAGAATTTGGAAGTACGGAAGGGACGAACTGTTGGCATTGCCGGAGTACTCATTCGAGAACATGGCCGACCAGGTGTAGTTGGACAGTTGGCCCACATTGAAGCGGATAGTGTTGTCAATGATGGCGTCGGACTTGGCGCGGATCGTCCCGCCCGATGTGCCCGCGAAACGATTGTCGGAGGCGGCGCTGGCCCAACTGGAGGTTGTGAAGATGGCCTCCATTGGTGTGCCCGACAGGACTCCGCTGGCGTTCGAGTTGGCGGTCGACACGGCGGTTCCTCGCGTCACGCTCGCCAGATTGCTCGCGTGAGTCAACGACGGTTCTGTCCAGTTGGTGGTGCGGTCTCTTGTGACCTCAGACCCCGTAGCAAAGGGGAAGGTCTCCACCCAGTGAAGCTGATTCGAGAAGGTGTGCGATGTGTTGGCACTGACCGTCACCTGAGCCGACGCCGCCGAGCTGGCCGCGAGCAGGGCCAGGGCGACCAGGTGCGGACGAATCGCGGCGATAGGCTTCATGTCTGTCTCTCCGGGTTGGCGGTGCGTGAAGAGCCGGCACCGAGCCAGCCCCAAAAGGAAAGGGATGAAACGCGGGGTGGTCATATCAGGCGGGTATAAGAGTCTTGGGCCGTTGGCCGCATGCCGGGAATGCACCGAGACCAAAGCCGTCGCGCAATGACAGTGGATCGGCATATCGACGTGGCACGCTGCGCCCACAACCAGCAAGTGTTATCCCTTGATTTCAGTCTCCGCAGTCACCGCGGCCTCATGATTGGGCAGACGAGGGGAAACCGCGTCGCGGAGGGCGTGAACGAGGGGGACGCTGCGGACGCCGAGCACGGTCATGTTGACCGAAATGAATCTCGTCTGTTGCGGGCATGCCGCAACAGACGAGGTATCAATGCACCACTCGCCAGAGCGCCGGATCACCGCGACTTCGCCACCGCGACTTCGCCGCCGCGAACTCGCCACTTCTTCACCAGAATGATGCGCGGGTTCACCGGATAGACCCACTCCACCCCGCGGGTCGTCACCGTGCCGGTGTCCTCCAGAGGAATGCGCAGTTTCGTGCCGCCCCCTTCGGGAATGGGTGTGTAGGCGAACAGCTCAATCGAGAAGCAGTTGGACGGGCGCATCGCGTAGGTGAGCCGGCTGGGATTGAAGAACGCCATCGACGGGCCGATACCGTGGCCCCAGTCGCCCACCGAATGACAGCCGATGATGAACTCGACGCTGCTGTCGGCGCGCGGCTCGTTGAAGGCGCGCAGCGGCAGCATGCCCGCCAGCGCAATGGCCGCGTTGATGCCGTCCATCATCACCTGCGCCGTCTGGCCCGGCCGCGCCGTGCGATGAATGACGTCGCGGACGCGCACGGCATTGTCAAAGGCGCGCTGATAGCTCTCGGGCAACGAAGTCTCGCCCGGCTTGAGCCCATAGGCGACGCGCTGCTGGTCGGTCCACATACTCAGGTACCCGACGCCAAAGTCCAGCATGATCAGGTCACCGCGCTGGATGATGCGATCGTTGCTCGTCGCCTCGATGCCGTTCGGGACGGTGCTGTAGACGGACGGCGGGGATAGGACTCTCAATCGGGGCGGGTCGACTATCCGTCGAGTTTGGGGCGAAATCACCGACTGCGCGAGCACCGACCGGCGGGCGTCGGCGGCCCCGCCGACTCGTTCGTGCGCCTCGAGGGCCGTGGGAACGGCGGTCACCGTTGGGGGGAGCGATTCCGGTGGGGGGCCATCCGTCGGGACGACGGGGGCGCGTCTTTTGGGGGGCCGTGAGGGGGGCAGCGAACGGGCGTGAGGCGCACGCCGGGCCACGGAGCCCCCCATCGACGCGGGCCCCCGCGAGGCGCACCGGCGCGGTGGCCGTCGCGCCGAAGCCCGCTCCCCGGTGCGCTCGAAGAAGGGGACCAGGGGCTGTACTCCGCCCACCTCGATTGAATTTGCTATCCTCTCGCTACTTTGCGCGACATGCGCTTCCGCCGAGCCCTGATCCTCGTCGCCATCATGGTCACGCCGCTCGTGACCGCGCCGCTCCCCGCTCAACAGGTCGTCGTGTGCGGCGCCGAGGAGCTGTTCATCCTCGACCTGACCACGCCAACGCCGCGCAAGGTGTGGAGCTGGCGGGCCCGCGAACGGCCGGAGCTCCCGGAGGCCATGCGCGGCAAGTTCCAGACGATTGCCGAGTGCAAGCCCAGCGCGGATGGCCGCCGCCTGCTGATCGCGTCGTCATCGCATGGCGCGGCCGTGATCGATCGGGCGACGGGGCGCGTGGCGTTCTATGCCACCGCCATGAACGGGCATTCGATCGAGCTGCTGCCCGGGAACCGCGTGGTGATCGCCGCGTCCCACGTGGCCAGCGGCACGGGGGACCGGCTCAGTGTGTACGACCTGGATCGCTCGGACGTCGAGCTCTTTCATGTGGACACACCGTGGCCGCATGCGGTTATCTGGGACGCGGCGCGACAGCTCCTCTGGGCCAACTCCCAACGGGACGTCGTCGGTTATCGGCTGACCGACTGGGGAACCGCCGCGCCGCGGCTCACGGCGGAGATCGTGGCGCCGCTGCCGGACATCAACGGTCACGACATGATGCCGGTCCCCGATTCGCCGCAGCTGCTCTTGGCCACGGCGGCGCACACCTGGCTGTTCGATCGGGACAGCCACCGGTTCACCAAGCATCCGCGGCTCGGCGATGCGGCCAAAGTGAAGTCGGTGCATGTCGACCCGGCGAGCAAGCGCCTGCTCTGGGTGCAGGGGACGGGGGCGACCTGGTGGAGCGATGTGCTGCACCTGCACGACCCGGATACCACCATCACGCTGCCGGGCGAGAAGGTGTACAAGGTGCGGTGGATGCCGTGACCGGGCGCCGCACCAGCTCGACGCCGGTAACGCACACGGTCGTGACGAGGCAGCTCCCCGACCGCAGCACGCCACCGCCGGAGCCATGACCCGCGCCAGCTAGCGCGTGTGCTCGGTGGCCCCGATGCCCGACACGGTACCGGTGGATGGGCCGAGGCGATACGTCACGGGGCACGCTTCCAGATCTGGGTGCGACCAAAGAGCGCGACGCTGACGTCGGCGCGGACCTTGAGCGTCTGCCCATCGGGGCTCGGGGTGAGCTTCACCCGATAGGTCTTGCCATTGTCCGGATCGAGGAGCTCCCCGCCACCCCAGATGGCGTCATCGACGGTGTGTCAGGTACCCAGCGGAGTGGCGCGGCCCTGGGCGTGGAGCGCGGCCGGGAGGAGGCCAGCGAGGGGCAGCAGGAGTCGGCTGCGCATGGTCGGCGTCGGCTCTGGGACCACCGACCTTCGCGACGCGACGCTCCGTCGCGCGCTGAACGCGCCGGGCTCACGCACACCGGAACCTACGTGGATGCCGAACGGGCGCACCGTGGCGTCGGCCGTAACGGTTCGGGTGGCGGCGGTCGACCTGAAGAGCGACACGGCGGTCCCGCTGTTCACGGTAGGGCATTCGTTGGGCGAGCATGCCTTTGGGCTGCTGCTGTGGAACGGGCTGGGGGCGCTGGTACCGATTCCCGCACTCCTTCTTCGGCGATCCGACCATGCCGCCGATCGTGGTGCAATTCGCGCAGGTCACCACGCCGCGGAAGGTCGGGTGACCCACTTATGCACGCGCACGACGTGGCCCCCGCTTGTGGGGTGTCCCAAACTCGTCGGGCCGACGCCGCCACGGTGACTGTGCCGACGAGTGTGAGTGGAGAACGTATCGATGTCGTCGGCGATATCCGCGAGCGCAGCGTCAGGTTCGGGTAGACCCGCTGTCTGTTGCGCTCCTGCTTCACGCTGCAGAAGAACGACTCGACCACGGCATTGTCCCGGCAATTGCCCGTTCGGCTCATACTCGGCCCGAGGTGATTGGCCCGGCAGAAGCGCCGCCAAGCATCACTGCCGAATTGCACTGCCTGATCGGAGTGAATGATGGTCCCCCGAGGCCGGCGCTGCTTCGCGGCTGAGGCCAGCGCGTTCAAGACCCGGTCGCCGTGGATCGTCGGTCCGGCGGTCCACCCGACCACCGTGCGGGAGAACCAATCGATGACGACGGCGAGCGAGAGTCACCCTCGTCGCGTGCAGGGCCTCGTGATGTTCGTCGCCTAGGCCGCGTTGCGATTCGTCGGTGAGAATTGGCGCTGGAGACGGTTCGGCGTCAGTACCACCGGCTTGCCGACTCCCCAGCGGCGAGTGTGACAGCCGTGCAGCGCCCGGAGCCGTTCTCCCGCATCAGGGGGCTACCCAATGCCTACTACGCGTCTCGCCCGACTCCCGCAGATCGAGAAACACGCGCGGCGCCCCGCAGATACCATGGCTCGCCGTGAACGACGCCCGGATCAATCGCAGCCACCAGGCGTGCTCTCCCCCCTTGCCGACTGCGGGCACGTCAACCACTGGGCGCGACGCCGAGCCTGCGGCACATGACCTCAGTATGGAGCCACCCTTCCTCGCCGGACATACAGCCGGCGAGCAAGGACTCACCTTTCCTGAGCACGCCAAACGCCTCCCGGTCCGTACGCGGTGTCTTCACCACCTCGACCGAACCGGACGGGTATTGCCACGCGAATGCAGGGATGGTCCGATCGGCGATTCCGAGCTGCGGCGAGACGAACACGATGCGACCCGAGTCTCGTACAGTTCGTGCTGCGCTGATCCCTACCGCAACTGTTGAGAATGGCGTCGTCATCGCGAGTCTCGCCGTCTCATCGAACGCCGACATCCGGCGAAGCGCAGAATCGACCAACAGGAAGCCGGTGCGACAGGGAAGCACGCATTGCGGCTGGCGCTACTCCCCTGGCCCCATGCCCGTTCTTCCCGTGGCTCGAGCGGACCACCAGCTGGGAGAACCGGCTATTTGGCGCTGCGCCGGCGACGCCGGACCGCGAAGAGCCCCGCCAACCCGGTCGCGACGAGCGTGTAGGTGGACGGCTCCGGCACCGTCGTTCCAGGCGTCGAACTCGTCACCGTCACCGTGAACGAACCGCTGTTGTTGTACCAACCGAAGCCGTCACCCGTCCCGAAGAAGAGCCGCGTCGCGCCGGTCGGCGTAGTGAACAGCTGCGATGTACCATTGAACTGACCGAGGTTCGTGTCGGTGGTCAGGCCATCACCAATGAAGAAGATCTGCCCGAGCCCCGGCGCAAGCGTTGCAAAGTTCAACCCACCGACGAAGTCGAGTTGCGCCGGCGTCGTGTTGCCCGTCGGGCTGTTGGTGCCAAGGAAAACGCCGAAGAGCGCGTTGTACCGCACGTTGAGCGGTGCCGACAGGCCGTCGCCGTAGTTCGTGAGCGATCCTGCCTCGTTGCCGTCGGGATTGTTGCCGCTCACCGGATTTCCACCGTAGTCGACGGCTCCGGTGACCGAGAATGTGAGGAACGAACCGGCGGTGACCGTGATGAACGGTGGCGCCTGCCCCGACACCGCATCGCCGGAGCAGCACGTATAGCCGCTGAGTCGTCCCGCAAGATTGGGGTTGGCGGATCCAGGGACCGTTGTCTGCCCCGAGACGGGTGGGGCGAACATGGTGGCGAGCACGACCGCAAGCGCCAACTGGCGCGGGCGGTGGCCTCGATGTTTGTTTGACGGCGCGGACGAGGGCATCAGACCTCCGAAGTGAAACGGTTCTTGGATTGGGCGATCGATCGATATCGGATCACGGGCCAAATATGGCAAGCCGGTTCAACCTGAGTTCAACCGACGCAAGGCATTCTTGGATAAGCATTTACACCGTCTTCAACAGGTCGGGGCGTTGACCGTTGAGATCCCCCGTCGTCCTGCACTCGGCCACCACGTCCATCTGATCAGGCTGATGCCGGTATGAGCAGCGGGCTCTCAGGGCAGCCGTCCGCGCCCAACCCGGCGCGTGCCTGCCTGCGTGCGTTCGGTGGCCTCACGCTTGAGGTCGCCAACGCGAGCGGTGCCAGCGATGCCGAAGCGCGGGCGCTGCAGGAGCTCGCCGGCCGGCGACGCAAGGTCGCCCTGCTGCTCTATCTGACGGGCCAGACCCGACCGGTGTCCCGCGAGCTGCTGGCCACGCTCTTCTGGAGCGAGGACGAGCCGGCGCGCGCCCGCCACAATTTGTCCGAAGCGCTCTCGCACATCCGACGGGCCTTCGGGCGTGATGCGATCGCTTCGCGCGTTCAGGACGTGCAGCTCGCCGACAGCTGCCCACTCGAATTGGACATCCGCCGGTTTGACGCGGCGCTGGCGGATGGGGACCTGGAGCGGGCCGCCGCCCTCTACACGGGCCCATTCCTGGCCGGCGTGTTTCTGGATCGTGCGCCTGGCTTTGATGATTGGGTGGCGCGCGAACGGGCGCGATGGTCGGGACGTTTTTCCGCGCTGTGCGCATCGCTCGTTCCACGCCTTTTGGCGGAGGGTCGACCCGCCGAGGCCGGAACGCTCGCCGAACAGTGGCTGGAAGAGGATCCGGAGGATGCCGACGCAGCGATCGGGTTGCTGACGGCGCTTGCCGCACCCGGTACCCGCACCGCGCTGCGCGATGCGCTCAAGCGCTATCGGCTGCTCAAGACGCGACTGCACGCCGAGTTCGAGAGCGAGCCGGCCGATGCGGTGGCCGCGCTGTCGGCCGTGCACAAGGCCAGGCTGGCGGCGCTGCCCGCGCGGTGGGAAGCGGACCGCGCGCGCACCACCCCGAGCGAACCTGTGCCGGCCGCGCTTGACGTCGGTCAGCCCACGGGGCCCGGGGTGCGCGTCGCGCCGCCGACCTCGTCGCCGCGCCGAAGCCCGATCGCCCGGCTGGGCGTACTGGGCGCACTGGTGGCGGGCCTTGCGTGGATCGCGCTGCGTCCCCGTGAGGCGGCACCATCGGCCCCGTTGGTGGTGCTGGTCGCCGACACGGAGGACCCGGCGCCCGATCCGGTCACGGCCAAGTCCATCACGACGGTGTTGCGCGTCGCGCTCGCGCAGGGCGACCGACTCCATGTCGTCACCCCCGAGCGGGTGCGTGAGGTGCTCCGATTGCTGCGTCGCTCGGACAGTACCTTCGTCGATGAGCAGACGGCACTCGACATCGCTACACGCACCGGAGCGGGGTGGGTCGTCATTCCATCGCTCGCCAGATTCGGCGCGCAGCGCTCGCTGTCCGCGCGCACGCTCGAGGTCGCTACCGGACGAGCGCGCGCCGTCGATCCGATCACGGCGGTCTCCGACGACTCGCTGTTGTCGGCCTTGGAGATGGTGGCGCGTCAACTGCGCGGGCGACTCGGCGAATCCGGAGGCAACGCCAAGGCGCCGCGACCGCTCCCCGATGTTACGACGGCCTCGCTCGGCGCCCTGCGCGAGTATACGATCGCGATCGACTATTCTCGACGACGGGTGTACGACTCGGCGCTCGCTGCCTATGGGCGGTCGCTTGCCCTCGACTCCGGCTTTGCCACGGCGTACGCCGCGCTTGGCCAGCTGCTGCACTATACCAACCAGCCCGTCGAGGGGGAGCAGGCACTCGTGCGGGCGCTGTCGCTGCGCTCGCGGCTGAGTGAGCGGGAGGCCATGCGCAACGAAGCGACGCAGGCCAGGTGGCGGCGTCAACCCGACAGTGCGATCGCGATTCAGCAGCGTTGGCTCGCCGGGCACCCGCGCGATACCGACACGCGGTCGTCCATGGCCTACGACCTTTTTCTGGCGCGCCGCTTCGCGGCGGCCCAGCAGGCGTACCTGGAGGTGCTGGCCACCGATTCCCTGAATCCGGTGGACTGGATCAACCTGGCGGCGGCTGGGAACGCACTCGACACGGACAGCGATCGGGCGATGGCGCGTCGGGCGTTTGCGCGGGCGTTTGCGCTCGATCCGTCGCTGCGTACCGATGTCATCCAGAACAACGAGTACGGATCGCTCCTGGTGCGCGCGGGATTCCCGGATTCAGCTGCCGCGGTATTCCGGCTCATGCTTGGCGGCCCATCAGGTCAAGCGGCCCGCGGCTATCGCTCGCTTGGCCTGCTGGCGCTCTGGCGCCACGATCCGCGTACCGCGGTGGCGCTGTTCGATAGTGCCGCGCGGGCGCATGAGGTGATGAACGGCGAATCGCTGGGCGAAGTACGCGCACGCCTGATGCTCGCGTGGGCGCGCGGCGAAGCCGGTGATGAGACGGGTGCGCGCGTGGCCCTGGAACAGGTTCGGGCCGTCGCACGCACTGGCGTTGCCGAGCCGACGGTGTTGTACTGGGCCGGGAAGGCAATGGCGCGACGCGGTATGGCCGGCGCCGCACGCGAGATGCTCGATACGCTCGCCAGGCGGGCGGTGGCCGGAAACGCGCGCCACGAGAGTGCGTCCCTGCTGCTCCGCGGGGAGCTGGCGGTGGCGCGCGGGGCGCCGGGTGTCGCGGTGCCGCTCATGGAACGCGGCGTCGCGCTCGACACCGTCGACGTGCCGCGCGAGTCGTTGGCCCATGCGTTGCGCGCCGCCGGCCAGACGGCACGCGCGGACTCGATCGATCGGCGTCTGGCAGGCACCCTCAAGTTCGGCACAGAGGCGATGCTGGCGCAGCTGGACGCGGCGCGGCGGACTCGACGAGCGAGAACTTTCGAGTGACGAGATAGGAATTCCGACTGGCGTCGGCCGAGCATACAGCGACGTCGGTGGGCGGTTGTACGTGAGTTGCACCAAGGCGACGGGATTCCGGGCACACTGGCGCGCGAGACAGATGGCGAAGGCGCGATCGAGTTTGGCGATGCGCGGGCGATGCCAGCGCCCGGGGCATGCGCGCTCGGGGACCGAGGAGCGCGAAACAACCCACCGACCGCGCTGCCTGTCACCATTCCATGCGTTCCCACACCGGGCACGTCCTCCGTTTCCGTACGTGCGGGACATTCTGCTGTTCCCTCACCGCCGGCCCCGGCGGCTGAGCCGCGCATGAACGACATCGACGTGCTGCTGCAGGAAAACCGACGCTTCCCGCCGTCGCCCGAGTTCCGGGCCACGGCTCACGTGCACGACGGCCAACTGCACGCCGACGCTGCCGCCGACCCGCACGTCTTCTGGGCGCGCGCGGCCGCGACGTTGGAGTGGATGAAGCCGTGGGACACGGTGTGCGAGTGGACCCCGCCGCGTGCCACGTGGTTCACGGGCGGTTCGCTCAACGTGTCGGTGAACAATCGGTGGCGGACGCCGAGCATGAGCGGCAGGACTTCCATCGCCAGTATCGCCTGCGCTTTCCCAAGGCGTGTGAGCGGCTCGATCGTGACTGGGCGCGCATGCGGACGTACTATCAGTTTCCGCAAGAGCATTGGCGGCATCTTCGGACGACGAACGTGGTGGTGTCGCCCGTTGCGGCCGTGCGGCTGCGTACCGCAGCCGCGAAACGCTTCAAGAAAGTCGAGCGAGCGACCGCGATCATCTGGCGCTTGCCGCAGGTGGCGGAGAAGCGCTTCCGCAAACTCAACGCGCCCGAGCCATGCCGGGATGTGTACCGCGGCGTGCGCTACGCCGACGGTCTCGAAGTACCCGCTGTTTCATCTACCCAGAAGGCCGCCGCCTGACGCGCATTTACACACTTCTTGACGAAACCTCCTAGGTCCGTCTCGTTCATGAAGATCCGTACCGAGTCGGGAGAGATCGCCGGGAGCAGCTTTCCGCTGGGATCGAGCATTACGGACGTTGTCTGCACCCAGGCCGCACCGACAAGTACGGCGCAAAGAGCAAGCATCGCCTGCTTGGGCATCATGACCTCAACTGTTGAAGGGTGATGAATCTGCTGCCCTCTCTGCCAATATGAGTGAGACACCGATCCATCCCGAGTTTAGTGTACGAGGGTGATCGAGGCTGTTCCCATGTCGTCCGCTCTTTCCGTTGCGCCGTTGCTTCTTCAT
>VYLE01000837.1_pt1 | contig 11211 bp, 11 predicted proteins | sample 5114391 | NCBI WGS metagenome assembly VYLE01 (sample SAMN12291771, study PRJNA351875) | freshwater metagenome | isolation source: freshwater lake | place: USA: Michigan, Kent Lake | collected 2013-08-15
ACGACGGACGGCAACCACGCGCGATCGACGACGCGTTGGCAGGGACGCGTTGGCAGGGACGCGTTGGCAGGAACGCGTTGGCAGGAACGCGTTGGCACCGACGCAGGCACCGACGCGGGCACCGACGCGGGCACCCACGCGGGCACCCACGCGGGCACCCACGCGGGCACCCACGCGGGCACCCACGCGGGCACTTGCGCGGAGCGGTCGACCGTAGTTGCCGCGTGGGGGCATCGCGTTGCTTCTCGCGTTATTGCCCGCGTTGCTCCGCGTAGGTGCCAACGCGTCTCCGCCAACGCGTTCCTGCCAACGCGTCCCTGCCAACGCGTCCCCGGTCCTCCGTTGTTGCCCACGCGTAGTTCCTCCCGCGAAGGCGTCAGCGCCCGTGCGCCTGCGCTTCCGGCAGCAGCCGCCAGAGAAAGTCCCGCGTGTTGCCGCCCATCACGCGCGCCACCTCGTCCTCGCGCATGCCGGCCTTGAGCAAGGCATCGGTAATCACGATGACGCCGCGCGTGTCCCACGGCGTCTTCGTGGCCCCGTCGAAGTCGGACCCCAGCGCCACGTGCCGCACACCCAGGACGCTCACGGCGTGCTGAATGGCCTTCACGATGTTCTCGATGGTGGGCGCGCACACCGCGCCGTCCCAGTAGCCGATACCGATGAGGCCCCCGTTGGCGGCAATCGCCCGCAGCTGCGCGTCGGTGAGGTTGCGCGAGCCCGGACACACCGCCGCCACCCCCGTATGCGACACCACCACGGGACGCGTCGCCACAGCCAGCACCTCCTGCACCGTGCGCGGCGAGGCGTGCGCCAGGTCCACGATGATGCCGAGCTGCTCCATGCGCTGCACGACCTGCCGGCCGAAGGGCGTGAGCCCGCCCTGCGACACGCCATGCGCACTGGCCGCCACCTCGTTGTCGAAGAAGTGCGTCAGCCCCATCATGCGATAGCCGTGGGCGAAGAGCACGTCCACGCTCGCGAGCTCGCCGTCGAGCGCGTGCAGCCCCTCGATGGCCAGCAGCGCACCCACCTGCATGGGGTCGCCACCGCGCCGCTCCACGAACGCCTCGAGCGAATCACGCGACGTGATGAGCGTGATCGCCCCCCCGGCGCGCAACGCGGCATCCTGCAACCGCTCAGCCTGATACGTGGCGCGCGCCCGCAGGCTGCGCCGCGTTTCACTGGGCCACCGCTGCGCCAGCGCGAGCAGCGCGATATTGTCGGTTTCGCCGGTGTTGCGCCCGTAGTTCATGTCGCGCGGCGTCTTGGTGACCACGCTGAACACCTGCAGCGCCACCTTCCCCTCCTGCAGCCGCGGCACATCCACATGCCCGCGGTCCACGCGCTCCAGCAGGTCGCGCCCCCAGAGCAGCGCATCGGCGTGCAGGTCGGCCACGAACAGCGCGCGATGCAGCGCCGACGCGCGCGGGGAGACGTCGGGAATGGTGGGGCTCACCACGCTGTTCATGCGGCCATCCACCACCACCGGGACGATGGTGAAGAAAGCCACCACGGCGGTGACCAGCAGCACGATGAGGCCAAGGAGAATCTTCTTCATCACGGGTAGCGGTTCACCGCAGTCCGCGAGGCATCTCCTGACCATTCATCTCGCGCGGATTGGGCAGCGCGTTGGGGACGCTGGGTCCGCGGAAATCCCCGCACCGATCGAAGGCGTCCTTCGATCCCGCATCGACGGTATCGGGCACGGCGGCGCGATCCACACGCATCGTGTCGTTCTTGTCGCGGGCCTGCGCATAGAATCGCTCGCAATAGGCGCGCATGGTATCGAGCCGTTCGAGACGGCGCACACCGGCGTCGGCGGCGCGGCCGAACCAGTACCAGGCCCCTGCGCCCACGACGACGGCCAGCAGCAGGCTGCCGATCGCGGCGGGGGGCGGGCCACTCGGTGCCGTGCGCGAGGGAGAAGGTGAGGCGGTGCGTTCGTCGGTCATCAGCAGGGGAGCAGGTCAGCAGCAGGTCGTCAGCAGGTCAGCCGGCAATCGTCGGGCGGAAGCGCGGGGGGCGCCGCACGCGCGTCTGCTGCTCGAAGGCGTACCCCAGCGCCAGCAGCGACTTCTCGCTGAACGCCGGGCCGATGAACGACACGCCGAGCGGCAGCTCCTGCACGTAGCCCATGGGCACGGTGAGCGACGGATAGCCGGCCACGGCAGCGACACTCGAATTCCCGCCGCTGTAGCGGTCGCCGTTGATCCAGTCGGTGGGCCATGACGGCCCGTTGGAGGGCGCCACCACGGCCGTGAGCTGATGCTCGCGGAAGAGTGCGTCGAGCCCTTCGTCACGCGAGAGACGCCGGCAGGTGGCGCGCGCTTCCTGATACGCCGTGTCGGTCAACGGGCCCCTGGCCGCGGCCTGCTCGAACAGCTCCTGCCCGAACCACGGCAGCTCGGTGCCGGCGTTCGCCGTGTTGTACGCCATGAGTTCCGCCAGCGTATGGTGCGCCACCGTATCGCCCCGCGAGGCGAGATACGCCGTGAGGCCGTCCTTGAACTCGTACAGCAGCACCTCGAGTTCCGCGGCGTCGTACTTGCCCACCGTGGGCACGTTGCACGGATCGATGAGGGTGGCACCGGCCTTCCGCATCACGGCCAGGGCGCGATCGAAGGCGGCGTCGGCTGCCGGATGGAAGCCGGCCATGTTGCGCGCCACGCCAATGCGTGCCCCGTTCAGCGCATTCGGGTCGAGCGCGGCCAGGTAGTCGTCGGTGTGACGCGCCGCGTCCGCGGTGGCCGCATCGCGCGCATCGGCCCCGCGAATGACCTGCAGCACCAGCGCCGCGTCGGCCACCGTGCGCGTCATGGGACCGGCGGTATCCTGCGATGCCGAAATGGGGATGATCCCGGCCCGGCTCACGAGCCCCACGGTGGGCTTGAGCCCCACCAGGCCGCAGTTGGCGCTCGGGCAGATGATGGAACCATCGGTCTCGGTGCCGATCCCCACCACGGCAAGGTTGGCCGCAATGGCGGTGCCCGTGCCGCTGCTCGATCCGCACGGATTGCGATCGAGCACGTACGGGTGCCGCGTCTGTCCGCCGCGTCCGCTCCAGCCGCTCGTGGAGCGCGTGCTGCGGAAGTTGGCCCACTCGCTGAGGTTGGTCTTCCCCAGCAGCACGGCGCCTGCCTCACGCAGCTTCGCCACCACCGTGGCGTCCCGTGGCGCCGGCTTGCCCACCAGGGCCAGCGAGCCGGCCGTGGTCTGCATGCGGTCGGCGGTGTCGAGGTTGTCCTTTACCAGCACCGGCAGCCCATGCAGCGGGCCACGTACACGCCCCGCCCGGCGCTCGGCGTCGCGCTCGCGCGCCACGGCCATGGCGTCGGGGTTCACCTCGATCACACTGCGCAGCCGCGGTCCTGCCGCATCGATGGCCGCAATGCGCGCGAGATATGCGGCCGTGAGCGCGCTCGACGTGAGCGTGCCCGCCTGCATGCGCGCCAGCAGCCCGGCGGCCGTGGCCTCCTCGAAGGCGAAGGCCGGCGGCTGCGCGGCAGGCTCGGTGGGGGCAGTGACGTCGGCAGGCTCCGCCGCCTGGGCGACATGCGGAACCAGCGCGGCCCCGGCGGCAACCGCACCGGCGGTGTTCAGGAAGTGGCGACGATCCATGGTCGACTCAGGAGGTGATCAACGAAGCGCCGCGGCCAGATCGGCGAGCAGGTCCTGCACGTCTTCCAGCCCAACGCTCATGCGCACGAACCCTTCCGACACCACATCGCCGCCCCAGCGCGCGCGGCGTTCGGCGCTCGTGTGCAGCCCGCCGAAGCTCGTGGCCTCGTACACCAGCTGCGACTGCGCGAAGAAGCGCGCCGCCGCCTCGGCACTCTCCAGCTCGAAGCTCACGACGCAGCCGAAGGCGGCCATCTGCGTCGCGGCAATGGCGTGTGATGGATCGTGCGGCAGCCCGGGATAGCGCACCCCCCGCACGCGGTCGTGCGCCGCCAGGAACTGCGCCACCTGCAAGGCCGATCGGCACTGCTGCATGAGACGCACGTGCAGCGTGCCCAGCGACCGGTGTGCCAGCCAGGCTTCCATGGGACCGGGAATCACCCCCATGCGTGTGCGCCAGAGCCGCAGCGTCTCCACGTGCTGCGGGTCGCGCGCCGCCACATGCCCCAGCACCAGATCGGCGTGGCCCGTCATGGCCTTGGTGTCGGACACCACGCAGAAGTCGGCCCCCAACGCGAGCGGCTGCTGCAGCAGCGGCGTGGCGGTGGTGTTGTCCACGGCCACGAGCGCGCCCAGCGCATGGGCGCGCGCCGCGAGGGCGGCAAGGTCGCACACATCGAGCCCCGGGTTGGTGGGCGACTCGAGCCACAGCAGCGAGACGCCACCGGGCCCCGCCTCGTCGAGGGCGCGCTGCAGCCCATCACCCGCCGTGGGCGCCATGATCACGCGTATCCCCTGCGACGCGAACCACGCGCCGTCAAACGGCTGCGACGCAATCACGCGCGTGGTGTAGTAGCACTCCTGCGGCATGAGCAGCGTGCCGCCGGGCGGGACCATCGTGGCCAGCAGCGCTGCCGTGGCCGCCATGCCGCTGGGAAAGAGCACACACGGCCCGCCTTCGAGCGCGGCCAACGCCGCCTCGTAGTGCGTCCACGATGGGTTGTGAAAGCGGCCATAGGTGTACGGCGACTGCGCCGGGTCACCGGGCGCGTGATAGGGCGCCGCAAACACCGGCCCCGGCAGGTACGGCGTGCCCGCCGCCTTGGGCGGCAACCCGGCGCGCACCACCTGCGTGGCGCCCTGCCACGCCCGGTCGTTGGCGCTCACCGCCCCCTGGTCACTCACGGGGTCAACGGTGCCGGCGGATACACCGCCTCGTCGAGCGGCTTCGCCTCCTCAATGAGCATCACCGGAATGCCGTCCTGCACCGGGTACACCAGCTTGCTCTCGCGACACACCAGCACCTCCGGCGGGCCGGCGTGGTACTCCAGCGGGGCCTTGCTCTTGGGGCACACGAGAATGCGAAGGAGTTCCGGGGCGAGACTCATGGCAACGAGGGCAGATGAATGGCGGGGCGTGACATCAGGATGGACGATGATGGCGCGGCGCCTCGGCGGTGAACGCCAGCCGCGGTCCGCCCAACAGTTCGATGCAGTACGGGATGGCGCCCCAGACCGCGCGCAGGCACTCCTCGATCGCCGCCGGCTTCCCCGGCAGGTTGATGATGAGGGAGCCACCGCGGGTGCCCGCCAGTTGCCGCGACAGAATGGCGGTGGGCACCGACTTGAGGCTTTCGGCTCGCATCTGCTCGCCAAACCCCGGCAGCACCCGCTCACACACGGCCAGCGTGGCCTCGGGGGTTACATCGCGCGGCGCCGGCCCGGTGCCGCCGGTGGTTACGACGAGATGGCAACGCGTCTCGTCGGCCAGCTCGCGCAGCGTCGCCTCGATGACCGCCTGGTCGTCGGGCACCAGCTTGTACACCTCGTGAACCGGCGTGGCCACCCACCGCGCGAACACGTCCCGGATGGCGGGGCCGGAGCGATCATCGTATACGCCCGTGGAGGCGCGGTCACTGATGGTGACGATACCGAGGGAAAGCATCCGTCAATCTACTACGGAAAGAGACCGTCGCGGTTGCCTCCGGGGTGATCGTCTGCTCCACGGTCCGCGACGGCTGGTCTCACGTATCTACCAGCGCCCGAGTTCCACGGAAATCGCCCGGCCCGGACCGATCAGCAGCGCGCTGCCGTCCACACGCTGATTGTTGGTGAGGTTCTCCGCCCGCACGCGCCAGCGCCAGCCCGCGACCGTGGGCCCCTCGTACCCCACGTGCCAGCGAGCCGACGAGGGGATGGTGATGGGGGTAGTGGCAAGACAGCCGACATCAGGCTCCACCACACAGCCCCCGATGGCGCTCCGCCAGGGACCGATGATGCTGCCCCCCGCGGTGAGCGCGCCACCGGCGATGGGCATCGTCCACGCGAGCGCGGCGGTGAATTGCGGGGCTTCCAGTGGACGCCCACCAACGGACAGAACGCCGACGTAGCCCGTGTCCAGACTCGCAATGCGCGAGTGAACCACGCTGCTGTTGGCATGCCACCGACCCCACGAGGTACGCAGCGTCGCGCTCAGCTCCAGGCCATGCGCATCCACGGTGCCGATGGTGCGGTACTGCAGCTCCCGCCGCCGCTCCACCCCCGTCGAGTCGATGACGCCCGTCGCGATGCGCTGCGTGAACCCATCCGTGCGTTGTCGGAAGGCGGTAACCTCCACCGACGCCGCGGTGCCGACGGCCCCCGTGATCCCCAGCTCGGTCGCCTGTTGACGCTCCCCCTCCAACAACGGGTTGGCAATTTGCACGAATCGCGACGTGCTTCGCGCGGCGCTCATGCTCGGCGTGGGCGCGCGGGCACTGCGGCCATGGGCGAACCGCACGCGGGAGGCAAAGTGCCCGACGGTGGGCAGGGCCCACTGCATCCCCAGGGACGGCAGCCAGAGCCACCGGCGAGCCTGCCCGAAGGCATCGTTCCACTCGCCCCGCATGCCGAGCGACCAGGTGGCGCTCGCCAAGCGCCCGCGGAGCATGGCCGTGCCACCCACCAGTGACTGGGTCACGGAGCTGTCGCCGAGGGAGTTCAGGGCCCCGTTGCTGTCCGGCGCCGTACGCACCAGTCGCGCGGCATCGCCCAACACCGTCATCGCCAATCCCTCGCGCCACAGCGGGAGCTCGCCGCGATAGCGCGCCGTCCACCGACGGACAGGGCCACGCCACGCCACCCGCACACTGTCGAGCAGCGAACGTCGCCGCGCCTCCGCACCCGCTTCGCGATCGGAATAGGCCACGGCCGCCTGCAGCGCTTGGGCAGCGCGAGGCGATCCCCACCCCACCGACACACCGGCATGCGCCTCACGCACCAGCTCCTCGTCCAGCGTCGCCTCGTTGGGCGGCGCGACGCGGCCGGCGGTCGCCGCATTGGGGAGCGATGCGGGAGCGAATACCTGAATCTGACGCCCGGTTGCCCCCCGAACGGTAAGGGCCCCACGCCACGCGGGGGCATGAAGACTCGTCGACCACGCGCCGCTGGCAACCGTGGTGCGCGCCCGCCCCACCGGCACCTCTTGCCCTTGCACCGACGTGGTGACCCCCGTCGCCAGGCGCCACGGGGGCGCCAGTGGGCCCTCCCCGGCGCTGCTGCTGCCCCATCCGCGCTGCCAGCGCCCGGTAGCCGCGCCGTCCACTGACCAGAGCGATCCACGCTGCAGGGGTGCGGTCGCCGCACTCGTACGCATCGACAGCGGCGTAGCCGAGGGCGCGTCATCGGCTGGGGCAACGGCCCGCGTCCGGATGGCCAGCACGCCATCGAGCGCATCGGTCCCGTATGCCGCGGCGCCGGTTGCGCCCGGCAGCCACTCCACCTCGGCAATGCTGCGCAGGTCCCCCACGAGCACGGCCGATGGATCGGCGGCTTCGACCCCGTCCACGAAGATCTTGACCCCGGCACCGCCATCGGCACCACGTCCGCGTACACTCGCCACCCGGAGCGCCCCTGCCCCGCGATCCCACCCCGCAAGACCAGGGAGTTGACCACGCAGCGCGTCGCCCAGGGTCAGGGTGCCCTGCGCCAGGAGACTGTCGGCATTGAGCACCACACGCCCACTGCCGTCACCGGCGGAGACGCCGACAAACGGGAGCGCCGGCGTCGGCCGCAACCCTTCGACCCGCTGCAGAGGCAGCTGTTGTAGCGCTGCGACCCGCGCTCCCTCATCGGGGGCCTCGGACGACGGCGCCACCATGAGCAGACCGTCACGCAGCAGCGGACGCAGACCGGTTCCGCGCAGGACCGCGCGTACCGCCGCCAGGCCGTCGAAGGGGTCACACCACACCGACACCAGTACCGGCGGCACGTGCGCGCTGCTGTATGACAACCGCCAGCCGGCGCGGGTCGCAATGATCTGCAGCGCCTCTGGCAGCGGTCGAGGACGTAGCCGCCAGCCTCCGGCGCGCGCGGGCCATTCACCCGCAACACACAACGGCGCCCGCAGCGAATCGCCCGCCGCGGGCATGGCCAAGGCTCGAGCCCCCGGTACGGCCAGCAGGGCGCTCGCAGCCCACAGTGCTGGCGCCAGCGACGCGCGTACGTTCATCGAAGGGCGCGTCGCAGCCTCCAACCGCTGCTGGTCGAGTCGACCGAGGCACCCACGATGGTCGCCAGCACGTCAATGATGGTTTGGGGGGATTCGCCCGCAAAGGTGGCGGTGATCCGGTGCGTTCCCAGGTCGCGGTCCACCTCGAGCGTGTGCCCCGTCCACCGGCTCACACGCTGCGCCACCTCGGCGAGTGGCTCATCCGCGAAGACCAGCACGCCACGCGGGCCCTCGGTCACACTGCGGAACAGCGAGGGGGGCAGTGGCGCGAGCAGCCCTGCGCCGCCCACCACGCCGCCGTTCCCCGCGCGGAGCGTATCCCGACGTGCACCCACGACCACCGCACCCTCCACCACCGCGACCAGTGCACCCGCCTCCTGCCCGCGCACCACGAACGCGGTACTCACGTCCTCCACGACGACGCCTCGCGTTCGCACCTGAAAGGGCAGCGTCCCTGGCGCAACGCGAAACGACGCCTCGCCTTCGAGGGCGAGTTGCCGATGCGTCGTCCCGAATCCCGGAGCGGCGCGCACCGTGCTGCCGGGGGCGAGCGTCACCTGAGATCGATCCGCAAGCATGACCACGCGCGGGGTGGTCGCGGCCGTGGCGGCAAGGGCGTCAGCCGCCGTGGTGCCGGTCGCCGCAGTCGAGGAACGCCGTAGCCATGACGTGCCGCCAAGGACGAAGACCGTCAGCGTGGCCGCCGTAGCCAACGGCCTCCGCCAGGCTCGCCACAGCGACGCGGCGCGACTCCGGGACACGCGCGTGGCCGTCAGCGGCACCGGCGCGGCACGCGAGGGAACCTCGAACGCCCGCGCCTCCTCGAAGCGTCGCATCGCGCCCGCCGTGTCCCACGCCACCGTCGGCACGGCCGCGAGCGCGGCAGCACCGTTCCACGTCGCTTCGGCCTGGCGAAGGATCACCTGGCCCGCCTCCGTGGCGCATATCCATGCCCGCACGCGGGCCGCCTCCTCGGGAGCCAGCCCGCCGGTCACCAATCGGGTGGCCTGCAGCCAGAGTAAATCGTCGGAATCGGACATGGAGTGGACCAATTACGAGTGTCGGTCGGTGAACAGCGTCAGGGTAGCGTCGGCCATGGGTGTCTTGTCTGGGCATGCGATCGCTTCACTTTACAAGGACACACGGACGTCGTCCTACCCTGACAACGCGTCGTCACCGGCATGGGCCGCCCTGACCAACCAACGCCCAGTCGATCTCGAACCGTTGACGTGACAGACGCCGAGACCTTCGACGCGACGGTGCGGGCCCTGCACTCGCGGCTCGCGGCGGCCGCGTACATGATCGTGCGCGACAAGGCAGCGGCCGAGGACATCGTCCAGGACGCACTCCTGGCCACCTGGCGGCGGCGCGATTCCCTGGGTGTGCCGGAAGGCCTGGCCGCATATCTGTTCCAGGCATGTCGGAACCGGGCACTCAACCATCTGCGCAATCAACGCCGACGTGACCGCACGATGGCGGCCGATCCCGAGGCAACGATGAACGTCGCCGCACCGGCATCCAGCGCAGATCAGACGATCATGGCGACCGACCTGCGCCGGGCGTTGGACGACGCCATCGCCACCCTCGCGCCGGGCGCGCGGGACGTCTTCCTCCTCAGCCGTGAGCGCGGTCTCTCGTACTCCGAAATCGCAACCCTCCGGGACATCTCCGTCAAGACAGTGGAAACCCAGATGAGCCGCGCGTTACGCGCGCTACGCCAGCGGTTGCAGGCCTGGCAGCCGTGATGTCAGGGGGAGACGCCCTCCGGGTGTGTGGTAGGGCATCGTCAGCGCTGGCGTGCTTGCACAGCCGACGGTGCTGCTCACCTCCTCACGTTCCGGAGTGGTTCATGTTCATGTTTCCGATGCGCGGCCGGTCGACGGTCGCCACCACGGGCTGGATGCCGGTGCTTGTGCTCTCGCTGGTCACGGCCTGCAGCGAGACAAGCCCGGTGTCACCGTCCGCCTCCACCGGCACGCGCAGCGGGCTCGCGGGGCAGGTGGCCGCCAACGACAGCATCATCAACCTCACGGCGTCGGCGACGCAGCGTGACGGCAGCACATCCACACCGCGCACGCCAATCAGCAGTGACGAACCCGGCCTGGGGCTCCCGGCGTCGCTGGCGCTGACCCCGGCGCAACAGCAGCAGCTCAACGCCCTTCGCGCCGCACACGCCCAGCAGACGGCAGCGGACGTGGCGGCGTACAACGCGATTCTTGCACAGGCGCGGGCCGCGCGGGTGGCCGGCGCGTCCGCGGCGACCATCGATTCGATCGTCGCCACGGGCACCGCAGTGCAGAAGCGTCTGGAGGCGGCGGACGCGGCACTGCTCATGAACATCGACGCCCTTCTCACGCCGGCGCAGCGCCAGTGGCTGCAGACATGCCAGACGACTCCCGCGCTCTCGCAGGCGCAGGCGGAGCAGATCGCTGCACTGGAACGGGCGTTCGCGAGCGCGAATGCCGCCGATCTCGCCGCCATTGAGTCGGCGCTGGCCAACATCACGAGGCTGCGCGGTAGCGGACAATCCAGCAGCAGCATCGAGACACAGGTTCGCGACATCCTCAACCTGGTGACGCCGGCGCGTGAGCGGGTGCGGGCGGCGCAGCAGAAGCTGGCCGCCGACATCGCGCAAATCATGGGCACGTCGCCCTGCCAGGGCTAAGCACCTGGCGTACGGCCCCTGCGACCGGATGGGTCCAAGGCCATCCGGTCGCAGGGGGTTACTTCGGCACCATCCCCGCGCACTGCGCGGCACCCACGGTGTCCGGGGTCCCGTACATCGACTTCACCACCTGCGCCTTGCCACCGTCGCGCGCCGGTGTCACGACGAACAGGGTCGCGTAGCTCGCGTCGCAGCGGTCCGGCAGGGTGGTGCCGGCCAGCGCATTCACGATCGCCGGATATGGTGTTGGAGTGTCCCACCACCAGCACCACCCCGCTGGCCTTCATCACCGCCGCCGTTTCCACGGTGCGCTTGCGCGGGCTCACCCATGAGCAGCGCGCCGAAGCCCGTCTCGCGCACCGCGTACACGATCGACTCGCCGGCGCCGCCGGCCCGATACGCCGACGGGGTCATGCCCAGACCACCGGTCACCTGCTCGT
>VYLE01000840.1_pt1 | contig 11184 bp, 9 predicted proteins | sample 5114391 | NCBI WGS metagenome assembly VYLE01 (sample SAMN12291771, study PRJNA351875) | freshwater metagenome | isolation source: freshwater lake | place: USA: Michigan, Kent Lake | collected 2013-08-15
GGCACCGAGAGGCCGAGCGCGCCGGCGACATCGCCGAGCGCGGCCTGCGCGGCGTTGCGATCCAGCGCCATGCCGCCGGCCAGCCGGGGCGGCAGACGATCCAGCACGCAGAGCGCATCGCCCAGCGTCGGCAGATCGCCGCCGAGGCCGAAGGCGGCAGGGCCCGGCGAAGCGCCTTGCGAGCGCGGGCCGAGGCGCAGCGCTCCGCCCGGCAACACCGAGATCACGCTGCCACCGCCGATCGCGATGGAGGTGATGTCCGCGCAGCGCTGGCGGACGGGCAGGCCGCCGCATTCCAGCTCTTCGGTGAATGTCGGCTGGCGATCGAGGAGGATGCCGATGTCGGCACTGGTGCCGCCGACATCCAGACTGATCGCAGGCTCGCCTCCTGCTCCGAGGCACGCGGCCACGCCCTGCAGCGCCGCGCAGGGCCCGGACATCGCGAGGCCGATCGGCTGCGCCGCCATCTCCTGCCAGGGCGTGGTGCCGCCCGCCGATCGCATCATGCGCAGCGGCGGCAGACCGCGTTCGGTCAACGCGTCCGCGAGCCTGCGCAGATAATCCGCGGTCAGCGGCTTGGCATAGGCGTCCAGCGCGGTGGTCAGCCAGCGCTCGAACTCGCGCTTCTGCGGATCGACCTCGCTGGAGAGGGAGATGTGCAGGCCCGGAAGGCGCGCCGTCAGCGCGGCATGCAACGCGCGCTCATGGGCGGGATTGCGGTGCGCGAACAACAGGCCGATCGCCAGCGCGCGCACGCCGGCGGCGCTGACGGCCTCGGCGATGGCGTCGACGGCCGACAGATCGAGCGGCTCCACTTCACGGCCGTCCGCATCGATGCGGCCGCCGATCTCGAAGCGCAGCGCGTCCGGAAAAAGCCTCGCTTCGGGCACGGCCGGCGCGATCACCGGCTCGTACAATTCCTTGCGGTCCTGCCGCGCCAGCACCGGTACGTCGCGCAGACCGCGCGTCAGCACGAGCGCGACCGGCGGCTCGTCCAGTTCGAGCAGCAGATTGGTGACGATCGTGGAGCCGTGCACCACGCGGTCGACGTCGCCGGACCCGATGCCGGCCTGCGCGCACAGCCGATCGACCGCCTCCACGACCGGCTCGGCCAGCCCGCGGCCGGCGCGCGGACATTTCAGTGCCGCGATGTGGCCGTCGTCGCGCAAGGCCACCGCGTCGACAAAGGTGCCACCCATGTCCACGGCAAGCGACCAGCGCGCGGTCACCGGAAGCGTCCCGGCGAAAACGGCGTCAGGTCCACCTGCGTCGGGCGGCCGGCGACCAGATGCGCGATCTCGCGGCCGGTCGCAGCGCCCATGCACATGCCCATATGGCCGTGGCCGAAGGCGAGCCAGGCGTTCTCGGCCGCATCGGCCGGACCGACCACCGGCAGACTGTCCGGCAGGCAGGGACGATGGCCCATCCAGCGCGAGACGGACGAGGTGTCGAGATGGGGAAACAGCTGCTGGCCCTGGCGCAGCAGGGCGTCGGCGCGCGCCATGTTAGGCGGCGCCTTCAGGCCCGCGAACTCCACCGTGCCGGCCAGCCGCAGGCCCATGGCCATCGGATTGACCATGAGATTGTGCTCCACCGCCATCACGGTGTGGCGGAGCGCGAGGTTCGAGCTCTTCACGGTGACATGGTAGCCGCGCTGGGTCTCCAGCATCACGCGGCTGCCGAGCTGTGCCGCCAGCGGCCCCGACCAGGCGCCGGCCGCCACCACCACGCCATCCGCGGCCAGCGTCTCGCCGCGCTCCAGGCGCACCGCGGTGACGCGGCGTCCCTGACGTTCGAAGCCGCGGACGCGATCGCGGAGATGGCACGCGCCGTCGGCGATGCAGCGATTATAGATCGCCTTGACCAGCGCGGACGGGTCGGAGGTCGATCCGTTCTCGGGCGCCAGAATGCCGAAGCGGAAACGCCCCTTGAGATCGGGCTCGAGCGTTTCGAGCTCATCCTGCTCGACGTCCTGCATCTTGACGCCGAGCGAACGCCGCAGGTTCATGCCCCAGGCCCATTGCGCCGCCGTCTCGCGCGAGGAGAACACGTAGAGGCAGCCGCTGCGCCGGACCAGATCCCGCGCATCGGCATGGGCGACCAGCGGATCGTAGCAGTCGAAGATGGGCGAGAGCAGTGTCCGAAGCGCGGTGGCGATGCGCGTCACCTCTTCGCGCGAGGAATGACCGAGCATGCGCAAGAGCCATGGCAGCACGACCGGCGCATAGGTCCAGCGCACGGTCAGGGGCCCCAAGGGGTCGAGCAGCCAGCGCGGAACCTTCTTCCACATGCCCGGCATGCCGACCGGCAGGCAGGCGCTGGGCGACAGCGAGCCGGCATTGCCGAACGAGCAGGCGTCGCCCGCCTCCAGCGGATCGACGAAGGTGACGGCATGGCCGTCGCGCTGCAGCCAGGCGGCGGTGCAGGCGCCGACGATTCCAGTTCCTATGACGACGATGTGCATGGGGACGAATTCTGAGAAATAATTCACCCATCACACAAGCGAATTCTTTTAATACCATCATCAGGTTTCCTGATACTTTCCTCCATCGGCCGAGGACATGCGAATGCGGACCCCAGATCTCTCCAGCCTCAGCGTGCGCCAGATGCGCGCTTTCGCCGCGGTCGCGCGCGCCGGCAGCTTCACCGCGGCGGCGCGGCAGATCCACCTGACGCAGTCGGCGGTCAGCATGCTGGTGCAGCAGCTCGAGGACACGCTCGGCCTGAAACTGTTCGACCGTGGCGCGGTGGTGCTGCTGACCGCGGCGGGGCAGCAATTGCTCCCCTTCGCGCGCCGCATCCTGGACGATCTGCAGCAGATCGCGGAAGGCGCCTCGGACCTGCGTGCGCTGCGCACGGGGCTGCTCCGCGTCGTCGCACCGCAGATGCTGGCATGCACCTGGGTGGCCGCGGTGCTCGGCGAGTTCGAGCGCGCCCATCCCGACATCGGCCTGCGCGTCGCCGACGCGATGGCGGACGAGGTAGTGAGCATCGTGCGGCGTGGCGAGGCCGAACTGGGCGTCGGCCCGGAGCGCGCCACCGGCGAGGACGTCACCAGCACGTTCCTGATGGACGTTCCGATCCGCGTGGTCTGTTCGGCCCGGCACAGGCTGGCGCAGCAACGCGTCGTCTCGTGGGGAAAGCTGCGCGACGAGCGCTGGGTGATCTATTCCAGCGAGTTCAACCGACACATCGAACGCCTGCTGCACGAGCATGACAGCTCGCTGTCCATGCAGACCGCCGTCGAGGTCAAATATCTGACCACCGCCCTGTCATTGGTGGGCGTCGGCACCGGCCTTGCGCTCGTTCCGGATTATGGCCGCCTGTTCGCGCCGAATTTCGACGTGCGGTTCATCAAGCTGCGCGCGCCCGAGATCCGCCGCCGCTACTACATCTATCAGCGCCGGGGGCTTGCGCTGTCGCCGCCGGCGGAAGCGTTCGTGACGATGCTGCGCAGCGCCGCGCGCGGCGAGGCATGAGATTGAGCCTCGCCCGGAGGATCAGACCAGCTGCCTCGCCGCCGCCGAGATCATCACCAGCCCGCCGGTGATCACCGCCACGTCGAGGATCGCGGTGTGGATGTGCACCGGCATCCGCTCGACGAAGGCCTTGGCGAGGAAGGCGCCGGGGATGGCGATGCCGCCGATCAGCAGCGCGAAGGCGAGCACCTGGGCGGTGACGGCGCCGGCGAGGCCGAACACCGAGATCTTGATGAGGCCGGTGCCGAGCGAGATCATGGCGTCGGTGGCGATCACCGCGGCGCCCTCGAGCCCGGTGGCCATCAGGAGCGAGAGCAGGATCACGCCGGAGCCCGAGGTGCCGCCGACCAGCACGCCATAGCCGACCGAGCCGGCGGCAAGGCCGCCATCGCCGATCCGGACCTTCCGGCGGCGCAGCACGCGGCGCAGCGGCACGCTGAGGATCAGCATCGTGCCGATCACGAGCGCCGCGCCCGCATTGGTCAGCCGCGTATAGCCGTAGGCGCCGAGGGCAGTGGTGAGCGCGGCGCAGGCCAGCACGATGGAGGCGCGGCGGCGATCGGCATAGCGCAGATAGGCGATGGCGCGGCTCGCATTGGTGAAGATCGCGGAGATCGCGATGATCGGCACCACCGGCTCGGCGCCGACCATCGGCACCAGCACCAGCGGCATCAGCGCGCCGGTGCCGTAGCCGGCGAGACCGCCGATGATCGATGCAAACAACGCCATCAACGCGACCAGCAGGAGCTGGAGAAGCGAGATGTCGGCGAAGCCTGATACGATCGTCAATGTTTCTCGTCGCGTCGGATGCGGGCCGCAGCTTGATCTGCGATGGAAGCGAGCGCCGCATCCTCTAGGGGAAAATCCGCCGCGAGCCAAGCGTCCTCTGCGAGCGTCAACACGTGGCCGAGCGCGGGACCTTCGGCCAGTCCGCGCGCGATGAAATCGGCGGCGCGCAGCGGAAATTTCGGCGCAATCCAGCGCTGCGGCAGTTCGGCCAGTTCGCGCCAGCGCGCTGAATTGACGTCGGCCCCGCTCCGCGCCCAGGCCAGCAACACGCGATCGTGATAGCGCTCGGGGCCGAGCCGGTAGAGCAGCCGGCGGGCGCTCGGCAGATCCTTGGCGGCGAGGCGCCACCAGCGGTGCCCCATCGAATCCAGCGCCTTGGTCTCGGCATTGGAGAGCTTCAATCGCGCCGCGACTCGCTTGGCATCCTCGGTCACCGCCACGGCGAGCGCCGCGAGGCGCCGCGTCGCGCTGGCGGCGAGAGCGAGTTCGCGCTCGATCGCGATCATCGCCGCGAACGGCCCGCCATAGGCGACGCCGCCGACCAGCGTCTGCAGCAATCCGCCCTCGGCCATCGCCAGCGCCGCGGCGGCGGCGCCGGGCGCGACCAGGAGCTTCAGCATCTCCATGCGCACGCGTTCGGCCGACAGGCCGGCAAGACCGGCGCGGCCGCGGATGCAGGCGAGATAGCCGTCGCGGTCGGGCTCGCCCGCGCCGAAGGCGGCGTGGATGCGGAAGAAGCGCAGCACGCGCAAATAATCCTCGGCGATGCGCTGGTCGGGATCGCCGATGAAGCGCACGCGCCGCGCCCTGGCATCCGCGATCCCCCCGACATGATCGTGGACGAAGCCGCGCGCATCGACCGACAGGCCGTTCATGGTGAAGTCGCGCCGCTCGGCGTCCTTGACCCAGTCGCGGCCGAACGAAACCCTGGCCTTGCGGCCGAAGGTCTCGGTGTCCTCGCGCAGCGTGGTGACCTCGTAGGGGTGCCCGTCGATCACGAGCGTGACGGTGCCGTGGTCGATGCCGGTCGGCACGCATTTGATGCCGGCCGCCTTGGCGCGCCTCATCACCTCCTCCGGCAGCGCCGTGGTCGCGATGTCGATGTCGCCGGGCTGGAGGCCCAGCAGCGCGTTGCGGACCGCGCCTCCCACGACGCGGGCCTCCTCGCCGTCCGCGTTGAGCAGTTCGAGGACGCGCGCGGTGCCGCCCGTCGTCAGCCAGTGCGCATCGGCGAGGTGTTGCTCCGCGCTCATCCCGCCGCCCCTATTTCTGCTCGCCCGGCACGAGCCGGCCGTTCTCCATATGGGCGGGCACGTAGGTGGAGTCCGGTGCGGCTCCGGAGAAATGCGCCAGACCGACCAGGCCCGCGATCACCAGCACGATCGCCACCAGCGACAGGCGCGCGACGATGGTGACCGGCCAGGAGGCTTTCACGAACAGGCCGGAGCGCGTGGCCGCCAGGAACAGCGCATAGACGGCGAAGGGGATGAGGAAGATTCCGATCTCGGTCAGTACCGGCCGGATCATGACGCGTAGATCCGCTCATACAGCACACGCAGCATTCCCGCCGTCGCCCCCCAGATGTAGCGCTCCGCGAACGGCATGGCGTAGTAGGATCGCGCCGTGCCGCGGAATTCCTTGCTGTGCACCTGATGGTTGCCCGGATTCATGAGGAAGGAGAGCGGCACCTCGAAGGCGTCATCGACCTCGGACCGGTTGATGGCGAGTTCGAAACCGGGCCGCACCCGCGCGACGGTCGGCAGGATGCGGAAGCCGAAGGCGGTGCCGTAGAGATCGAGATAGCCGAGCGGCTCGACGAACTCGCGCGACAGCCCGACCTCCTCCTCGGCCTCGCGCAAGGCGGCATCGAGCGGAGAGGCATCGATCGCGTCGATCTTGCCGCCGGGAAAGGCGATCTGTCCGGCATGGTCGTTGAGATGCGCCGCGCGCTGGGTCAAAAGGATGGTCGGCTCGGGATGGTCGACCACGGCGATCAGAACCGCTGCGGGGCGCACCGGCTGCTCGCGCGCGATGATCTCCAGCATCTTGTCGGTGCCGGGATCGCCGGAGGCCGGGATGATGTTGGGATCGTACAGGCCGGGCGGGACGTCGAAGCCGAGTTTCGCCTTCGAGCGGGCGAAGAAATCCGCCGCGCCAATCGCGGGCCCGTTTCTCAGGATCGGCTTGTTCAAAGCGCTGCCCTCACCTGCTCCGCATCGGCCATGGCGAAGAACTCGCCGGCCGATTCGACGCCGAACATCGGCTGGCCATCGACCATCCGCTCCTCGCCCATGTCAACAAGATCGTAATAGAGCGCGCGGGTCACCTTGGCCCAGAGACCGGCCCGCACGTGCAAATAGGGCGTCAGCCCGCCGTCATTGCCCTGTTCGAAGCGCAGCCGGTGCACGGCGTCGCAGGTGACCCAGTCGTCGACATTGGTGCGGAAGCGCAAGACGCGATGGGCCTCGTCGCGGTCCTTCTCCATCTCGACCGCCATGAAAGGCGCATCGTCGACGCGAATGCCGACCTTTTCCACCGGCGTGACCAGGAAGAACTTGTCGCCCTCGCGCTTGAGGATGGTGGAGAATAATCGCACCAGAGGCTGCCGCCCGATTGGCGTGCCCAAATAGAACCAAGTACCATCCGAGGCGATTCGGATATCGAGATCGCCGCAAAACGGCGGATTCCACAGATGGACCGGAGGCAGGCCCTTCTGGCCGCTTTCGGCACCGGCAGCCTTCCGGGCGGCGGCGGTGAGCCCTTCAAGACCGCGATCGGCGCTCTGCCCTTGGTTCGCCATGGTTTGCCCTGACTTTGTGTTTTGGCACGATTGGTGCAGGTTTACGTTGTACGGCGGTGCGCGGTTCCATTCCGGATTCGCCCGGTGCGGAGGTCGCCACTTCGTGATGCCGTACATAACCCGAAGCCGATAAGGTGGGGATAGGTTAATTCAACGAATACATGGCCTTCGTGCAAGTCTAGCATAAGGCCTGTGTGGTGAGATGGCGACGCGCCGCCGACGCGGCAAGCGAGCCGCAGGCGGGCAAGCCGAATGGCAGGCTGAAGGAGCTGATTGATGGCGGAGAGTGTCGAGAAGCTGGAAGACGGCATCGTCCGTTCGGCCGAGCAGGTCTCCGGCCAGGTGCGCGCGGCCAAGGATGCAATCGCCTCGGTGATCTTCGGCCAGGACCGGGTGATCGAGAACACCCTGGTCACCATCCTGTCCGGCGGCCACGCCTTGCTGATCGGCGTGCCAGGCCTTGCCAAGACCAAGCTGGTCGAGACGCTCGGCGTCACGCTCGGCCTCGATGCCAAGCGCGTCCAGTTCACACCCGACCTGATGCCCTCCGACATCCTCGGCGCCGAAGTGCTGGACGAGAGCACCGCGGGCAAGCGCGCCTTCCGCTTCATCGCCGGCCCCGTGTTCGCGCAATTGTTGATGGCCGACGAGATCAACCGCGCCAGCCCGCGCACGCAATCGGCGCTGTTGCAGGCGATGCAGGAGCAACACATCACCGTCGCGGGCGCCCGCCACGATCTGCCGAAGCCGTTCCACGTGCTCGCGACCCAGAACCCGCTGGAGCAGGAAGGCACCTATCCGCTGCCCGAAGCGCAGCTCGACCGTTTCCTGATGGAGATCGACGTCGACTATCCCGATCGCGACGCCGAGCGCCGCATCCTGTTCGAGACCACCGGCGCCGACGAGACGCTGGCGAAGGGATCGATGAACGCGGAGGCGCTGATCGCCGCGCAACGGCTGGTCCGCCGCCTGCCGGTCGGTGATTCCGTGGTCGAGGCGATCCTGACGCTGGTCCGCTCGGCCCGTCCGGGCGAGGAAAGCGGCGAGGCCGGCAAGTTCATCGCCTGGGGCCCCGGCCCGCGCGCCAGCCAATCCCTGATGCTCGCCGTGCGCGCCCGCGCCCTGATCGACGGACGCCTCGCGCCCTCGATCGACGACGTGCTCGATCTCGCCGAGCCCGTGCTCAAGCACCGCATGGCATTGACCTTCCAGGCGCGCGCCGAAGGGCGCACGATTCCGGACGTGATCCGGCAGTTGAAGACACGGATCGGCTGATGGCCGCAGACACCGGGCAGGATGCGAAGGAGACGCTGGCGATCCGACGTGCCGATGGCGAAAGCCGTACGCTCGCCGCGTCGCTGCCGCGCCTGGTGCTCGAGGCCCGCCGCATCGCCGCCAACGTGATCCACGGCCTGCATGGACGGCGCCGCGCCGGCTCCGGCGAGAATTTCTGGCAGTACCGCCGCTTCGTCTCCGGCGAGCCGTCGCAGAACGTCGACTGGCGGCGCTCGGCGCGCGACGACCATCTCTATGTCCGCGAGCTGGAATGGGAAGCCTCGCACACGGTGTGGATCTGGCCGGACCGTTCGCCGTCGATGGCGTTCGCCTCCAAGACCGCGCGCGAGTCCAAGCTGGAGCGGACGCTGATCGTCGCCTTCGCGCTGGCCGAGCTGCTGGTCTCCGGCGGCGAGCGTGTCGGCATTCCCGGCCTGATGGCGCCGACCACGAGCCGCAGCGTGATCGACAAGATGGCGCAGGCGATGCTGCATGACGATGCCGACCGGCTCAGCCTGCCGCCGTCCTTCGTGCCCGCCGCGCTGGCCGAGATCATCGTGCTGTCGGATTTCTGGTCGCCGATCTCGGAGATCAGGACAACGATTGCCGGCCTCTCCGGATCCGGCGCGCATGGCGCGCTGGTACAGGTGGTCGATCCCGCCGAGGAGAGCTTCCCCTATTCCGGCCGCGTCGAATTCGTCGAGCCCGAAGGGTTCGGCGTGATCACCGCCGGCCGCGCCGAGAGCTGGGCGGAGGATTACACCGCGCGGCTGGCGCTGCACCGCGACCAGATCCGTGCCGAGACCAACAAACTCGACTGGCTGTTCACGACGCATGCGACCGACCGCTCCGCGGCCGAACTGCTGCTGTTCCTGCACGCCGGCATGCAGGTGAGCAAGACGGGCGCGCGAACCACCGCGATCAAGGCGGGGCCGGCCGCATGATGGGATTGCCGCTCGCCTTCACCGAACCCCTGCTGCTGATCGGCCTGATCAGCCTGCCCGTGCTGTGGTGGCTGCTGCGCGTGACGCCGCCGCGGCCGCGCCGGATCGAGTTTCCGCCGACCCGCCTGCTGTTCGACATCGCCCCGCGCGAGGAGACGCCGTCGCGGACGCCGTGGTGGCTGACGGCATTGCGGCTGCTGGCGGCCGCGCTCGTGATCTTCGCCGCCGCCGGTCCGATCTGGAATCCGCAGACCGGTGCTGCCGCGAGCAAGGCGCCGCTGATGATCCTGTTCGACGACGGCTGGAGCGCCGCCTCGCACTGGGACGTCAGGATCAGAAGCGCCGACGAGCTGATCGCCAGCGCCGACACCGATCGCCGCGCCATCGCGCTGGTGCCGCTGTCCGAACCGAACCGCGACATCACGCTGGTGCCGGCGGGCGCGGCGCGCGTCGCACTGCGCCAGCTCGCGCCGAAACCCTATGCGATCGATCGGGTCGAGACCCTGGCCGCGATCGACCGTTTCCTGAAGAGCACCGGCGACTGCGAGATCGCCTGGCTGTCCGACGGCGTCGACACCGGCCGTGGCGAGGAGTTCGTGCAGGGCCTCGGCAGGACCATCGGCGATCGCAGCCTGACCGTGTTCGAGGGCGGCACCTCCGCGCCGCTGGCGCTGGCCGCGGCCGAGAACGCCGCCGCGAAAATGACGGTGAAGGTGCTGCGCACCGACAGCGGCGTCACGGTCGGGACCGTGCGCGCGCTGGATCAGAAATCCTCGCCGATCGGCGAGGCCCGCTTCTCGTTCGGCCCGCAGGACCGCGAGACCGAGGCCGCGTTCGACCTGCCGGTCGAGCTGCGCAACGACATCACGCGGCTCGAGATCAATGGCGAGCGTTCGGCCGGCGCGGTGCAACTGCTCGACAAGCGCTGGCGCCGCCGCGCCATCGGCATCGTCACCGGCACGAGCAGCGAGACCGCGCAGCCGCTGCTGGCGCCGACCTTCTACCTCACGCGCGCGCTGGCGCCGTTCGCCGACGTTCGCCTGGCGGACCGCGGCTCGCCGCAACAGGGCATTACTCAATTCCTCGACCAGAAGCTGCCGATGATCGTGCTCGCCGACGTCGGCACGATCTCGCCCGAAATTCGCGAGCGCCTCAATGCCTGGATCGACCAGGGCGGCGTGCTGGTGCGGTTCGCCGGCCCCCGGCTGGCGCAGGCCGAGGACGACCTCGTGCCGGTGAAGCTGCGCAAGGGCGGCCGCACGCTCGGCGGCAGCCTGACCTGGGAGAAGCCGCAGCGCCTCGCGACCTTCTCCGCCGACGCGCCGTTCGCCGGCATCGCGGTGCCGAAGGACGTCACCGTCAGCCGCCAGGTGCTCGCCGAACCCGACGCCGTGCTCGCGACGAAGAGCTGGGCCTCGCTGGAGGACGGCACTCCGCTCGTCACCGGCGAGCATCGCGGCAAGGGCATCGTCAGCCTGTTCCACGTCTCGGCCGACATGCGCTGGTCGGATCTGCCGCTGTCGGGCACCTTCGTCGAGATGCTCCGGCGCATCGTCGACATGTCCGGCTATACGGCGAGGCCCGGCCCCGGCGTCGCAGGCGAAGCGACCGCCGAGACGGTGGCGCCGCTGCACATCCTCGACGGCTTCGGCGCGTTCGGCCCGCCGCCGGTGACCGCGAAGCCGCTGCCGGCTGACTACCGCGACCGCGCCACGTCGGATCACCCGCCGGGCTTCTATGGCCCTGCCGAAGGACCTCTCGCCGTGAACACGCTCGCCAGCGCCGACCGCATCGCGCCGCTCGACACATCGAGCCTGCGCGCGCGGCGTGCGACCTATACCAACGCAGAACCGCGCGATTTGCGCGGCTGGCTATTGTCGACCGCGCTGGCGCTGTT
>VYLE01000841.1_pt1 | contig 11173 bp, 9 predicted proteins | sample 5114391 | NCBI WGS metagenome assembly VYLE01 (sample SAMN12291771, study PRJNA351875) | freshwater metagenome | isolation source: freshwater lake | place: USA: Michigan, Kent Lake | collected 2013-08-15
GCGGACGCGATCGTGCCATTGTGCATCCAATGCATAATGATCGACGATTACCCAGTCTGGTGCGAATGCACGGAGTGCATCGATAGTTTCGTCGGCGTCTTGCAGCCATGGCACGCCTGCCCATTGTGTGTATTGTGTTTCACGGCCATCTTCGCACGCAATGTCCGAATTTGGCGCCGGTAGCCAACGCACATCAACGTCTTCATTTCGCATAACATCTGCAGCAACACCGTCATGCGACCGTGAAACAATAAACGTCTGTGCCCCAAGATCGCTTAAAGCGTTCAACAATGATAAGCATCTTCGGAGATGCCCGATCCCCATTTTGCCGGAAGCATCGGCACGTACAGCGACACGCATTTTCAGGTTTCCGGACGGGCGTTATATGTCTTGCGGATGGGTATACCCGCGTCGGCAAGTGCGGCTTTTGCACCGGCAGGGGTTTGTTCGGTGAAGTGAAAAATACTTGCTGCGGCAACTGCTGACGCGCCGGCTTTTTGCACTGCGTCAACCATATGCTCGTAATTTCCGGCACCGCCAGATGCAATGACTGGGATGTTTACCGCATTGACGATCGTCTCGATCAACTCGAGGTCATATCCAACCATCAAGCCGTCGCGGTCGATCGAAGTGATCAATATTTCCCCAGCACCGCGACTCTCCATTTCCTTGGCCCAAGAAACAGCGTCTCTGCCCGTGGCATTTTTTCCGGCGTGGCTGTAACATTGCCAGCTTTCACCTTCTTTTCGGACATCCATACTTGCTACGACACATTGAACACCAAAGCGTGCTGCAATGTCATCGATGAGGGTTGGCATACTATAGGATGCGGTATTGACGGAAACCTTGTCCGCCCCGGCTCGCAATAGACGACGAACCTGCTCTATATTTGTAATTCCACCCCCTACTGTTAATGGCACAAAGCAGTCTTGCCCAAAGTCCGCTACGGACTCAAAATCAGGGTCATCACTGCCCTCATGAGCAATTATATCCACCAAAATTAGTTCATCGACTTCGCGTTGATTATACACCTTGATGGCAGGAAGAACCGGGCCGACGCGGCGCCAGCTGTCGAATTGCGTTCCTTTCACAAGGCCGAAATTTTTCCACAATAATGTGGGAATGACACGGACTTTTAGCATGAGCTAGAAGCCAAAAAGTTCATCAGAAGTTTAAAACCAGCCTTTGAGCTCTTTTCGGGATGAAACTGCGTGCCCCACACATTTCCGTTTCGGACAGCCGCTGTAACAGGGACACCATAGCCGGTTGTCGCAATAACGTCTGCGGGATTACTAGCCGAAAATGAATAGCTATGGGTAAAATAGAAATCCGTTTTATCGGGGATGTCGGCAAACAAACTGTCATGCGGCTCTGCAACGGAGATCTCGTTCCAACCTACATGCGGGAGGCGCAAATTACATCTTAGGGAAGACATATGCTCAACCTTTCCAGCTATGAAGCCGAAGCCGGGGGTGCCATCAAGCGCGTCATCTGTCGCGCCTTCCATGCCATAGTCAGCCAGCAATTGCATTCCGACACATATGCCCAGCAATGGCCGATGCAATTCTAGGACAGCTGATTTTACGGGGTCTATCCAACCGCCTTCACCGAGCAAACGGGCGCAGTCTGTGAAACTCCCCACACCAGGCAGTATAAGGCAATCGTAAAGATCCAAATCATCCGGTTGGGTGATTAACGATGGTTCCGAATTCACATGCTCCAATGCCCGTATGACCGAGCCTAGGTTACCGACACCATAATCAATGACCCCTACTTTCATACGTTATCGTAATTCAGCTTGGTCAAATTGCCATTTCGATCCTTTACCAATTTTCCCGCAGCATCTCTCGCGAAAATCTTCTTATTGGTAAACTGGTCGCAAACCCGCTGGAACTCATCCACCGTCATATCGAGCGGCTTCAAGATGTCTTCGAGCGACTTTCCAAGATAGCTCCATGGAAACAGGCCATCCAGTTTTTTGACAGCTTCCAAGCCATCCTGGCGTGTCAAACGACCGCGTCGGATATGCAGACAGGCAAGATCGGTAGCGCGTCCAAAGCCGAATTTCAGATATTTGAAATAATCATGGATGCCCGTTTGGTAATTATCCAAATTCTCATAGTTTACGAGCGAGCCTTCAACTGTCTGCGGATAGGACGTGAAGCCATTTGCCGTCGCAACCAGGGTGTTCGCAAGTCCATCCCAAGGCATATAATAGCCCAAGAACAAACCAGTCACACCAACTCGCGCCAACTCGTCGTCGGTAGGATAGGTGTAGTTGATGAGATGCTTCCGTTCGATGCCCTCTTGTTCGAGTAAATCGGTGACGCGCATACCCAATAATCCGCCAAACTCTTCGAGCCAGCGACGATTAAGCACATTGTTTTCGGCAGCGGTTGCTGGGCCGCCATATTCATTCTGCGAATTTTCGCCCCAGACGATCAAGGGCACATTAAACTGCACAGCCGCACGAACCGGAATAGTAAAAATTCCGACATGTTCAGGCCAGGAAATGTCGCCAACCTGTGTCAGGCCAATGCGGTTAAGCTTTGCACGTAGAAGCGGGTTTGGCGACACTTCTATGTAATCAACACCCAAATGCTTCAGGTTCTCGATGTTTTTGCGTCCTATATCCGACAAATCACAGGTTGTGGATGTCACGCAAAGCGGGTTAAGACCATGTTGGAGCATTCGAACGACCTGATAGGTGCTGTCTTTTCCGCCGCTCACTGGAACGATACAATCCCAATTATCGCCATCAGTACGGCGATATTTTGCCAAAACTTGGTCAAGTTCTCGGCTTCGCTGCTCCCAATCAACTTGTTCCCGCTGCTCATAGCTGCGGCAGGCATTACATACGCCTTCATCATCCAGATGGAGATCTGGCTTCGTATCAGGCATTACACATTTTTTACAATAAGTTAGCATAAGATCTCGATCTCTTAAGATACAGTCTTTTTTTCCATCAGGAACCAAGTGATATCGTCCTGAGGGAAAGACGGGTCCCGCCGATATGCAAATCCATAATCAATCAACCTCATCGCTGGATGCCGATCCATGATCTCACCTGCGAAATCGCGTTTGAACAAACGGTCAGTATGCCCTCTGTACGGTATCGCAACGGGGGAGGGGTTATAATATTCGGCTACCAGCAGAAAACGTCCGCATGCAGCGACTAATTTATCATACACATCCGGTAAAACGTCTGGATTTAAATGTATCATAACGCCCTTGATCAGTGTCAAATCGTAGGTCCGGTCAGGCGTATAATCCAGTATCGACTTATTGTGGATTTTTGCTGGCTCAATCAATTCGCCCAACTGCTTTGCCGCCTCGGAATTGATTTCAATCCCGGATGCGTCGATTCCGGGATAGAGCAATTTTATCGCCTTAATGTTCATGCCGATATTGGCACCAAATTCGATGCAGCTCGTAACATTTTGCGTGTTGCGAAGAGCTTTTACAAAAAAATCCAGATTAGATGCCAGCAACTGGTCACCGCGGTTCCGTTCAATATACTCTGTACCGAAATCTCCGGCCCAGAAATTTTCTTGGTCGGTTTTGAACTGCTTCTGATCCATTAGAACATACTTCCTTTTCTCATGTTACGCCATCATAGAGCGAAACATATATTCGGCGCGCTGCCAATCTTCGGGCGTATCTATGTCTTGAACTCGCGCCCGTGGTAACCGAAATGCCATGGTTTCGGGACCTATGATTGGAATTTGATCTATCCAAGCCTGACCTTTTCCCCAATAAAACTGGCCTGCATCATGAAATGCTTCTTCCAAATCTTGCGACCTGGTTGACACATGCTCGGGTTGAAACATCGAAACTTTGCCTGCGGGGCTCAGTCGAATAGCGCGCTGAATAGGAAATGCGAAGCTCGTAACCGCCATAACATATTCGCAATTTCCGGCATAAATTACGTTACGCGACTTTTTAAGATCGTCGGGAACGACAAAAGGCGCAGTTGCGTAAATGCAACAAGCATATCGAACGGGTGTAAATTGCGACTGCCACGCCACAGCATCCGCGATAACTGCAACGGTCGGGGTAAAATCATCAGCGAGTTCGGGTGCCCTTTTAAAAGGTACATCTGCGCCCGCGGCGATGGCGATTTCTGCGATCTCGTCATCGTCGGTTGATACGATGATACGATCAAAGCAAGCGCTTTCCTGAGCAGCGGAAATAGACCAGGCAATCATTGGTCTTCCGCAAAATAGCTTCACATTCTTTCGCGGGATACGCTTGCTACCCCCGCGCGCTGGGATGACAGCCAAATTCATCCGGACAGCGCCTGCGCGAGTGTATCTACGACATAGGTCTGATCAGCATCCGTCAACTTCGGGAACATCGGCAAGCTGATAGCTTGTGAATAATAGCGTTCCGCATTTGGGTAATCACCTGGGGCGAAACCCAGAGCTCGATAAAAGGGTTGGGTATGGACAGGGATATAGTGTACATTGACCCCAATATTTGCCGCCCGCAAATGGTCAAAAACACTGCGTCGAGAGACACCCCCACCGCTGTTTTCCACCTTGATTACGTACAAGTGAAAGGCTGAATAACAATCTGCGGCTTGTGCCGGGGTGGTGACCGGCAAATCTTGGAGCATTTGGTCGTAGCGCTGGGCTATGGCATGCCTTTGCTGCACATAGGCGTCCAACCTCGCCATCTGGCTAATGCCCAGCGCAGCTTGCATGTCGGTCATTCGATAATTGAACCCGAGCGCCACTTGTTGGTACTGCCAAGGCCCATCATAGTCATGGGACGTGACGTCCAGATCGCGGGTTATACCATGGCTACGCAACAGCGCCATCTTTGAAGCCAGTTCATCATTGTTTGTGAGCGCCATACCCCCTTCGGCCGTTGTGATGATCTTGACGGGATGATAGCTGAATATGGTGATGTCACTAAACGCGCAGTTACCCACAAACTCGCCGCGATATTTCGCCCCAATGGCATGCGACGCATCTTCGATAATATGAAAACCATAGCGCTCCCCGAGCTGTGCAATTGTCGCCATATCGGGCGACTGACCACACATATGAACCGGCACAACAATCTTTGGCAGCCGACCAATTTTCTCAGCTTGCTGAAGCTTCAGTTCCAATGCGCTGGGACACATGTTGAAACTGCCGGCATCAATGTCAACAAAGTCAACTTGTGCACCACAGTAAAGTGCAGCGTTCGACGATGCGACGAAAGTTATCGGCGTCGTCCAAAGCAGGTCGCCGGGCCCCAAACCCAATGCGAGACAAGCGATATGCAAAGCCGACGTCGCGCTGTTGACCGCTATAGCATGTGCTGCATTCACATGGCTGGCCACAAGCCCTTCAAATTTTGGCACGCAAGGTCCTTGCGTGAGAAAGTCAGAGCGCAATACGGCGATGACCGACTCAATGTCTTCTTCGGTAATGTCTTGGCGACCATAGGGTATCATTGTCAGATAGTACCAATTTTGTCCGCGTTCGCTTGTATCCAAGCGTTCAGTGCCGCGGAATCCATCCACTCCGGATTGTTATCGCTTGTGTAACTGAATCCTTCTGCGACCTTTTTGCCATCTTTGATGCGTTCCGCACAGTCCCCCCAGTTATTAATGGATGGGAGTATCTTAAAATGGTCGGGATATTCGTAGGTGAAGTACGAATCCTCTTCACTGATCATTTGCTCATGCAGTTTTTCGCCCGGACGAATACCGACAATGGTCTGCTCGGCTTCAGGAGAGACCGTCGAAGCAATATCCGTTACCTTCATAGAAGGGATCTTTTTCACATAGATCTCGCCGCCTTCCATATCTTGGAATGCGTGCCAGACCAACTCGACACCCTGCTCAAGAGAAATCATGAAACGGGTCATGTCGCAGTGCGTTATAGGAAGAACGCCCTTGTCTTTAATTGACATAAAGAACGGGATTACGGACCCGCGCGATCCCATGACATTCCCGTAACGAACAACGGCAAAGCGCGTCCCATGCCCGCCTGCATAGGAATTTCCTGCAATGAAAAGCTTGTCAGAGACAAGCTTAGTAGCTCCATAAAGATTAGCCGGGCTGCTGGCCTTGTCTGTCGACAACGCGACGACCCTTTTAACGCCCTTATCGATACAAGCATCGACTAGGTTCATCGCACCGTTGATGTTTGTTTTGACGCACTCGAACGGATTATACTCCGCGGTCGGAACAATCTTCGTTGCGGCGGCATGAACCACATAATCTACATTGTCCAAAGCTCGGTATAGTCTGTCCTTGTCTCTGACATCGCCAATAAAAAACCGGACCCGATCATCGTGGCTAAATTTCTTAGCCATTTCCCATTGCTTCATCTCATCGCGAGAGAAGATGATAATTCTTTTGGGGTCATATTTCGCAAGCGTCATTGGAACGAATGTGTTGCCAAAAGAGCCGGTTCCACCTGTTATAAGTATGTTAGAATTTCGTTCCATTTTTGCTGCCTTGAGAATTATATTTAACATGTGTTGCAAAACACTGAGAGTCTAGGAGCTGCCGCAACCGCGAACGTCACATGTCAGTTTAAAGTTGTTAAGTTGAACTCGGTCATAACTTTGCTCTCGGGGGTCATGTCGAAGCGCGGCTGGCGTTTCTTATTTCGCGTCGCTGTTTTCCTCACCGCCATACCCATACCCATATCCATATCCATATCCATACCCGGCTTGACGATAACGAAGCTTCGTGAGCACAACCCCAAAGACATGAGCATGGACAGATCTCAATCGGCCTAACGATGCCTGTATTCCGCGAACAGCAACACCTTCTGCTTCAGCGACGAACACACAGCCCTCAACGGCACGTGAAAGCAACGGAGCGTCGGCGAGCCCCAATATTGGCGGTGAGTCAATAATGATATGATCGAAGTTCTCTAGCAGTTGTTCGACCAACATTAACATTCTGTCGCTGCTCAAAAGCTCGGCAGCGCTCGGCGGTGTCGGCCCAGCGGCCAGAAGAGACAAGCCGGCAATTTTGGTTTGAAGTACCAACCGATGCCAATCATTTTCCCCAGCCAGAAAATTACTGAGACCAAAGGTGTTCGGTTGTGAAACAAATTGGTGCATCGACGGCGACCGCATGTCGGCGTCTATCAACAACACTTTCTTACCCGTGCGGCTTAATACGGCTGCGATTGCGAAGCTTGTTGTACTCTTCCCTTCGGCGGGGCGCGTACTCGTCACCATTAGCGTTCGAGGCACCCCGTGATCGGTGGAAAACGCAAGATTGGAACGGATACTCAGATAGGATTCTGACAACGATGATTTTGCATCTTGCAAAAGCTGCAAGACATCACTGTCTTCAACATCTGGAACGCTGCCTAGCAAAGGAACCTGAAGCAGGCGATTGACTTGCGTCGGATCTCTGAGGCCTTCATCGATTTGATCAAGCGCGAAGGTGGCTGCCGCAGCAAGGCTAAGCCCCACCAACAATGCCAAGGCCATATTGAGAGGAAGGTTCGGAGAAGACGGCCTGTCCGGAACATTCGCACTGTCTACGATAGCGATGTTATTTGCTCCAATGCCAGCAACGCCAATTTCTTTGTACCGCTGAAGCAAGCCATCATAAAGTTCACGGTTCGTATCCGCTTCGCGCTGATAGATATTATATTGGATACTGTCGCTCTGTTGGCGGTTCATGCGGCTTTTGAGCTCATCAACGCGGCGTTTGAAGTCCGCCTCCCGTTCTACAGCTTCACGATACTCCGAAGAACGGCTACTCTGCACGCGACTTTCTTCTCGTGCGATACTCACGTCTAGGACACGGAGTTGCTCGGCAAGCGCTCTGACAGCGGGGTAGCCCGCTTCGAACTGGACTAAAAGCTTGGCATATTCTGATGCGACTTCTGCTCGCTTTTGCCGCAATTGGCCAATAGCGGTATTGTTCAGCGCTTCGCTCGTCGCGCCGCCCTGACGCTTGCCAATCTTGCTTTCGGCGGTAATGCGATCAGCCGTTGCCTGCGCCAATGCACTGTTCAACGCTTCAAGATCGCTAGATACCAGCGTACGTTCTACTTCAGTCTTTCCTTCTGCGCTTTTGCTTTTCCCTAAGGCGACGATGCCTTTGTCGGATGCGTAATTGACCAACTCGCGCTCCGACGTCTCAAGCCGAGCCCGCAAATCAGCCAAACGCCCTTCAAGAAACTTGCGCGCATCTGCCGTGGAAGCAAAACGACGATCCATGCTCTGCACGATAAACTGTTCCGTCCAAGCATTAGCGACTTGAGCTGAGATGCTAGGCGCTGCACTCGTGTAGCTGATATCGACAAGCGCCGACCCTCTGATCGGAGAGATTGATGCGTTCTTAAGAAGTAAATCCACCGCAAGTTTTTCGCGCTTGGCCCGCTCTTGTGCAGAAAGAGCCACTCCGGATTTCGTTGCAAACAACGCATTTTCCTCTGGATTTACGCCATGGCCTTCGAAAAAACTCGCATTTGTTGCAAGTCGGAGCTGCCGGGCGACTCGCTCTGCAAGGGTCCTAGATTGAAGCAATGAATATTGAGTCTGGTAAAATTCCAAGTCGCGGCCCGCATCAGACGATTCCAGACCTTCAACATTAGTTACCTTTTTCTGCTCGCGGCTAATTTCTATCCGCGACGTCGCAGTATATTGCGGCGTTGCGAGCAAGGTCACAACGAGCCCAACGACAATCGCGCCAAGGATGATGGCACCAATCACCCATTTCCATCTCAATATAACTTGCCAATATTGAAGTAAGATTGGCGGAGCTATACTAAACTGTTTGTCAGCCTGCTCTGTATCCTGAGCAGGAGCTGACGAAATGTTAGAATTTCCAAGATGGGGCGATTGTAACATGCTTTCCTTTTTCCTTAGGGTGTTGCCCCTGCATCCGGAGCCGACTAGCTGAAAGCATAGTGGGTTTCCACCTCTTTTCTTAAAAATGGAGCAACTTGCAAGATGGTTAACGTCTTTTCAGCGCGTTGAATCTCACAAACTAGTTCAGCTCAACTGTCCGAAAATGTTTCACCTATGGCTCTGATATCTTATGCTTTCAGCGCATTTTTGCTGTTTCTGATGTATAGCCGTCTGATAGAGGATGAGGCTGGGCCTCGAAACGGACCATTGAAAAGTTTATGGCCAAGCTCCCGTGAAATCGGCTAAAAAATGTTCGATGCTATTTACATGACGTGCCACATGTATCAGACGGCGCGGCCAACCTTTCATCTTATTGGTCCTTTGCAACATGAAGACTGAAACAGAAAAAACCGAAAAGCCTTCAATTGTATTTTGGCTTCTCGTAGTATTTCTAACGGTAGTTTTCCTGACGGGGGGGGCGTCGAGAGGGGATGCCCAGTCGTTGGCGATCTTGTATCCTTGGACAATTTTAGCATGTGGCACGGCACTGGTTACGCTGCGACGCGAACACGTACGCCAGCATGCGCCGCTGCTAATCGGTTTCAGCGTCCTTTTCGCACTTACTCTGATATATTTGGTGCCTTTGCCTTCTTCTATTTGGCAGAGTTTCCCGGGACGTGGCGATATTGTAGCCATCGACCAAATTGTAGGCCTGGAAAACAGCACTCGACCAGTTACTCTGGTGCCTAATGCAGGTTGGTTAAGCTCATTTACGCTTTTTACCCCGCTCGCCGTACTTTTATTCGGCGTACAGTTAAAGCGAGACGATCTATACCGCCTTCTGCCCTTGTTTATTGGTTTGGGAGCGGTCTCTGGTCTGATTGGCCTTTTGCAGATAGCCGGAACTCCAGGAGGTCCTCTCTACTTTTACAGAATCACAAACAGCGATAGCGCCGTGGGCTTGTTCGCCAACCGAAATCACGCCGCAACATTATTAGCCTGCATATTCCCAATGCTGGCAGTTTTCGCCTCTACAGGCGCGGGGCGACACGAAGTTTCCCAAAGCCGCCTGTTAATTGCAGCGGCAATAGCTTTAGTGTTGATCCCTCTAATTTTGGTTACAGGATCCCGTGCGGGATTAGTTTTGTCCGTCATAGGTTTGTCGGGAGCCTTGCTTCTTTACAGACAGCCGGTTCGGAAGCAGGATTTTGGTTCCAAAAACCAAAAATGGAAATGGTTGACACTTCCCAAGCTAACTTTGGCCGCGGTGCTTTGTTTGGGCCTGTTAACGATTTACTTTTCAAGAGCTGAGGCCGTCGACAGGCTGTTTGGTCAATCTATGGATGCGGATAGCCGTTCAATGTTTTGGGCAGAATCTTTGAATTTATTTGATAAGTATTTTCTTCTGGGTTCAGGTGCAGGGGCATTTGGATCTGCGTATCAAATCATTGAAAAAGACCATATGCTAACGTCATTTTATCTTAATCGCGCGCATAATGACTGGGTCGAATTGGTCGTGACCTTCGGTATCTTTTCCATATTAATTGCGGGAGTTGCAGCCATTCAGTTCTTACGTGGAACGATCCGACTGTGGATTAGTCCAGACAAGAAACGTAGATCAGTGATTTTCGGACGAATGGCCGGGATCATAATAGCTATGATCGGCATTGCCAGTATCACTGACTATCCCATACGCACCCCCACAATGATGTGCCTTTTTTGCGTTGCTATCCTTTGGTTCAATGCGCCCAACGCATCTAAACCCGGCGTTATGCGCGTGGAATCATCTCTTTGAGCTTAATCATCTTGTTTAGGGCGGCACAAACGTCTCGGGCGCGCCTGTCCGTGATCGAAATAACGCGACCCCAAAAAGAAGCCGTTCTCAATAAAGGGAATAAGTAGCGCATCCAAAAATGGTGACCCCTACGGGAATCGCATTTGTCCATCAACTGATTGTTCCTTAGCTGTTTTTGGCGTCGGATGTAAAGGCGATACCCGCATCGATACCCCCAAAATAATTCCCTTACATTTGGGAATCGAACCCGCTTCTTTTGATCAGTCATGCTCCCGAATCATCGCCGTTTAGGTTGGAGTGAGTTACAGGTCTTTCGACCGATTCCGAGACATTTGCGACATTAGTCTGGGCGGGGTGGCTGCTCCAAATGAGACATTCGTTTCGGCCGCTCTCGCTAACTTAGCGGCCGTCGAGTTGGTTCCTTCGTGCCGCGCAACCGGTCATTCGTTCATCGCGGTATCTAAGCACCTACTAGCCAGCAAGCGTCGTGCCCGGATTGGCGGCAAACGTTTCCGATTGCGCAAACGCAAACATTTGGTCCGGCGTGCGCAGATG
>VYLE01000844.1_pt1 | contig 11158 bp, 5 predicted proteins | sample 5114391 | NCBI WGS metagenome assembly VYLE01 (sample SAMN12291771, study PRJNA351875) | freshwater metagenome | isolation source: freshwater lake | place: USA: Michigan, Kent Lake | collected 2013-08-15
CGCTCCCGTGCAGCAGCAGGATGGGGAGGGGGCGCGTGGGGCCGGAGGTGCAGCGTCCCGGCTTCGGGGTCACGGGCAGACTGCCGGCGCCGGTGGCGACGGCGCCCACGAGATCGGCACGCTGGAACGCGAACGCGTGCGTCATCTGGGCGCCGTTCGATCCGCCGCTCATGAACATGCGTGATGTGGTCAGCCCGTACTCGCCGCGCACCCGTTCCACGAGCGCCGCCAGGAAGCCGATGTCGTCGGCATTGCTCTCGACCGTGTTGTCGGCCCGGCAGTCGACCCACCCCGGCAGGCGCTGGGCATCGTTCGCGGGCAGGCCCCCGGGGTACACCACCACGAATCCTTCACGGTCCGCCACGGTGCGGAAGACCGAGAGCGGGTGCCGGCCGAGGATCGCCACATCGAGCCCTTCGCCCCCGCCGCCATGCAGGACGAACACGACCGCCTTCGGGGTCGTGAGCCCCGCCGGCACATGCACGCGATACTGGCGCGTCACCCCACCGACCACGAGGGTCTGGTCGGTCATTTGCCCCACAGGATACGGCGGCGTTGATGGCGTGGGGCGGGTTGCGTCGGGCTCGGTGGCCGCACTGGAGCAGGCGGACAGGATGGTGCCGAGGAGGAGGGCAGAGACGATTGGTTTCATGGCCGGGAATTGACGGAGGGTAGCACACTGTGGCGGCATCAATCGGTTGGACGACGGACCGGCGGATACGTTAGGGGCGGCGACTCGTGCGCGCCGGGGCTGGCGGCACAGGGGTACGGGGGCTAATTCCGTCGCGACGCAACAACGGCGGCGTGCCCGTGCCGCCCCCGCGTCTCCGTCACGCGTGGCGCGTGTCAGCGCGTTGCGGCGGGCCTTCCCGAGACCTCATGAGCACCATGCGACCTGCTCTTGTGCGCGGCCTCACCCGCGTGGCCCTGACGCTGGGCCTTGGCGCCTGCACGCCCGCTCCCTTCGATGTCCTGCTGCGCGGGGGGCGCGTCCTCGATGGCAGCGGGGCGCCGGCCACGGTTGCGGATGTCGGCATCCGCGATGGGCGCATCGTCGAGATCGGGGATCTCGGGACTCGCACGGCCGCGGACACCGTGGACGTGACCGGCCACGTGGTGGCGCCGGGCTTCATCGACCCACACACGCACGGGCGCGAGCGGCTGCGCGACATCCCCACCGCCGACAACCTGATCCGGCAGGGCATCACCACCATCGTCGATGGAAACGATGGCAGCTCCCCGCTGCCGCTGGGGCCGTTCCTCGATTCGCTCGCGCAGTGGGACGTGGCACCGAACGTGGCGCTCTTCGTGGGGCACGGCAGCGTGCGCCGGCAAGTCATGGGTACCGCCAACCGGCCAGCAACCCCCGACGAACTCGCCGCCATGGAAGCACTGGTGCGGCAGGCCATGGCCGACGGCGCCGTGGGGCTCTCCTCGGGGTTGTTCTACGTGCCGGGGAGCTTCGCCCCCACCGAAGAGCTGGTGGCGCTGGCCCGCGTGGCCCACGCCGCCGGGGGGATCTACAGCTCGCACATGCGCAACGAGGACGACAGCGTGCTGGCGGCGGTGACGGAAACCCTCCGCATTGGCCGCGAGACCGGGATCCCGGTGCTGATTTCCCACCACAAGGTGGGGGGGCGCCGGAACTACGGCCGCACCGTGCAGTCGCTGGCGCTGATGCGTGAGGCGCGGGACGCCGGCGTCACGGTGGCCTTCGACCAGTACCCCTACACGGCATCTCACACCAGCATCGCCAGCATCATTCCGGCCTGGGCACGGGCAGATGACGGGCTCGAGGGGCATCTGGCCCGGGCGGCGACACGCCAGCGCGTTCTCGACGAGATGCAGGCCTTCGTGGCGATGCGCTTCTCGAATGACCCATCGAAAATCCAGCTCGCCCGCTGCGGCTTCGACGCCACCCTGGCTGGACGCACCCTGGCTGACGTCCTGGCCGCCCACCGCACGGCCGTCAGCCCTGAAGCAATCTCGGCGCTGATTCTCGAACTCGTTCGCCGCGGTGGCTGCAGTGCCATCTTCCACTCCTTCGACGAAGGCGACGTGGAGCGGCTGCTGGCTTCGCCGTACGGCATGATCGGGTCCGACGGGGCACTGGTGGCCTTCGGGGTCTCGAGTCCCCACCCACGCGCCTACGGGACCTACCCGCGAGTGCTGGGGCGCTACGTGCGGGAGCGGCGCGTGATCAGCCTCGAGGAAGCCGTGCGTCGCATGACCTCGGCGCCGGCCTCGATGCTCGGGCTGGCGGACCGCGGGCGCCTCCAACCGGGGGCGGTGGCGGATCTGGTGGTCTTCGACCCGGCCACCGTGGCCGACCGGGCCACCTTCGAAGCGCCCCACCAGTATCCAGTGGGGATTCCCCACGTGTTCGTCAGCGGCGTGGCCGTCGTGCGGAATGGGGAGGTGACCGGCGCGCGTCCCGGCGTGGTGCTGCGGGGACGCGGCCGGGCTGCGCCCTAGACAGCGCGGAGCGCCCGGGGAATGTTCCGGGGCATGGACGGACTCGTCGCCTACTTCACCACCATTCCCAGCAGCCACCGCTCACTTATTCTCGCGGGCGGCATCGCGTTCTTCTGGCTCTGGGAACTGGCGGCCCCGCTCGACCGGCGGCCCTACGCCAAGGGGCGTCACGCGCTGGTGAACATCTTCTTCACCGGCACGACAATCGTCGTCAACTTCGCGCTCGCGTTTCTGCTGCTGCGCACGTCGGCGTGGGCAGAAGCGGCCGGGGTGGGGCTGCTGCCGTGGCTCGCCGCCCTGCCACTCGCCATGCAGGCTCTCATCGGGCTCCTCGTCCTCGATCTCGTGGGGGCGTGGCTGCCGCATTTCGTCGAGCACAAGACGCCGCTGCTCTGGCGTCTCCATCTCGTCCACCACTCGGACCGCCACGTTGACACGACGACCGCCAACCGCCACCACCCCGGCGAGAGCGTCGTCCGCTTCGTGTTCACGCTGCTCGCCGTGGCCGTCACCGGCGCCCCGATGTGGCTCGTGTTCCTGTATCAGAGCCTGAGCGTGGTGCTCAGCCAGTTCAACCACGCGAACATCGCGCTCCCTGCCGCGCTCGACCGGGCCCTGTCGTGGGTCGTCGTGTCTCCCGACATGCACAAGGTTCATCATCACTACGTGCTGCCGCACACGGACGCCAACTACGGCAACGTCTTCGCGGTGTGGGACCGCCTCGTCGGCACTTTCATGACCACCGACCGGTCGTACCTCGTCTACGGCGTCGACACCCATTTCGACGACCAGGAACACACCACCGCCCGGGCCCTGCTCACGATGCCGCTGCGCATGGGCACACGGCGCCTGGAGGCGCTGCCGTCGCGCGTCTCTCGCGGAATCCCGTAGCCGCGCACCACACATGGCTCCGGGCATCGTGGCGGGCGTTTCCGGCCGCGATCCTTGCTCCCCGGCGCCCCAGGGCACCACGACCACCCCGGCGGTGTCGTAACCAACGGGGCTGACGAGCGTAGACTGGAGGTGACCATGATGACGCCGCATCCATCGGGAAACGACCGCCGTGACTGATTTTCTGGAGCGCCTGCAGCGCGCCTTGGCCCCCGGGTTCCACATCGACCGGGAACTCGGCGGCGCCGGCATGTCGCGGGTATTCGTGGCGACCGAACGGGCCCTCAACCGGACGGTGGTCGTGAAGGTGCTGCCGCCGGAGCTCGCGGCGGGCGTGAATGTGGAACGCTTCCGCCGCGAGATCCAGCTGGCGGCGCAGTTGCAGCACCCGCATATCGTGCCGCTCATTGCCGCGGGCGATGACCACGGGCTGCTCTGGTTTTCCATGCCCTACATCGAGGGGGAGTCGCTTCGTGGCACCCTTGCCCGCCACGGGCGGCTCTCGCCACGCGACGTGGTGCGCATCCTGCACGATGTGGTCGACGCCCTCGCCTACGCCCACGGACGGGGCGTAGTGCACCGGGATATCAAGCCCGACAACATCCTCACGTCGGGTATGCACGCACTGGTCACCGATTTCGGGGTCGCCAAGGCGCTGAGCGCCTCGGGGCCGGTGCACAGCGGCACGAGCACCGGCCTGGCGATCGGCACCCCGGCCTACATGGCGCCTGAGCAGCTGGCGGCCGACCCGGCCGCCGACCATCGCGTGGACCTCTACGCCGTGGGGCTGCTGGCCTACGAGCTGCTCACCGGCAAGGGCCCGTTCAGCGGTTCCTCACCGCAGGCCACCTTGGCGGCCCAACTGACGGTCATGCCGGAGCCACCGCATCGCACGGTGAGCGACATCCCCGAGCCGCTGTCTCGGCTCATCATGCACTGTCTCGCCAAGGACGCTGCCAAGCGCCCCCAGGCGGCGCAGGCGCTCCTCGCCACCCTTGAGGCGCTCCCACCCATGCCGGGACAGACGCTCGGCGTGCGCGGGCCCTCCAGCGTATTTGCCAGAGCCCGGCGTGCCCGCGCCCTTGGCGCGGCGGGCGCCGTGGCCTTGCTTGGCGCCCTGCTCTGGGCCGTCGTGCCCGACCGCACGCCTCCACGTGGCGTGGCGGACGCGCTGGAGGCGCGTGACGCCGGACCGGGCGGCCGCACCGGGACGCCCCTCACCGCACCGACCGAGCCGACAGGCGGCGTGCAGACCGACGCCAGCGCGGCGCTTCGCCTTGCCGATGAGGCCACGATGGAGGCGGTGACGCCGTTCGTGATCACACGTGCCGAATCGCTGGCGATTGCCGCGGCGGTAAGCAAGCGCCAGCGCAGCCCCGAGCCCCGCGGGGCGGCGCCAACGGCACCAGCCGGCGACAGCACCCGGATCGATCGCGCGCTGCTGCTCGCTGAGGTGGGTCGCATCTTCGCCGACTCCATGACCCGTGCGATCAGGGAGATGGAAGTCACGCTGGCCAGCGCGCCGCGCTTCGTGCGTCCAGAGATGCCGCCGGCCGATGCGGGGAGTGGCGGACGGTCGTTGGTGTTCGACGCCCGCAGCGCCTCGCGCCCGAACATGCCCGTCGCGCCGCTCATGGCGCCACCTGCCGATGGCCGCCTGCGCGTCGTGGTGGCCGCCTTCACCAATGCCACGGGCAAGCGTGAAGTGAGCGCGCTGGCACGGAGCGCGGCCAGCGAACTGCGCGAGGCCATCCCGGCGGATCGGTTCGAGGTGGTACCGGCTGACGTGACCGAACGGGCCACCCGCACGCTCCCCGACAAGATGTCGGTGGGCTGGGCGCTGCGCGCCGATTATGTCGTCAGCGGGTGGCTCATTGCCCGCGGCGATTCCGTGGCGATGGTGACGATGCTGACCGACGTGCGCAGCGGTCGCTTCACGCGCGCGCTGGAAACCGTGACGACCGCCGACGCGACCAGCATGGAGCAGGCCCGGAAGCAGATGAGCGTGTGGCTGGACACGGCGGCAACCATCGCCGCTCGGCGTCGCGCGCCTGAGACGGTGAGACGGTGAGATCGGAGCGGTGAGCAGCAGAGCAGAATGGGTGAGAGGGAGAGGGCAGCCTGGATCGCGGTGAGAGGTCAGCGGGCCAGCGGTGAGAGCTCAGGGGGGTGCAGCCTTGTCTCGCCTGCCCAGGACATGCTTCCGGAAGCCGTACGACATCTTTCTGATCTCGACCACTTCGTCGATCAGGACATCGTAATCGTCCGGGATCGCGTTGAGTGCACGCGCGAGGCGCAGTTGAAGCTCGACCTCGTTGCACGAACCTATTGCCGTCGTACAGAACGATGCCGTTCTCGAGGGAGACTGATACCCGGCACCTTCCGCCAGGTTGAGCGCAATAGAGTTGACCGCCCTCAGCAGCTGGTTGCGCATGCCGGGTGACACTCGCGCCATCGACTCATGGCATCGGTCCGCGAGTCGATGCACATCTACGGAGAGCGCGAGGGCGCGCTGCACTACCTGGAGCGCATGAGGGTTGTGTGCCATGCGCGACGATAGCGATCCGGTCGCTCGGGAGTGTCACCAATTCCCCGCGGGCCTACACGAACGAACGCACCCACTTCTCACCGCTGGCCCACTGACCTCTCACCGCGATCCGGGCTGCCCTCTCCATCTCACCCATTCAGCTCTCATTCTCACCTCTCAGCTCCCAAAAAAGAAAAAGCGGGGCGGGCCAGAAGGCCCGCCCCGCTTTTCGTCTCTCTGTTTACTCGTCCGGCATCGTGAACGCCGACGGTTCGAAGCTCGGCAGCAGCGCATCGAAATTGGGTTCGATCGCGTCCGGCAGCGGCTCCGGCTCGGGGAGCGCATCGCTCTCAACGTCCACTTCCTGGTAGCGGTACATGCCCGTACCGGCCGGGATGAGGTGACCGATGATGATGTTCTCCTTGAGCCCCAGCAGGTCGTCGCGCGAGCCGCGAATGGCCGCGTCGGTGAGGACGCGCGTGGTCTCCTGGAAGGAGGCCGCGGACACGAACGACTGCGTGGTGAGCGAGGCCTTCGTGATGCCAAGCAGCAGGGGCTCCGCCGTGGCCGGCGTGATCTTCCGCTTCTTGGCGTCCTCGTTCGTGTCGCGGAAGACCGCGCGATCGACATGCTCGCCCTCGAGCATCTCGGTGTCACCCGACTCCACGATACGCACCTTCTGCAGCATCTGCTTGACGATCACGCCGATGTGCTTGTCGTTGATCTTCACGCCCTGCAGGCGGTAGACCTCCTGCACTTCGTTCAGGAGGTACTCCTGCACCGCGCGCGGCCCCTTGATGCGCAGAATGTCGTGCGGGTTGACCGGGCCCTCGCTGATGCGGTCGCCGGCGCGCACGCGGTCGCCCTCGTGCACGCGCAGGTGCTTGCCGGACGGCACTTCGTACACCTGCTCCGCCTGGCTTTCGTCCACCTGCCACACGCCGCGGTCGATGACCGCCGGGCGCACGAACACCTCGCGCTTGCCGCGCTTGATCTCGCCGAACCGCACGAACCCGTCCACCTCGGAGATCGTCGCCGGGTCCTTCGGCCGACGCGCCTCGAACAGCTCGGCCACGCGCGGCAGACCACCGGTGATGTCGCGGGTCTTGTACGCCTCGCGGCTGATCTTGGCCAGAATGGTACCTGCCTTGATCTCCTCGCCGTCCTCGATCGTGATCACGGCGCCTACGGGCAGGATGAAGTCGCGCACGCGCTTCTCCTTGCCGCCCTTGTTCTGCCAGATCTCGATGTGCGGGTGCAGCTTCTTTTCGCGGTCTTCGATCACGACGCGCTGACGGAGACCCGTGAGTTCGTCGAGCTCCTCGGCCAGCGATTCGTCTTCCACGAGGTCCACGAAGCGCACGGTCCCCTCGACGTCCGCGATGATCGGATTCGAGTACGGGTCCCACGTGAACACCGTGTCTTCCTTCTTCACGGCCTGGCCGTCCTCGACCATGAGGTACGCGCCGAGCGGCACCTGCAGGCGCGCCTCGATCGCCGCGTTCTTGTCGGCCGACGCCTTGATGATGAGCTCGCCTTCGTACGACGTCACGACCTTCTGGCCGTCCGGGTTGACGACGCTCACGAGACGGTCGCCGAACTCGATGACACCGGCCTTCTTGGTCTTGCGCGCCGTCTGCTCGGCGATACGCGCCGCCGTTCCACCCACGTGGAAGGTGCGGAGCGTCAGCTGCGTCCCCGGTTCGCCAATGGACTGCGCAGCGATGATGCCCACCGCCTCGCCCAGATCCACCATCTGCATCGTGGCCAGGTTGCGGCCGTAGCACATGCGGCAGAGGCCGCGCTTGGCTTCGCAGGTGAGCACGGAACGGATCTTCACCGTTTCGATGCCTGCGTCCTCGATGCCCTGCGCCGTTTCCTCCGAAATGAGCGAGCCCGCCTCGACGAGCAGACGCGGACGTCCCGCCTCATCGCGCTCCATCGGATCGTACACATCCTCGGCCGCCACGTTGCCGACGAGACGCTCGGCGAGCGGCTCGATCACGTCTTCGCCTTCCTTCAGCGCCGCCGTATCGATGCCCAAGATCGTGCCGCAATCCTCCTCGGCAATCGTCATGTCCTGGGCCACGTCCACCAGACGACGCGTGAGGTACCCGGCGTCGGCCGTCTTGAGCGCCGTGTCCGCGAGACCCTTACGCGCACCGTGCGTGGAGGAGAAGTACTCGAGCACCGACAGCCCTTCACGGAAGTTCGACTTGATCGGATTTTCGATGATTTCGCCGATGCCACCCGTGAGCTTCTTCTGCGGCTTCGCCATGAGGCCGCGCATACCCGCCAGCTGACGGATCTGGTCGCGGCTACCGCGAGAACCGGAGTCGAACATCATGAACACCGGGTTGAACCCGCCCTGCGACTCGCGCATGGTCTTCACCATGGCGTCGGCAATGTCGGTGTTCGCGTGCGTCCACGTGTCGATGACCTTGTTGTAGCGTTCACCGTTCGTGATGTTGCCCGTCGCGTAGGCGCGCTGGAAGCGCTCCACGCGCTCCGACGCCTCGGTGAGCAGGACCTGCTTCTCCTTGGGGATGTGCAGGTCTTCGATGCCGATGGAGACGCCGCCGCGCGTCGCGTTGCGGAAGCCGAACTCCTTGAGACGGTCGAGCATGGCCACCGTTTCCGCGAGCCCCGCCGAGCGGTAGCTCTCGAACACGAGTTCCCCGAGCGCCTTCTTCTTCATGTCCTTGTTCAGGAACGGCAGCACCTTCGGGACGATACCGTTGAACATGACACGCCCGGCGGTGGTGCCGATCCACTCCGAGCCCGACTCGGTTTCCAGGCGCCAGCGGATCGGGGTCTGGTAGTTGGCCCGACCGTTGGCGATCGCCATTTCCACTTCCGACGAGCTGGCGTAGGCCGGCAGCGTCTTCACGAAATTGGGATCTTCCTTCTTCTTGTCGAAGTCGGCCGACGGCGCCTTGGTGGCCACGTAGCAGCCGAGCACGATGTCCTGCGACGGCTCGGCCACCGGACGGCCGTCCGAGGGCTTGAGGATGTTGTTCGAGGAGAGCATGAGCACGCGCGCCTCGATCTGCGCCTCGAACGACAGCGGCACGTGCACGGCCATCTGGTCACCGTCGAAGTCGGCGTTGAACGCCGTCGTCACGAGCGGGTGAATTCGAATGGCCTTGCCCTCCACCAGCACCGGCTCGAACGCCTGGATGCCCAGACGGTGGAGCGTGGGGGCGCGGTTGAGCAGCACGGGGTGGTCCTTGATGATGCCTTCCAGCACCTCGTAGACCATCGCATTCTCGCGCTCCACGATCTTCTTGGCGCGCTTCACCGTCTCCGCCTCGCCGCTCTCCACCAGCTTGTGGATGATGAACGGCTTGAAGAGCTCGAGCGCCATGGCCTTGGGCAGGCCGCACTGGTGCAGCTTGAGCTCCGGGCCCACGACGATGACCGAACGGCCTGAGTAGTCCACGCGCTTGCCGAGCAGGTTCTGACGGAACCGGCCCTGCTTGCCCTTGAGCATGTCGGAGAGCGACTTGAGCGGGCGCTTGCCGCGGCCACGGATGGCCTTCGAGCGGCGCCCGTTGTCGAACAGCGCGTCGACCGCTTCCTGCAGCATGCGCTTCTCGTTGCGCAGGATGACTTCCGGCGCGCGGTGCGAGATGAGCTTCTGCAGGCGGTTGTTGCGATTGATGACGCGGCGGTACAGGTCGTTCAGGTCCGACGTCGCGAAGCGGCCGCCATCGAGCGGCACGAGCGGACGGAGGTCGGGCGGGATGACCGGGATGACGTCGAGGATCATCCACTCCGGACGGTTGCGGATTTCGCCGCCCTCGCCCGACGTACGGAAGGCATCGACGATCTTGAGACGCTTGAGCATCTGCTTCTTGCGATGCTGGCTCGTCTCGCCCACCACGGAGCCCCGCAGCTCCTCGGCCGTCTTGTCGACGTCGAGGCGCTTGAGCAGTTCACGCACGGCCGGCGCGCCGATGTCGCACTGGAACGCCGTGTCCCCCTCGGCCTTGGCCTTCTGCCGCAGCGTGAGGTACTCGTCTTCGTCGAGCAGTTGGCGCTCACGCACCTCCTGATTGCCCGGCTCGATGACGATGTAGTTGCTGTAGTAGATCACCTTCTCGAGGTCACGCAGCGTGACGTCGAGCAGGTTGCCCATGGGGCTCGGCAGGGTCTTGAAGAACCAGATGTGCGCCACCGGCACGGCCAGTTCGATATGTCCCATGCGCTCGCGCCGCACCTTGCTGAGCGTGACTTCCACGCCGCAGCGGTCGCAGATCACGCCGCGGTAGCGGATGCGCTTGTACTTGCCGCAATGGCATTCCCAGTCCTTTACGGGACCGAAGATGCGCTCGCAGAAAAGGCCGTCCTTTTCGGGCTTGAAGGAGCGGTAGTTGATGGTTTCGGGCTTCGTGACTTCGCCCCACGACCACCAGGTACGCAAGCCGGCCATCTCCAGCCGCTCGCGCTCCTTGGGGTCCTTCGGGCCGCGGATCTCTTCCGGAGAAGCGATGCGGACCGACATGTAGTCGAACGCCGACGCGCGGGCTTCGCGCGAGCTGCGGAAATCGATCATGCGTTACTCCTCCCCGCCGTTACTGTTGCCGCCGGCATCGATGAGCTCCACGCCGGTGCCATCGCTGGCCCCGAGCGTCACCTTGATGCCCAGCGCCTGGAGTTCCTTCACGAGCACGTTGAACGACTCCGGGATGCCCGGTTCGGGCAGGTTCTGCCCCTTCACGATCGCCTCGTAGACACGGCTGCGGCCGTTCACGTCGTCGGACTTGACCGTGAGGATTTCCTGCAGCGTGTGCGCCGCGCCGTACGCCTCCAGCGCCCACACCTCCATTTCTCCGAAGCGCTGACCACCGAACTGCGCCTTGCCCGCCAGCGGCTGCTGCGTGACGAGGGAGTAGGGTCCGATGGAGCGTGCATGAATCTTGTCGTCCACGAGGTGCGACAGCTTCAGCATGTAGATCTCCCCCACCGTGACCGGCGAGGTGAAGAACTCTCCGGTGCGTCCGTCGCGCAGCTTGGCCTTGCCCGTGGGCGTGAGCCCGGCCAGGCGAATGAGCTCCGCCGCGGCCGCGTCCACATCGCTTTCCCCAGCCAGCAGTGCCGCCAGCGCGGGCTGGCCGATCCGACGCAGCGTGTCGGCCGGCGACAGCGCCGCCTCGGCCTCCAGGCTGGCAATGGCCGCCGCTGCCGACGCCGCGGTGGCATCGCCCGGCAACTCGTCACCGGCCCGGTGCACGGCGATCGCCGCCTGCTCCGCCGCCGTTT
>VYLE01000846.1_pt1 | contig 11156 bp, 14 predicted proteins | sample 5114391 | NCBI WGS metagenome assembly VYLE01 (sample SAMN12291771, study PRJNA351875) | freshwater metagenome | isolation source: freshwater lake | place: USA: Michigan, Kent Lake | collected 2013-08-15
AAGGCCAGGCCCAGTGCCATCGGGCGGATCTTCACGAAGCGCGCGCTCATCGCTTGCCCTCCGTGCCGATCTGGCGTTGCAGGTCGGCGATCTCCGCCTTGCGCTGCGCCACTTCCGCCGTCGCGACCGCTTCCTGGCTCCGGGCACGCGCCAGGTCGGCTTCCACCGCGGCGCGCTGCGCGAGGTCGAGTGTCTTCTTCTTGTCACGCGCGGCGTGCGCCGCCTGTGCCTGCGCCAGCGACTGCCGCGCAGTCGCCAGCGGCTCGGGCGCGTACTGGTCGGCATCGGCCTGGTCGGCGCGCTGCACGGCCTGCACCGCCGCCTCCAGCTCGGGCGTCAACGCGCTCTGCGCGAAAGCCGGCGCCGCCGACAGGGCGAGTGCCGCTACTGCGGCGGCCATCACATGCAGGGGCCTGCGGAAGTGTGCGAAGCTAACGATCATTGGGGTGCCGTGACGTTGAGGGGTGCGCGCGGCCATTGTCGGAAGCCTTTGGCGCCGTTGCAACGTCGCCGCGCATCGTGGGGAGCTTTGCATATGGACATCGGCTATTTCCTGAAGCTGATGACCGAGAAGAACGCCTCGGACATGTTCCTCACGACCGGGGCGCCGGTCTACATCAAGATCGAGGGCAAGCTCTACCCGCTGGGCAACACCGGGTTGCCGCCCGGCATGGTCAAGAAGATCGCCTACTCCCTGATGGACGAGGGCCAGGTACCGGTCTTCGAGCGCGAACTCGAACTCAACATGGCCATCGCCCTGCAGGATGCCGGCCGCTTCCGCGTGAACGTGTTCAAGCAGCGCGGCGAAGTGGGCATGGTCATCCGCGCCATCCGCAGCGTGATCCCCAGCATCGAGGAGCTGAACCTGCCGTCGGTGCTCAAGGACATCATCATGACCCCGCGCGGGCTGGTGCTGATCGTGGGCTCCACCGGCTCGGGCAAGTCCACGTCGCTGGCGTCGATGATCGATTACCGCAACACCACCAGCACCGGCCACATCCTCACCATCGAAGATCCGATCGAATACCTGCACCGCCACAAGCAGTCGATCGTCAACCAGCGCGAAGTCGGCCTGGATACCCATGCCTTCCACAACGCGCTGAAGAACGCGATGCGCGAGGCGCCGGACGTCATCCTGATCGGCGAGATCCTGGACGCCACCACGATGGAGGCCGCCATCGCCTTCGCCGAGACCGGCCACCTCTGCCTGGCGACGCTGCACTCGAACAACGCCGACCAGACCATCGAACGCATCCTCAACTTCTTCCCCGAGAGCGCGCACAAGAACGTGCTGATGAACCTGGCCTTGAACCTGCGCGCCGTGGTGTCGCAGCGCCTGGTGAAGGGCTCCGACGGACGTCGCATGCCGGCGGCCGAGGTGCTCATCAACACGCCGATGATCCGCGACCTGCTGCGCCGCGGACAGGTGCACGAGATCAAGGCCGCGATGGAAGAATCGCTGGAGGAAGGCATGGAGACCTTCGACCAGTGCCTGTTCCGCATGGTCAAGGAAGGCCAGATCGAACAGGAAGAAGCCCTGCGCGCCGCGGACTCCCGCGATGGCCTGGCCCTGAAATTCCGCCTGTCCGAAGGCAGCAAGGGCGAGCACGACCCCTACGCGGACTACGACACCGGCAGCAGCTCCCCGCGCATCACCCACGGCTTCGGCTGAGGGAAGATCGCGATACGGCGGACACGGAACGCGGGCAGGGACACCTGCCCGTTTTCATGTGGGCCGATCAGGCGTTGGCGTCGGGCTGGTTCTCGGGCCGCGCCAGGTCAAAGGCGGGTAGCGCCAGGCAGGCCTGCTCGATGCGGACGATGGTTGGGAAGGCGCTCATGTCCACGCCGAACCGGCGGGCGTTGAAGACCTGCGGCACCAGGCAACAGTCGGCCATGCCGGGCGTCTGTCCATGGCAGAACGCGCCCGTCGCGGCATCCCCGGCGAGCAGGGTTTCCATCGGCGCGAAGCCTTCTGCGATCCAGTGCTTCACCCAGTCCTCGCGTTCGGACTGGGGCACGTTCCAGGTGTTCTCGAAGTACTGCAGCACGCGCAGGTTGTTCAGGGGATGGATGTCGCAGGCGACCATCTGCGCCAGTGCCCGCACCCGTGCGCGATCGCGTGCCGTCATCGGCAGCAGCCGCGGCGACGGCCATGCCTCGTCGAGGTATTCGAGGATGGCCAGCGACTGCCGGATCACGCGCACGCCATGCTGCAGCGTGGGCACCATGTGCTGCGGATTCTTGGCGGCGTACTCCGGCGCGTGCTGCTGCCCGCCGTCGCGGACCAGGTGCACCGGCACGGTTTCATAGGGCAGCCCCTTGAGGTTCAACCCGATGCGTACGCGGTAGGCGGCGCTGGAGCGCCAGTAGGAATACAGCTTCAGTTGCTCAGCCATGCAAGCCGCTCCCCGCGGTTTGCGCCTTCGAATGCCCGGAATCCGCGTCCATGCCTGCCCCGCCCTGTCCTGCGGTCACACTGGGCCCGGCCGCGCCTTCAAGGCAAGGGTTGCGGCTCGATCCGCTGTTCGATCGCGCCAAAAATGGAACGGCCGTCACGATCCGTCATTTCTATGCGGACCACGTCGCCGAAGCTCATGAAGGGCGTGGAGGGCTTGCCGTCGCGCAGGGTTTCGACCGTGCGCTTCTCAGCGAAGCAGGAGGCGCCCTTCGAGGTGTCTTCGTTGGCGATGGTGCCCGACCCGACGATCGTGCCCGCCGACAGCGGGCGCGTCTTGGCGGCATGCGCCACCAGTTGGCTGAAATCGAACTGCATGTCCACGCCCGCCTCGGGCGCGCCGAACCATTCGCCGTTGATATGCGTGACCAGCGGCAGGTGGACCTTGTTGTCGCGCCAGGCGTCATCCAGTTCGTCCGGCGTCACGAACACCGGCGACAGCGCCGAGCGCGGCTTGGACTGCAGGAAGCCGAAGCCCTTGGCCAGCTCGCCCGGGATCAGGTTGCGCAGCGACACGTCGTTGACCAGGCCTATCAGCTGGATGTGGCCGGCGGCCTGCGCGGGCGTGACCGCCATCGGCACATCGTCGGTGACGACGACGATTTCCGCTTCCAGATCGATGCCGTGGTCTTCGCTGACCACCTTCACCGGATCGCGCGGGCCGTAGAACGCGGCGCTGGTGGCCTGGTACATCAGCGGATCGGTGTAGAAGCTCGCGGGCACTTCGGCATTGCGGGCGCGGCGGACGCGCTCCACGTGCGGCAGGTAGGCGCTGCCGTCGACGAATTCGTACGCCCGCGGCAGCGGCGCTGCCAGCGCCTGCAGGTCGAGGTCGAAGGCGCCATCGGCGTCGCCCGCGTTCAACGCCTCGTACAACGCATTGAGGCGCGGCGCGACATTGCTCCAGTCTTCCAGCGCGCGTTGCAGTGTCGGCGCGATGCCGGTGGCGCGCACGCCGCGGGCCAGATCACGCGACACCACGATCAACGTACCGTCGCGACCACCTTCCTTCAGGGAACCCAGCTTCATCGCCACTCCAGATGCCGGCGCCCACGCGCCATGGTTTCAATTGTAACGAAATGCGTGCGGCCGTCAGCCCGCCAGAGCATCGCCCTGGAAGCCATCCTTGCGGAACGTCAGGACCAGCGTATCGCGATGGCCCTGCCCGTCCAGAGGCTGGATCGGCGTGGACTCATGGATCACGCGCTCGTCGTCGAGGAACAGCAACGACCAGGGTGCCTCCAGCGTGAAGCGTTGGCCATCCGGTCCGGCGGCGGCGAACACCCGGGTCTCACCGCCCTTGATGCCCTGCCGTCCCAACAGCAGCACCGCGACGAAATCCACGCCATCGCGATGCGCGCCCTCGGGCGTCGGCCGGCCAATGCCGTCGGTGGTGTCGATCCGGAACTGGTGCGCCTCGACGTACCACGGACGCTCGCCCTTCAGCGCGGAGCACCAGCGTCCCAGCCCAAGCAGGAGCTGCCGCCATGCGGGAGCAGCGGCAACCGCCGGCTCGATCGGCTCGAACCAGCGCTGCATGCCGCCGTGCAGGGCGTTGTAGTCCAGCGACTGCCAGTGCGCGCGATGCGGTGCCTGCTGCACGCCATCGGCATCGACGACGAAGCACGAATGCCGGCGATGCCGGTAGCGTCCGCCGTCCTTGAGATATCCATCCACTTCCAACCGGTCCCAACTGGGCAACAGCGCATCGAGTGCGCCGAGATCCACGGTGATCGCCTCAGCCATCGCACGCGGCTCAAGCACGGCGTAACCACGCTCCTGCACGCGGCGCACGGCCTCGTCGGCGGGACAGAACGGAGGTTGGAACATCGCGACCATCGGCATGACCCCATAACGCAAAAACCCGCCAGAGGCGGGCTTTTGCGGATGTCCGGTTGGACGTCAAATTGGCAGCCCCGGATGGATTCGAACCACCGAATGCCTGAGTCAGAGTCAGGTGCCTTACCGCTTGGCGACGGGGCTGTGTAACCAGTGACGCGTAGTGTAGCGCGTCTGTTAACGCTTGGAGAACTGGGTGGCGCGACGCGCCTTGTGCAGACCGACCTTCTTACGCTCGACTTCGCGGGCGTCGCGGGTCATGAAGCCTGCCTTGCGCAGTTCCGACTTCAGGGTTTCATCGTATTCCACCAGCGCGCGGGCGATGCCCAGGCGGATGGCGCCGGCCTGGCCGGTGATGCCACCACCGGTGGTCGTCACGGTGATGTCGAAGTTTTCGGTGTTCTTGGTCAGCTCCAGCGGCTGGCGCACGATCATGCGGCCGGTTTCGCGGCCGAAGAACTCGTCCAGCGGACGACCATTGACCGTGATGTTGCCGGAACCCTTGCGCAGGAACACGCGGGCGGTGGAGGACTTGCGACGGCCGGTGCCGTAGTTCTGAGTGATAGCCATGATTAGATGTCCAGGACCTGCGGCTGCTGAGCGGCGTGCGGATGATTCGGGCCGGCGTAGACCTTGAGCTTGCGATACATGTCGCGGCCCAGCGGACCCTTCGGCAGCATGCCCTTCACGGCGGTCTCGATGACGCGCTCCGGGTGGCGCTCCAGCGCCTGCGCCAGCGTCTCGGTCTTGAGGTTGCCGATGTAGCCGGTGAAGCGGTGGTACTTCTTGTCGGCCAGCTTGTTGCCGGTGACGTGGATCTTCTCGGCATTGATCACGACGAGGTAGTCGCCGGTATCAACGTGAGGGGTGTAGACGGGCTTGTGCTTGCCGCGGAGGCGACGTGCCAGCTCGGTGGACAGGCGACCCAGGGTCTTGCCTGCTGCGTCGACGACGTACCAGTCGCGCTGGACGGTCTCTGACTTGGCGGTAAAGGTGCTCATGGAACTCTCGTGTGTCTGGTCGGGCGGATTCCGCGGTTTCCCGGGCGGAACTTTGCCACGCGTTGTGAAGGGTGAAACGGAAGAGGCGGGATTGTACGGGCCCTTGCTGCGCCGCGCAACCCCGAGGAAACCCGCGCCGACCGAGCCCTGCGGGGCAGACGCCAGCACCCGTGAGGCGGCACAATGCCGGCATGAACACGCGGACCTTCTCGCCCCTGGACCACTGGCTGGTGGAAGCGCAGCGCGGCCTGGACACCGTCTTCGGCAACCCGCCCGCCCAACGCACCAATCCCGCCGGGGACACCCCGGAGGTCGCCCTGGAACCCGCCGAGCAGCGCCACGCCGCCGGCCTGATGCGCATCAACCACGTCGGCGAGGTCTGCGCCCAAGGCCTGTACTTCGGCCAGGCCGCCGTGGCCCGCGACGAGGCCACCCGCGCCCACCTGCTGGACGCCGCCCAGGAGGAGACCGACCACCTGGCCTGGTGTGCCGATCGCCTGCGTGAGCTGGACAGCCGTCCCAGCCTGTTCAACCCGCTGTGGTACGCCGGCAGCTATGCGCTCGGCGCGCTCGCCGGCCTGCGTGGCGATGGCTGGAGCCTGGGCTTCGTGGTCGAGACCGAGCACCAGGTGGAAGCCCACCTGGATGAACACCTGGAGACCTTGCCGCCCGCCGACCTGCGCAGCCGCGAGATCCTGAAGGTCATGAAGGCCGACGAGGCCCGCCATGCGGACCACGCGGAACAGGCCGGCGCGCGCATCCTGCCCACACCGATCCCGACGCTGATGGCCGGCGCCTCCAAGCTGATGAAGGCCGTGGCCTACCGGCTCTGAGGTCCGCCTTACGCGGCGGACGCCAGCTTCAGGCCGACGATGCCGGCCACGATCAGGCCGATGCATGCCAGCCGAGCGGCCGTGGCCGGCTCCTGGAACAGCCACATGCCGACGAAGGCCGTGCCGACCGCGCCGATGCCCACCCAGATCACGTAGCCCGTGCCCAACGGGATGTGCTTGAGGGCCACCGCCAGTAACCAGAAACTCGCTGCCGCAGCGACCGCGGTGATCACGCTCGGCCAGAGGCGGGTGAAGCCCTCGGAATACTTCAGGCCCACCGCCCACACCACTTCCAGCAAGCCCGCCACCACCAGATAGACCCACGCCATACGTCACCCCCTCAGGTTGATTGCCCGGGCCATAACGCGAAGCGGCCCGGAACTCGCGTTCCGGACCGCCGTCGGTCCTGATGCGCGGCTCGCGCCGCGGGCGGGTCGTCCCGCCGTTTGTGTGGGCAGACTAGCGTGGGCCACCCGAACCGGATGTAACCCGCGCCCGTCGCCAACCCGTCATTCCGGCAGGTTGCGCCCGTGGTACAGCTCTTCGATCTCCCGCTTCAGGCGCGCCTCGATCTTCATGCGCTCCTTGAACGACAGGTTCTTGGCCTTCTCCTCGAACAGGTAGTTGTCGAGGTCGAACTCCTTCAGGTGCATCTTCGTGTGGAAGATGTTTTCCTGGTAGACGTTCACGTCGAGCATCTCGTAGCGCGACTTGATGTTCTTGGCCAGGAAGTCCTGGATCGAATTGATCTTGTGGTCGATGTAGTGCTTCTTGCCCTTCACGTCACGGGTGAAACCGCGCACGCGGTAATCCATGATGACGATGTCGGACTCGAGGCTTTCGATCAGGTAGTTCAACGCCTTCAGCGGCGAGATCACGCCGCAGGTCGCCACGTCGATGTCGGCGCGGAACGTCGCGATGCCGTTGTCCGGATGCGTCTCCGGATACGTGTGCACCGTGATGTGCGACTTGTCCATGTGGGCCACCACCGCGTCGGAGATGATCTCCTTGCCCGCATCCTTCTTGTCGATCACCGGCTCCTCGGAGATAAGGATCGTCACCGACGCACCCTGCGGGTCGTAGTCCTGGCGGGCCACGTTCAGGATGTTGGCACCGATGATCTCCGCCACATCCGTGAGGATCTGGGTGAGGCGATCGGCGTTGTATTCCTCGTCGATGTACTCGATGTAGCGACGGCGCTCGTCCTCGGACGAGGCGTAGCACACGTCGTAGATGTTGAAGCTCAGCGCCTTGGTGAGGTTGTTGAAGCCTTGCAGCCGCAGGCGAGGCAGGGGTTTTACCACGGCGGTGGTCCCTCTCAGGGGGTGTCGGATAAGGGGGCGGATTATGCGCCATCGCGGGTGACAGTGAAATGTCCGTGACCCGCCCGTCGGTACACCGTCACATACTGGCCCAGCCCTTGCATGGCCTGCGTTTGCCGTGGGCTACGTATTCGGACTAAGCTTCCTGAATTACAAGCCGTGACCACCATGAGCCCAGGCATCCCCCTTTCAGCCCCCGCTCGCCCCGCCGCCAGCCCCCTGACGCCGGACAACGCCACGCTTGAGCGCTTCCTGGCCCACAGCCACCGGCGCCGCTACCCGGCCCGCGCCGACGTGTTCCGCCCGGGCGACCCGGCCGGCACGCTTTATTACGTGGTCAGCGGCTCGGTCAGCATCATCACCGAGGAAGACGACGACCGCGAACTGGTCCTCGGCTATTTCGGCTCCGGCGAGTTCGTAGGCGAAATGGGCCTGTTCATCGAATCGGACCGTCGCGAAGTCATCCTCCGCACCCGCACCCAGTGCGAGCTCGCGGAAGTGAGCTACGAGCGCCTGCACCAGCTGTTCCTGGGCACGCTGTCGGCCGACGCCCCCAAGATCCTGTACGCCATCGGCGCCCAGCTCTCGCGGCGCCTGCTGGACACCAGCAGGAAAGCCAGCCGCCTGGCGTTCCTGGACGTCACCGACCGCATCATCCGCACCCTGCACGACCTGGCCCGCGAACCGGAAGCCATGAGCCACCCGCAGGGTACGCAACTGCGCGTGTCCCGCCAGGAGCTGGCGCGTCTGGTCGGCTGCTCGCGCGAGATGGCCGGTCGCGTGCTGAAGAAGCTACAGGCAGACGGCGCCCTCCACGCACGCGGCAAGACCGTCGTGCTGTACGGCACCCGCTGATCGCATGGGGCGTGCGGCCGGTCCCCTGAGGCCCGCCGCCATCGGCGCTTCCGGCGCCCCTCTTCTCGATATCCGCAACGCGCAGCACGGCGACGCCGACGATGTCGCCGCCCTGCTCGGCCATCTCGGCTATCCGTGCACGCCCGCCGATGCCGGCGAGCGCATCCACATCACTTCTGCCGACAGGGCGCAGGTACTGCTGCTGGCGCGCCAGCAGGGACGCGCGTGCGGGCTGCTGGGGCTGGATTTCCTCTACTACCTCCCGCTCGGCGCCACGATCTGCCGGATCACCGCCCTGGTGGTGGATCCCGGCAGCCAGCGCGGCGGCATCGGACGACAGCTGCTGGACGAGGCGATGCAACGTGCGCGCCATGCCGGGTGCGTGCGGCTCGAACTGACCACCGCCATGCATCGCACCGAAGCGCATGCGTTCTACCGCGCGTGCGGCTTTGCGGACAGCTTGTTGCGTTTCAGTCGCGCGCTCGGCGCAGCGTGATAGACCCCAGCCTGTATCCTGCCAGCTGATACCCACGGCATTCCACGCCGGCTGGAGCATCGCAGTGGAGTTTGGCAGCGAGTTTTTCTGGTTCGTCCTCATCGGCCTTGGCGCGCAATTGGTGGATGGCGCGCTGGGCATGGCGTTCGGCCTGATCTGCTCGTCCATCCTGCTCAGCATGGGCCTGCCGCCGGCCGCGGTGAGCGCCAGCGTGCACGCCGCCGAAGTGGTCACGACCGGCGTGTCCGGCGCCTCGCATGCCTACTTCCGCAACGTCGACAAGCGCCTGTTCTGGCGGTTGACGATCTCCGGCTCCGTGGGCGGCGCCATCGGCGCCTATGTGCTGACCCGGTTGCCGGGCGATGCCATCCGCCCGTTCGTCTACCTGTACCTGCTGGCGCTGGCGGTGCTGATCCTGGTGCGTTCGTTCGGCCGCTGGATGCCGCGCGAGCAGGTCAAGCGCGTGCCGGTGCTGGGATTCTTCGCCGGGCTGCTGGATGCGACCGGCGGCGGCGGTTGGGGCCCGCTGGCCACGTCCACCCTGCTCGCGCGCGGCGGTCAGGCACGCACGACCATCGGCACCGTCAGTGCATCGGAGTTCGTCATTACCCTGGTGATATCGATCACCTTCATCCTGACCATCGGCCTGGACCATCTGGAGATCGTGCTGGGTCTGCTGGTCGGCGGCGCCATCGCCGCGCCTTTTGCCGCATGGTTCGTGCGACACGTGTCCGAGCGCATCGTGCTGAAGGTGGTCGGCCTGCTGGTGCTGTGCATCAGCCTGTACCAGATCGGACGCGCCTGGCTGGCCTGAGTACGTGCGCCTGCGCCTGATACGCATCGCGTCGGGACGCATGGGCCGGTGTCCCGGCCCATGCGCGTGATCGCTCCCTTAGCGCGTGGCCCCTGTCTGGTCGCGTGGCTGTACGACCTGCTGGTCGGCGACCGGCTGCTCCTTCTGCCATCCCTGCCCGCCCGGGGTCTTCAGGTAGTCGTCCAGCGCCTCGCGCATGGCGCGATCATCGCCGCCGTGCATCGCCGCGAACATGCGGTCCACGAACGAACGCTGCGCATCTTCACCCCGCGTACTCTGGGGTGTGGTCTCCGCCGGCGGCGTCTCGCGAGCCGCCTCGCGCGTAGCCGTCGCCATCGCTTCGCGTGAGCGGTCGCCGTATTCGCCATCCACCTTCAGCCCACGATCCGCCTGGAATGCGCGCAGAGCGTGCTCGGTCTGCGGACCGAACTTGCCCGAGGTGGTTTCCAGCGGCTGGCCATCGGCGCCGCGGTAGCCCAACTGGTTGAGCTGCTGCTGCAGCTCTCGCACGGAGGCGCCCGACGAACCATCGCGCAACACCTCGGGTGATGCCGTCCGCGCGGGAACGGCGGCATCGCGCTCGGCGCCGCGCAGATGAGGCAGTGGATCCACCTGCCGGCCATCGCGCCACATCTCGAAGTGCAGGTGCGTATCGCCCTGCGCGGGCGTGTTGCCGGTCCTGCCCATCGTGCCGATCTGCTGCCCGGCTTCCACGCGCTGTCCGTTGCGCACGCTGAACTCGTCGAGATGGAAGTATTTGGTCAGCGTGCCGTCGTCGTGCCGCACGTGCACGGTATTGCCGGCGGCGTCGTTGTTCGGCTTCACCACCACCGTTCCCGCGGCGACGGCCACCACCGGGTCGCCGACATCGCCCTGGATGTCGATGCCGCCATGGCGGCGGCCACCACTGCGTGGCGTACCGAACTCGCCCCGGCCCTCTCGCGGCTTGTCGGCTTCGTTGATGTCGCGGTTGCCCGGCGTCGGCCAGACCAGTCCGCCCTCACGCTGCTGCGCGTCCACCGCCTGGGCGCGGTTGCGCTCCTGCTCGGGCAATGCCAGTTGCTGAGCGATGGCCTCTCGGGTGCGTGCATCAGCGGTGCCGGTGGCTTCCAGCTGGTTCGCCGTCTGGAACGCGCGCACGGCGTCCTGCGTCTTGCCGCCGTAGATGCCGGAGCGCGTTTCCAGTTCCGCACCCTGGCCATCACGGAAGCCGAGCTGGTTCAAGGACGTCTGCAGGGCACGCACTTCTTCGCCACGCTCGCCGCTCTGCAGGACGCCATCGGCCAGCGGTGACGTGCGCTCGCGAACCGCCGCATCCGGCTGGCTGGCCTGGATGCCGCGATCGGGAATGCTGATGGCGGCAAACTTGCCGTTCCAATACTGGGAATACGTCGTCGCAAGATCGCGATCGCTCAGGCCACGCAGTTCGGAGGGTGCACGACCCGTAAGCCGCTCGACGTCGCGGTCGCTGATGTTGTTGAGGATGTTCCTGCGCGTATTGGTGCGCGTGAACTCGCCCGCCTCGATGGCATTCTGGA
>VYLE01001713.1_pt1 | contig 11152 bp, 9 predicted proteins | sample 5114391 | NCBI WGS metagenome assembly VYLE01 (sample SAMN12291771, study PRJNA351875) | freshwater metagenome | isolation source: freshwater lake | place: USA: Michigan, Kent Lake | collected 2013-08-15
TGACGCGCGGCGTTACCCGAACATAAGAACGACCAAGGAGAACACCGTTGGCTGAAATCATCGTAGTCACGTCCGGCAAGGGCGGCGTCGGCAAGACCACCACCAGCGCCAGCATCGCGTGCGGCCTGGCGCGCCGCGGCAAGAAGGTCGCGGTCATCGACTTCGACGTCGGCCTGCGCAACCTCGACCTCATCATGGGCTGCGAACGCCGCGTCGTGTACGACTTCGTCAACGTCACCCAGGGCGAGGCGACGCTGAAGCAGGCGCTGATCAAGGACAAGCGTTTCGAGACGCTGTATGTGCTGGCCGCCTCGCAGACGCGCGACAAGGACGCGCTGACCAAGGAAGGCGTGGAGAAGGTGCTGAAGGACCTGTCCGACGACGGCTTCGACTACATCGTCTGCGACTCGCCGGCCGGCATCGAGAAGGGCGCGTTCCTGGCCATGTACTTCGCCGACCAGGCCATCGTGGTGGTGAACCCGGAAGTGTCCTCGGTGCGCGACTCCGACCGCATCCTCGGCCTGCTCGATTCCAAGACCCGCCGTGCCGAGAACGGCGAGCCGTTGAAGGCCAACCTGCTGCTGACGCGCTACAACCCGGCGCGCGTGGAAGGCGGCGAGATGCTCAGCATCAAGGACGTGGAAGACGTGCTGGGCCTGAAGACCCTCGGCGTGATTCCCGAATCGGGCGACGTGCTCAACGCCTCCAACAAGGGCGAGCCGGTCATCCTCGACCTGGAGTCGCCGGCCGGCCAGGCCTACGACGACACCGTGGGCCGCCTGCTGGGCGAAGACCGCCCGATGCGCTTCATCACCCTGGAGAAGAAAGGCTTCTTCAGCAAGCTGTTCGGAGGTTGAGCATGGGCCTGTTCGATTTCCTCAAGGCGAAGAAGAACACCGCCGAGACCGCGAAGAACCGCCTGCAGATCATCATCGCCCAGGAGCGCAGCTCGCGCGGCGCGCCCGACTACCTGCCGCTGCTGCGCCGCGAACTGCTGGAAGTCATCAAGAAGTACGTCAACGTCGACGTCGATGCGGTAAAGGTCGACCTGATCAAGGATGGCGACCACGACGTGCTCGACATCTCGGTCGCATTGCCGGAAGGCAATTCCTGACCGCGGGCGGAGCGTCGCTCCGCCCTGCCCCACCCGCATGGACGCCGTTGCCGACACCCTCGAAACCGACGTGATGCGCGTGGACGCCTCGCCGTTCGAGGCGGCGGTCGCGCTGCTGGCGCGCTACGGGCTGCAACTCCACCGCGTGGATGATGGCGCCGCCATTCCCGGCAGCTATTGGGGCGAGCCGGAAGCCGGCGTCATCGCCCACCACGTCTACGTGCGTGGCGACACGCCCGTGCACTCGATGCTGCACGAAGCCTGCCACCTGATCGTGCTGCCGCCGGAGCGGCGCGCGCAGGTCCACACCGACGCCACCGACTCGGTGATCGAGGAAGACGCCACCTGCTGCCTGCAGATCATCCTGGCCGACGAGCTGCCCGGCATCGGACGCGCCCGCCTGATGGCCGACATGGATGCGTGGGGGTACACGTACCGGCTGGGATCGACCCGGGCGTGGTTCGAGCAGGATGCCGACGATGCCCGTGCCTTCCTGCAGCAACGCGGCTTGCCCCATCGCTGATCCGGCGGCGACAACCGGACGCGGCGGCATGGCCGCACTTGCACCCCCTCCCCCGCTCTCACTACCCTTCCGGTTCCTGCGCCCGCGCACCCTGAAGGACGTCCCGTGAAGCATCGCCACCTTTTGCTTGCCCTCGCCGTCGGCGCGAGCATCGCAACGCTCGCCGCCTGCAAGAAGGACGAGCCTGCCACCGACACGACCGCCGCACCGGCGGCGCCGAAGGGCGAGACCGCCGACCAGTTCATCGCGCGCGTCAACGACGAATTCAAGAAGATGTATCCGGAGCTGACCGCCGCGCAGTGGCTGTCGAGCACCTACATCAACGACGACAGCCAGCTGCTGGCGGCCAAGGGCAACGAGCGCTACCTGACCCAGCTCAACAGCTGGATCGAGCAGGCCAAGAAGTTCGAAGGTCAGCAGATGTCGCCGGAAACGGCACGCGCCATCCAGTTGCTGAAGCTGGCCACCGCGATGCCGGCGCCGAAGGATCCGGCCAAGCTCGCCGAGTTGACCCAGATCGCCACGAAGATGGAAGGCACCTACGGCGCCGGCAGCTATTGCACCGGCGAAGGCGATGCGAAGAAGTGCCGCCAGCTTGGCGAACTGGAAGACGTGCTGCGCAGCAGCCGCGACTACGATGCGCAGCTCGATGCGTGGCAGGGCTGGCACACCATCGCCCAGCCGATGCGCAAGGACTACACGCGCTTCGTCGAACTGGTGAACGAAGGCTCCAAGGAAATGGGCTTTGCCGACGCCGGCGAAATGTGGCGCAGCGGCTACGACATGACCCCCGCCGAGATCGCCGCCGAGACCGACCGCCTGTGGGGCCAGGTCAAGCCGCTGTACGAGCAGCTGCACTGCTACACCCGCACCAAGCTGCAGGCCACCTACGGCGTCGAGAAGGGCCAGGTCAACGGACTGCTGCCCGCGCACCTGATGGGCAACATGTGGCAGCAGGACTGGGGCAACCTGTGGGACGTGCTGGAACCGTACAAGGGCGCCGGCAGCCTCGACATCACCGGCGCGCTCGAGAAGCAATACCAGGCGGATTACCAGGCGGCGCTGGCGAAGGCCGGTCCGGGCCTCGGCACCGACAAGCTGTTCGAGGCCGAACGCGCGGCGCAGCTGCAGGTCGCCAAGCAGATGACCGAGCGCGCGCAGGAGTTCTACACCAGCCTCGGCATGCCCAAGCTGCCGGAGAGCTACTGGACCAAGACGCAGTTCATCAAGCCGATGGACCGCGACGTGGTCTGCCACGCCAGCGCGTGGGACATGAACATGAGCGGCGACGTGCGCACCAAGATGTGCATCAAGCCGAACGAGGAAGACTTCACCACCATCTACCACGAGCTGGGCCACGTCTATTACTACCTGGCCTACAACAAGCTGCCGCCGCTGTTCCAGACCGGCGCGCACGACGGCTTCCACGAAGCCATCGGCGACACCATGGTGCTGGCGATGACGCCGGACTACCTGAAGTCGATCGGCATGGTCGATGCGCCGCAGCAGAGCAACGAAGCGCTGATCAACGCGCAGATGCGCATGGCGCTGGCCAAGGTGTCGTTCATGCCGTTCGGCCTGATGATCGACCGCTGGCGCTGGGGCGTGTTCGACGGCAGCATCAAGCCGGCCGACTACAACAAGGCGTGGTGGGAGTTGAAGGCGAAGTACCAGGGCGTGGCGCCGGCCACCGCGCGCGGCGAGGACTTCTTCGATCCGGGCGCGAAGTACCACGTGCCGGGCAACACGCCGTACACGCGCTACTTCCTCTCGCACGTGCTGCAGTTCCAGTTCTATAAGGGCCTGTGCGACGCGGCCGGCTACAAGGGCCCGCTGTACAACTGCAGCTTCTACGGCAACAAGGCGGCGGGCCAGAAGTTCTGGGCGATGCTCGAGAAGGGCGCCAGCCAGCCATGGCAGTCCACGCTGAAGGAACTCACCGGCGGCGAGAAGATGGATGCCGGCGCGGTGCTGGAATACTTCGCCCCGCTGCAGGACTGGCTGAAGCAGCAGAACGAAGGCCAGACCTGCGGCTGGCAGGCACCGGCACCGACCCCCGCTGCGGCGCCCGCACCCGCGAAGCCGTAAGCCCGGGCGGGACGCGTCGATGACGGCGCGTCCCTTTCGTAAGACACACGAGGCAAGGAAGTCCTACCGATGAAACGCCACGCATACCTTCGCATCCTGGGCACCCTGCTGCTCGCAGCACCCTTCGCGGTGGGCGCGCAGGTCACCCAGGTGGCCGGTGAATCCAGCCGTACGCCGTCCCAAGCCGCCATCGCGTGGAAACTAGCGCAGTTCCCCGCGCAGAGTTCCACCCAGCAGCGTTATCGCGAACTTTCGATCAGTCGCCTGGTGGACCTGGAACGCAGGAACGCGACCCAGCGCGCCAAGGCGACGCAGATCGGGCTGGGACGCGCGCTTTCCAGCGAAGGCATTGCCCGAACCACCCCGGCGCTGCGTTGGATTCCGTTGAAGTCGGGCGGCGCCGTGGCGCGGTTGCAGGTCGCCTCGCCGGATGCACTCGGCCTGCGGGTCGGCGTGCAGGTGAGCGGGCTGCATCCGCACGTCGAACTGCGCTTCGCCGGCTCGGACGATCCGACACGCGTGGTCGCGAAAGTTACCGCCGCCGAGGCGCAGTCGCTGACCGATGATACGGGCCAGTACTGGACGCCGGCTACCGATGGCAGCGCCCAGATCATCGAGATCTACCGGCCGGCCCATGTGAAGGTAACCCAGGCCCGCCTGCAGGCGCCGCAGGTTTCGCACCTGCTCACCAACAGCCGCAACGATTTCAAGATCCTCAAATCGCTGGGCGACGCGGGCAGCTGCAATATCGACACGGTTTGCAAGGTCGCCGAGTACGGCGCCGCCTTCGTCCAGGCCAAGAACGCGGTCGCCCACATGACGTTCGTCGAGAGCGACGGGCAGGGATACGTCTGCACCGGAACGCTGCTCAACGACACGACACCGTCGACGCAGGTGCCGTACTTCTACAGCGCCGCGCACTGCATCTCCAGCCAGTCGGTGGCGAACACCCTCAATACCTACTGGGGTTACGAAAACACAGCCTGCGGCACTGCCAACGGCGTCAGGGGCAATCCCGTCATCGGCGGCGCCGAGATCCTCTTCGCCGATGAGGATCTCGATGCCTTGCTGCTCCGCCTGCGGAACCCCGCACCCGCCAACGCCACGTTCGCCGGTTGGGACGCGAGCCGTCTCTCGACGGACGCAGATGTCATCGCCATCCATCATCCGAGGGGCGACGCCAAGAAGGTATCGCGGGGACAGCATGTCGCCGACCGGTACTCCGATCTGTACACCGTCGCATGGCTCGAAGGCACTACCGAAGGAGGAAGCAGCGGCTCGGGCCTCTTTACGCGCTATACGGACAACAGCTACCGCCTGAGAGGCGGCCTGTATGGCGGTGATGCCCTGTGCTCGAATAGCGGCAGTCTCACCAATACGCTCAACAGGGACCATTACTCACGCCTCGACCTGATTTTCCCGCAGATCAAACAATGGCTCGCCGCCGATCCCGTCCGTGAAAACAGCTCGCAGCCACTGGTACGTTCCGCCAGCGCGGTGGCACAGGGTCAGGGCGCGCGCACTGCCCCGTCCACGCCCGTGACAGCACCGGCGATCACCCCGGCCGTGCCGCGGGCACACTCGCGCCCGGCGTCACCGGTGCGGACGATGCAGCGCGAACGCTGAGCGCCGATTCCCGGGCGACTGGAAAGGCCGGCTCACGCCGGCCTTTTCTTTGCGGGACACACCGACTTCATCGGGCGCACATCTCTGGCCAACACGCTGGGCCCCATACAAAAGCACCATGAGTTCCCATGCCGACCATCCTGACCCACGCCTTGATTCCGCTTGCTGCTGGCATTGCGCTCGACAGGAGGCGAATCCCGTCTCGCCTCGTCGTTGCCGGCATGATCGCCGCCATGCTGCCGGATTCGTGTTCATCGCGCTGTCTGCCGCCTCGCATCCGCTGCTGGACATGCTGACCGATGGTGGCCTGGGCGTTGCTCTGCTGTGGCCATGGTCGGAAGCACGCCACTTCGCACCGTGGCGGGTCATCGAGGTGTCGCCGTTCGCGAACCGCTTCTTCAGCGCGCGCGGCGTGGAGGTGCTGCTGTCGGAGCTGCGCTGGGTTTGGCTGCCGCTGTTGGCGCTCGTTGGCGTCACCGCCTGGTTGCGCCGTCGGCGCGCTCCTCTGTAGGAGCGACGTCAGTCGCGACCGTAAGGCCCGAGGATTCGATCACGAAGAAGACAGACACGGGAGGGGGGGCAATCATGCCCCCTTGCTGACGCGTCAACGGCACGTCGCGATCCACGGTCGCGACTGACGTCGCTCCTACAGGAGAAATCCGCCGCTCAGTTCACGTCCGGCGACGGATCGGGCTTGCGCGCCTTCATCTGTTCGGCCAGCTGCGCGTCGAACTGCTCCAGCGTCAGCCCTTGAGCCGCCGCTTCGATGACGGCGGTGTCTCGCAGTTCGTCCGAGTACACCAGACGCACCGCATTGCCCTGCGCCTCGTGCAGCGCCGCGGCCTGCTTGATCATCGCCAGCACTTCGGCGGCGCTGTCGGAACTGCCCGCGATGCGCCCGTCCAGGCCAAGCACCCACACGCCGGACTGGCGGACCACGCCAGCCAGCAATTCGCCCTGCGGATTGCGCAGTTCGGCATGCGGTTCGATGGCGGGCGCATTCGCGCGCGCCTGGTGGTGCGCCTTGGTCGCCTTGCGCTTCTTCGCCTCGCGGCGGGCCTTGGACTGGATCGACATGGGGGTCCTCGCAGGACGTCAGAGTTGATCGGTAGGTTCGAGCGCGGCGGCGTTTTCGGGGCATGCCAGCCGGCGCCGATGGGCGTGCGACTCCCACTGCCACATCAGCCAGCCGACCAGGGCGAAGGCGGCCATGCCAAGCGCCAGGTGCAGGCCATGATGGCTCAACAGCGGCGAAAGCACACCGGCGACCACGGCATTGACGATCAGATTGCTGAACGCCTGCAGCGACGAGGCCGCACCGCGCTGGCGCGGATACATGTCGAGGATGGCCAGCGTGAGGATCGGGAAGACCAGCGCAACGCCGAGCGCCGCCAGCATCATCGGCAGCACCGCCCACGGTATGTCGATGTCGTCGCCCGCCCACGCGTTGTAGCCCACGTTGGCGACCATCGCCAACGCCATGCAGGCATAGCCGATCGTCACCAGCCGCGTCCCTTCGATGCGGCCCGCCGCGCGTCCGGACAGGAAAGCCCCGAGCACCATGCCGCCGATGGTCGGCAGGAACAGCCACGCGAACTGCTGTTCGTCCAGGTGCAGCAGGTCCATCACGAACGCCGGCGCCGACGCGATGTACAGGAACAGCCCGGCGAAGCTCAGCGAGCCCGCCAGCGCCAGCCGCAGGAAACGCGGATTGCGCGCGATGCCCACGTAATCGCGCAGCAGGCGGCGCGGCGACACGCGGTGACGCGCTTCCGGCGGGTGCGTTTCGGGCAGCCAGCCGACCACGGCCACGATCAGCAGCAGCGAGAACCCGGCCAGGAACCAGAAGATCATCGGCCAGGCGCTCCAGCCCAGGATCCAGCCACCGACGATCGGCGCGATCGCAGGGGCGATGCCGAAGATCATCGACACCTGGCTCATCAGCCGCTGCGCATCGTCGCCATCGCGCGCATCGCGGATCACGGCACGCCCGACGATGAAACCGACGCCGGCCGACAGGCCCTGCACGGCACGGAACAGCAGCAGCGTGCCCATGTCGGTGGCCAGCGCACAGCCCACCGAGGCGAACAGGAACACGACCAACCCGCCCAGGATCACCCGCCGGCGGCCGAACGTGTCCGACAGCGGCCCGTGCACCAGGCTCATCAGCGCATACGTCAGCAGGTACACGCTGATCGTCTGCTGCATCGCCACCTTGTCCGCGCCCAGATGCGCCGCCATGGCGGGGAACGCGGGGAAGATGGTGTCGATGGAGAACGGGCCGAACATCGCCAGTCCGCCGAGCAGCAGGGCCAGGCGACGGTTGGAGATCGTGTGGGGGGCACTCATTGCGGGAAAACTCCGGACAGGCGCGGCGAGGCTGGATGAACAGGCCTCGCCGGGTTGCCCATGGTACGCCCAAACCGCCGGTGGCCCGCCGCGCCGGGCTATAATCGGCCGGCAAGACCCGGTGGGAGAAGTCCGTCGTCCGCGACGGGCTGCCGAAGGCGCAAACGCCCGTAATCGCTCAGGCCCGATACCACCACTGCAACGACACTCTGGAGAGACCGGCCGCCCTCGCGGCAGCGCCGGCGCCGAAGGGGCACGAAGCACGCGACGTCCTCGTCGTCGCGCTTCCAAACTCTCAGGCAAAAGGACAGAGGGGCATCCCACGTGCGGTCTCCGCGCGCCGGTCCTCATTGCCCTTCCCGGATGCCTCCCATGTCGAACACCCCCTCCCTGCGCGAGCTCGAGCACCACGGCGCGTTCCTCGAACGCCACATCGGCCCCAACGACGCCGAGATCGCACACATGCTGCGCGTGGTCGGCCACGACTCGCTCGATGCGATGACCGACGCCATCGTGCCGGCCAACATCAAGTCGGCGCAGCCGCTGGCCCTGCCCAGCCCGATCAACGAGGAAGAGGCGCTGGCGAAGATCCGCGCCGTCGCCGACCGCAATCAGGTCTTCCGCAGCTTCATCGGCCAGGGCTACTACGGCACGCACACGCCGAAGGTCATCCTGCGCAACATCCTCGAGAACCCGGCCTGGTACACCGCCTACACGCCGTACCAGGCGGAGATCTCACAGGGCCGCATGGAAGCGCTGATCAACTTCCAGACCATGGTCACCGACCTGACCGGCATGGAGATCGCCAGCGCTTCGCTGCTGGACGAAGGCACCGCCGCGGCCGAGGCGATGACGCTGGCCAAGCGCTCGGCCAAGTCGAAGTCGAACACCTTCCTGGTCGCCGGCGATACCCACCCGCAGACGCTGGAAGTGCTGGCCACGCGTGCGGAGCCGCTAGGCCTCACCGTCGACGTCGTGCGCTCGACCGACGCCTTCCACGAGAAGCTCGCCGCCGGCGACTACTTCGGCGTGCTGGTGCAGTATCCCGCCTCCAGTGGCTGGATCGAAGAATGGTCGAAGGATGCCGAGACCATCCACGCCAACAACGCGCTGTTCGTCGTCGCCACCGACCTGCTGGCGCTGACGTTGCTGAAGCCGCCGGGCGAGATGGGCGCCGACATCGTGGTCGGCAATTCGCAGCGCTTCGGCGTGCCGTTCGGTTTCGGCGGCCCGCATGCCGCCTTCATGGCCTGCCGCGATGCCTACAAGCGCAGCATGCCCGGCCGCCTGATCGGCGTGTCGGTCGATGCCGAAGGCAAGCCGGCCTACCGCCTGACCCTGCAGACGCGCGAGCAGCACATCCGTCGCGAGAAGGCGACGTCGAACATCTGCACCGCGCAGGTACTGCTTGCCGTGATGGCCAGCATGTACGCCGTCTACCACGGTCCGGAAGGCCTGGCCCGCATCGCCGGTCGCGTCGCCCGCCTGACCGCCATCCTCGGTGAGGGCCTGCGCACGCTCGGCTATCCGGCGGTGCACGCCAGCGCGTTCGACACGCTGTGCGTCGAACCGGGCGATGCGCGCGACGCCATCCTGGCCCGCGCCCGCGCCGCCCGCCTCAACCTGCGCGTACGCGGCAACGGCTCGCTGTGCATCGCGCTGGACCAAACCACCACCCGCGCCGACATCGACGCGCTGTGGGGCGTGTTCGCCGGCGAAGGCGCCGCGCTGCCATCGGTCGACACGCTCGATGCCAGCGCGCCGTCGCTGATCCCGGACGCCCTGCGTCGTACCAGCGACTTCCTGACCCATCCGGTGTTCAACACGCACCACAGCGAACACGAACTGCTGCGCTACATGCGCGCGCTCTCGGACAAGGACCTGGCGCTGGACCGCACCATGATTCCGCTGGGCAGCTGCACCATGAAGCTCAACGCCACCGCCGAGATGATCCCGGTGACGTGGCCGGAATTCGGCGGCATCCATCCGTTCGCGCCGGCCGAGCAGTCGCAGGGCTACACGCAGCTGATCGACGAACTGGAAGCGATGCTGGTGGAATGCACCGGCTACGACGCCGTCAGCCTGCAGCCGAACTCCGGCGCGCAGGGCGAATACGCCGGCCTGCTGGCGATCCGCGCCTACCACCGCGCGCGTGGCGACGCGCACCGCGACATCTGCCTGATCCCCGAATCCGCGCACGGCACCAACCCGGCCAGTGCGCAGATGTGCGGCATGCAGGTGGTGGTGACCAAGTGCGACGCCAACGGCAACGTCGATGTCGAGGACATCCGCCGTGCCGCCGAGAAATACAGCGAGCGCCTGGCCGCGATCATGATCACCTACCCGTCCACGCATGGCGTGTTCGAGGAGGACGTGGTCGCCATCTGCGACATCGTCCATCAGCACGGTGGCCAGGTGTACACCGACGGCGCCAACATGAACGCGCTGGTCGGCGTGGCCAAGCCCGGCAAGTGGGGGTCGGACGTGTCCCACCTCAACCTGCACAAGACCTTCTGCATCCCGCACGGCGGTGGCGGTCCCGGCGTGGGCCCGTGCGCGGTGAAGGCGCACCTGGCGCCGTACCTGCCGAAGACGCTCGGCGGCGAAGGCGACGTGGGCATGGTGTCGGCGGCCAGCTTCGGCAGCGCCAGCATCCTGCCGATCAGCTGGATGTACATCACGCTGATGGGTGCGGCCGGCCTGCGCAAGGCCACGCAGGTGGCGCTGCTCAACGCCAACTACATCGCCAAGCGGCTGGAACCGCATTTTGAGACGCTGTACACCGGCCGCAACGGGCTGGTGGCGCACGAGTGCATCCTCGACCTGCGCCCGATCAAGGACCGCACCGGCATCAGCGCCGAGGACGTGGCCAAGCGCCTGATCGACTTCGGCTTCCACGCGCCCACGCTGAGCTTCCCGGTCGCCGGCACGCTGATGGTCGAGCCGACCGAAAGCGAGTCGCAGCACGAGCTGGACCGCTTCATCGACGCGATGATCGAGATCCGCGAAGAGATTCGCGCGGTCGAGGACGGTCGCCTGGACCGCGAGGACAACCCGCTGAAGAACGCGCCGCACACCGCCACGATGGTGATGGCCAGCGAGTGGACCCACGCCTATCCGCGCGAACTGGCGGCGTTCCCGCTGGCCACGCTGAAGCTGCAGAAGTACTGGCCGCCGGTCTCCCGCGTGGACAACGTCTACGGCGACAAGAACGTCATGTGTGCTTGCATTCCGGTGGATGCGTACAAGGAAGACGTGGAGGCGTAAGCCGTCCGCCGTCGCCGTACCCGCGAGGCCCCGCATGTCGGGGCCTCGCTGTTCCCGGAAGGACACGCGACGAAACGGCATGTAGCGCCGCTATCATCGCCGCATGCCAAGTCTCTTCGCCCTTGTCCTGGATGCCCTGATCTTCATCGGTCTCGCCTGGGTCGCGTGGCGCGCACTCGGCCGCT
>VYLE01001254.1_pt1 | contig 11141 bp, 5 predicted proteins | sample 5114391 | NCBI WGS metagenome assembly VYLE01 (sample SAMN12291771, study PRJNA351875) | freshwater metagenome | isolation source: freshwater lake | place: USA: Michigan, Kent Lake | collected 2013-08-15
GGAGCTAGAGCGTATTTGCCTCAAGGCGCTTTCGAAAAAAGTATCGGATCGCTATCCCACCGCATCTGACATGGCAGAGGATTTGGTCCACTGGCGATCGGCTAGTCTCGGGACGCTAAGTGCACCCGTCCAAGCTGCAAAACCCATAAGCACAGGTTCAGCAGCGGATGGCCAAAGTACACAAAAGTCAATAGACATTGAGACGGTTGGTGTTGTACCACATGGGTTGAGACCTTTCGCGCATAACGACGCTGATTTTTTTCGATACTTGGTCCCGGGTGCTCGCGATCGTGACGGTGTTCCTGAAAGCATCAGTTTTTGGGTGCAAAGGATGAGCAGCCGAGACCCGAACCTCACATTTCGTATCGGCGTTTTAATGGGACTCAGTGGCAGTGGCAAATCCTCATTGATTCGAGCCGGAGTTTTGCCATTGGTGTCGGAGATTTGCACCGCAGTTTTCGTCGAGGCTAAACCTAACGATCTGGAAATCGATCTTGTTGGTGGTATTCATCGTATGTTCCCGCAGTTTGCATCGGAACTGGACCTTCGTGAGCTGTTAATACGGATACGTTCTTCAGGAAATCCGAGTCGCCCAAAGCTGGTTTTGGTAATTGACCAATTTGAGCAATGGTTGAATCAAAATCGTGGTTCTGAAATCACATCATTGCATGAAGCGCTTCGGCAATGCGATGGTTCGAATGTCCAAACGCTTTTGTTAGTGCGAGATGACTTCATGCTCGGATTGTCAAGCTTTATGGATCAGCTCGACGAATCGTTGTTGCAGAATCAAAACTTCGCAACGATTGAGGCCTTTGGCGTATCCCATGGAAGAAAAGTTCTAGGTGCGTTTGGACGTGCTTTTGGAACAGTGAGCCAGCCGATGACGAGCGCTCAGGAGGCTTTCATTGATACGGCCATAGACGAACTCGCCAATATCGGACGATTGGAACCGGTTCAGATTTGTCTTTTGTCTGAAATGGTCAAAAACAAGCCATGGACTACCGCAACTCTGCGAGAACTGGGTGGCATCCAAGGGCTCGGAATATCATTTCTCGAGGAACGACTCACCGGAACCAGCGCTCACCCGATGTTGCGGTCCAACTTAGAGATCGTGAAACAGATCCTTAGCGAATTGCTACCATCGGACGATACGGTAATCAAACCCCAGGCATGTCATCAGAGCATTTTGCTTGAGCGCCTAGAAGGGTTAGCCTCCGAGGAAACTTTATCACGTCTTTTGCATTTGATTGATACCGAGGTGCGATTGATTACTCCGAGCAGTAATCCCAATGTTAGCATCACCTCTTCTTCAGCCTCATCTTCGAAAGATCCTGCCTACCAACTGACGCATGACTATTTGGTACCTACTATTCGAAAATGGCTTGCATCGCAAAACACGAGTACTCGTGAAGGGCGGGCTGCGGAGCAGCTTCGAGAGCTATCGGTTTTGTGGAATGCGAAGCCGACGAGAAAACGTCTCCCCTCAATCTTGGAGTGGACTACGATTCGTTGGTATGTACCAAAGAAGAACTGGTCTCCCAACGAATCTCGGTTGATGAATGCTGCGGGAAGAGATTTTCTAGCTCGTGGTGCGACGATTGCTGCTGTGTTGGTTGTTTTGGTAACAGGGGCTTGGTATTGGCGGAAAGAAGCTTTATCACGGTCTCTGGTTACTAGGCTTTTAGAAGCCAAATCCGAGGATGTTGTTACTGTCTTGGAAGAGATTCAACCACACGCTAATTGGGTCATCCGGAAATTACCGGCTTTGTCAAATAAGGATGATCTCGAACCAAAAGACGAAATCGAACAATTTCGGATCTCGTTAGCACAGGTTCGCCAAAACCCTGCTGTATCCGATAATGTGCTCGATCATTTGTCGCTGATCGAGGAACAGTATGGGAAACCTTACATAAATTTCCTAGTGTCTTCATCAACGCTAACCGATGAGGCAATCGCATCCAAAGCCAAGACTTATCTTGAGCGAGAGAATTCAACTGGTGTTTTTTTAGCGGCCTTACTGTGTACTCGTAATTCAAAGCACGATTTGTGGAGACAACTATATCGACCTCTCTGTAAAAATCTTCTAAGCAAAAACTCAGTCCAACTCCCACGTTGGATCGAATTTTTTCGACCCATTCAAAACGAATTGGTTGATGAGTTGATTGCTCTGGGTGAAGAGAATGAAAAGAATTACTTGGAGGATCAAAGCGTTGCCAAACAGAACTTAGCGATCCTGGTAACGGCCTTGGCCTCCAGTGACTCTAAGCGATTGTCGAGGGCCTTGACGTGGATACCAATTGACTCCATGCCCGATTTGATAAAAGCTGGTAAATTGTCAAAAGACTTCGCCCTCGAACTCCGCGAGTTACTGGCGAAAGAATCCGCCAGCGATCGTCCACAGCGAATACGCAATCCGCAGGCCATGGATCTAGAACGTGAGTTCCGTGGCCAAGTATATGAGGCGGGTGGATGGTTAGAGCGTATTCCACTCGAGAAAATGGAGTCATGCCTGACTGTTATGAAATCCGTAGGGTTGGTGCCAAATTCCGCAAGGCACTATACCGATAAGGGGCAATCTTTCATCGCATCAACCTGGATTGCGTCAGGGAGCGATAGCCTTGTAATGGTGAGTTTAACGAGCCAAGAATTTGAGGCTCAGTTCGCATCGAGACAAGCGGATGGTTGGGCTTTAGTTGACTTTTCAAGTTATGTTTGGCAGGACGTTACCAACCAAGAAAGTGACTTGCGATGGATCGGAGTTTGGAGGCAGTCTCCTGAGTTATCCAATCGACAAGTATTATTGCTCGGAGAAACGGAACTCGATATGTCTCAGCAAGCTCGGCTAGCGAAAGTCGGGGGCTTGATTCAACAAAGAGCCGATACTCGCTTGGCAGCGAACGGAGAATTGCTCCACGATTCTTTATGGGGACAAGATTCGGAGGGTGTTGAGGAGCAAACGAGAGCTAGTCGACTTGAGTTTGCGATGGGCGATCTCTATCCAGGATATCTGCAAACGGACATTCGGGCGCTGTACACTCTGCCCGCGAGGGATCGATCCCGAAGTTGGTCTGAATACTACAGTTACTATCTAACTTCTCTGCGATTACAGAGACGTAGCCCAGCGGATCTCGTCTTGATGGCTAGTCGGCTATCTGCTTGTGGCGAGTTAGAGAAGGCTATGGCAACCTTTGATGAGATTCGTCCAGATGATTGGAAGCAAATAAGAGAAGTAGACCGCGCCAGTAGGAAACGAACTCTTTATCGATTCAAAGGTCGCACGCTTGCTAAGCTAGGCCGTTTAGAAGAACTCAAAGAACTCGTAAACGAAGTCGCCTCGGAAAACATGCTACCTGCTCGCGATCTAGATCATTTGCGACTTCGAGTCGATTTGCTTGAGGGGAACAGTTCTCAAGTAAGCAAGGCTCTTGATTTGTTGGGTAAAGCTCAATCTGTTTCATTAGCAGACATGGATGTGCTGCTGCGTTCGCTCGGAGCAATCTCATCATCCGATCGAGTTGGTGATCTCTCAACAGCCGCACAGCAGCAATTATTCGAATTGGCTAGACGTCTGCCAACGGAACATCGTGAATTACTCGACACACTTTTGGATTCCGATTTTGACGCACTGCGTGCTAATTCGGAATGGCTTAGGTTACTGGATTCATTACAACTCGGGACACGCTATACCTCTTCGTATCATGCCAGTAGTTCGTGGGAGTCACTTGCGTTGTTGGGGAGTTCGCACACGAACCATGCGACGGCTATAGATAAGCTGGTCGATACGGGATATCTCCCAACTACTTTAAACTGGCACAGCGAGCCTCTTAAAGGGGCATTGTTCTCGTCGGTTTGGGTTAGAAAGAAAGCGACTTTACAGGAGCAATCGGCAAAATCTAATAAGATCGCGACGATCTGTTTAGCCATGGCAGGCCTAGGAGAGTTGGACGCGCTGAGCGATTGTGTTCATCAACGATGGGGCAAAACCGCTCAAACAGCCTTGATAGATTTTGCACCGAAAATACTCGATAGCTCCGTTTTGGTGACAATGCTTAAAACGGAATCTGACAGCAGTGCGCTCGCGATATTGTTATCTATTCTCGCCAATTATCGTACAAGCGAGTTCACGGATTCAGATCTGCGTTACGTAAATCTACGGCTACGAGATTGGAGTCAATCGTCCAAAGACGCAGTTCTGTTGAACATGGCTACATATTGTTTGGCCAAAATCGGTGAACCTTTGGCGACCAACGCCGACAAGCAGGACGTTCCTTCGGGAGCAAATTGGACTGTTAATTCTATCGGGATGCAATTCGTGCACATTCAGGCGCCTGAGAAGGTTTTGGTCGGTAAAGGGGAAGAGAAGATGCTCTGGACTCGGATTGGTCGACGTTTCTCAATTTCTTCCAAAGAAGTAACTGGCGACCAATTTGCGGAGTTCTATCGTGACCCCCGATTTCAAACTTGGATGTCGGAAAATCGACAACGTCGATGGTGTCCGCTGGTTGAGGGAAACAGGCCACAACACGCCGTCTCATGGATCGTCGCGGTAAAGTATTGCCAGTGGCTGAATGAACGCGAAAAGATCCCTGAACAAGACTGGTGCTATGACAATGTTTGGGGAGAGAAAGATAGCTACCCCGTCCCAAAACCCGATCACCTTCAACTCAAGGGGTATCGATTGCCCACCGAAGCGGAATGGTCATTCGCATGCTCCGGTGGTTCCCAAGATGTGTGGTACTTTGGCAATAATGAGACTCATACCAAATACCACGAATGGACTGATCCTCATGCAGCCAACACGAGCCATGTCGTAGCCTCGTTACGCCCTAACCCTTTCGGCTTATTCGATATGGGCGGGAATCTCACAGAGTGGACTGATTCCAGCTTTCAACAACCTTTGAGGCCGTTGCATCAATACTTTGTGGAGGACAAAAGAGACGCCACTGGCGAGAGAACCATGTTCTTTGTTTTGGCAGGAGGCCGATTCAAACAATCGGCACTCTCCTCGGCCACCAGTACATCCACGGTGAATGCGCCGGAATATTACTCTATCACAACAGGGTTTCGATTGGCCAGGACCATCGAGGCAATTGACCAATCACCCAACGTTCGAATTAAGGAGTAAGAACAATAAACGAAAGGGATGCACCAGGTGCATTTTCTCCGAGCGAGGAGGATGGTCCTCTTCGAATCTCCTCTTCTTCGGCGATATCATCGATAGGTGGCTCTTCACATGGATTAATTGGACCAACAACTGTTGTGTGGTCCATCCGAATGACAACGCTTGTAGATAACCTTGACTTATTGCCTCGAATAAAACTCAGATAACCAATACGGATCGGCACCCCTGATGGTGGTGTAAACATTATATTGAAGATGTCTGGATGTTTTGTGTTCACCACTCGCTCCAATTTCACTGGCAAGACCTTTTGCGAAGGCAAAGTCGTGGCGTCAGGCAACTTGATTACGGTCTCGACGGCTCGGAACTCTTCATCTTCTTTGGAGTAGCGTCGTAGTTTACCCACCAATTGCAAATTGCTATCTCGATATACGGAGATAGCAATTGCTTCGTTACTGCTTCGGCTAACCCAGCAATTCAAATTGCTAGTGTTAGTCGCAGGCAAATTTTCAACTGTCTTATCGTCGGGCGCGGTGACAGGAGTAGGCGTTGGTCCAGTGCCTCCATCAAGTTGCGCCGAAGCGCTTGTCACAAAGGAATTGCATAACAACGCACAAGCAAGAAATGCAAACTTAGAATACATTACGGTGATTCTCATAGGGAGCTTACCTGAGTGAGAGAGGGGCTAAAGATCAGTTCAAGATGCCGAACTGCGAAGCGACATTATAAATACACCACTCTTAAACGCGATTGTTTTAGTGACAAAATGTAGAAACGATGGCGATTCCTTACGTGGTTCCACAGGTCTATTCGGTCTTATAGCCTAAGAATTTGCTATCAATTCAAAATTCTTGATCACGATATTCGTGAACCACTAGTTGACGCGGTCATGCTGGTCGGATTATAACGGACAGTGGATTTACATCCCAAACCTGTCGATGTCCAGTAATTTGTTGATCCGAATCATGGTCAAAAACTTCCTCCTAACGCTGCTACTGTTAGCGATTGCTTTCAGTCAGATTTTCGGAGGAATTGCGTGCTGTTGCTTTATGAGAACCGTGAGTGTTCACATCGGTGGGCTTTACGGCGCATCCATCTTCGATACGACTATATCCGCGGTCAATGAGCAGAATGTCGTTGTCAAGTCAGTTGACTCTCCTTGTCCCAAATGCGTTGCCCAAGCAAAAAAGTCCACGGATAAAAAAGCGGACTTAACTTCGAAGGATATAGTCAAGGTCAATGAACCAGCTGCTATCGATGCACCATGTTCCTGCAGTAAATATCTTTGTGTAAGCAGTGATCAAAATGAGCTACCGTCAATTAATACGAAAATAGGTGGAGCACAGTGGATCGCAGCCGAGTTTCCTAGGCAATCGACCACCAATAGACCTTTGACGATCCAAAGTGGGTTGCCGCCTCTACTAGTTTTGGGTAAACACTCCTGGCAATCTTTAGCCTGCATTTGGAAGAATTGAGAACTGCTTCGACCTAGATATGCAGCTGTTTCGTAGTGAGTCTATACGTCTTCGTGCCGATTGTTTCTTCGCGACTGACATGTAGAACTTAAGCGTGACTGTCTTATTTTGCTTTTCGTCTCCTTGTGACGCGATCCTATGATGGCAAATTTACTTGCCTCTTTTGTGCGCCATATCAAATCTGAACATAGAAGATTCGACATGTCATTCTCGCAATCATCTTGTTCGACCAGCTTTACACTATTTTTTAACCATTTTGAGGAAAACAATGATCAATCAAAAGAGCTTTTTCGTATCAATACTATTGCTATGTAGCGTGGGAACCTATCTCGTTTCCCAAACTCCGAAAGGGGAAACCCAAGACCAACGGAGAGAAAGGCTTCGGATTGCCGTTCAGGCCATCTGCCCTGTTACGGGCGAAGCCCTCTCCAAGGATAGCAATCCCATTAAGCTCATCAACGCAGAAACTAAGGAGGCTCTCTACGTATGTTGTGAGGAATGTCTAAAGGGCAAACCAGACGAGAAACACCTGGAGAAAATCCGAAGCAATTTTGCTAAAGCTCAGGCGCACTGTCTTGTTATGACCGATAACGAGATTTCGGGCGAGTCCAAAATCGGTATCGTCGAGGGGCATGCGGTTTTTGTCTGCTGCCCACCCTGCATTAAGAAGATGCAAGCTTCACCAGAGAAGTTTTTGAAGAGGCTGGATGATCTCTACGAAGCCTATGTAAAGAAATAATACAACCATCGCGTTAAGGAGTTCAAAATGATTAGGAAGTTCCGATTTACGAGTATAGGTTTATACACCTTGACCGCTGTCCTCGCCATTGCGATCGGATGTGGTGCACCGAAGGTAACGGATGTTGTTCCGAAAGTTACCCCGCAACGAAGCGAGGGTGCAAGCGAAGCCGAAAGTGATCACGAACATTTGCCCGGCGCTCACGGCGGAATCATGATTTCGCTCGGTCGAGATAGTTATCACGTCGAGGCTGTCGTGGAAAGCTCGGGTAAGATACGCCTCTATACATTGGGGAAAGACGAAAGCCGTGTTATCGAAGTCGATGCCCAAACGCTGAATGGATTTGTCAAGGAAGAAGGTGGTGTTGATTCCACCGCCATCACATTCGAACCAGCCCCACAGGATGGTGATACCTCGGGCAAGACGTCACTTTTTGTCGGCCAATTGCCCTCGGAGTTTGTTGGTAAGAAACTCGATGTCACGGTACCCAATATTCGTGTAGACGGCGAACGTTTTCGATTAGGGTTCGTCACAGGCCAGGACGATCACTCCGATGCACCTGAGATGCCCGATAAAATCGCTGATCAAGCGGAACGTGATTTGTACCTTACCCCCGGGGGCCGTTATACCCTCGCAGACATTCAGGCAAACGGAAATGTAACTGCGTCGGAAAAGTTCAAGGGGATCAAATCGGAACATGATATGAAGCCCAAAGTCGGTGATATGCTTTGTCCAATTACAAGCACCAAAGCAAATGCCAAGTTCACTTGGATTATCGATGGAAAGGCCTTTCAGTTCTGTTGCCCACCCTGCATCGACGAGTATGTTAACACGGCAAAGACGTCGGCTGATCCGCTTCCCGATCCAGAGAGCTTCATCAAGCGATAGGCGTATGGTTAATAGACTAGCAATGTATCGTGCCTGGCAAGCTTCTGCTGTAATCGTTGCAAGCTTGCTCTATTCAACGGCATTGCCTTTGGTTGCTCATGAAGGCCATCAACCTTTACCGACCAAGGGTGTGCAAGTTGATACGGCTCGTGGCAAAATCACTTTATCCAAGCAAGCCCGAGACTCCATCGGGCTTGTTGCGGATGAAGTATCGATTGGAAACGTGGCGACGCTGACTCAGGTTTACGCGGAGACTGTTGCGCCGTGGCAGTCTACTGCCTTTGGTTCAGCGCAAATCTCAGGTCGAATCGCAAAGCTCTTGGTTCGACCCGGTGATCACGTGAACCAAGATCAGATTGTCGCCGAGTTAAGCAGTCGAGAATTAGAAGTATTACACACCGAGTTTTTGCAAGCGAGGCGCGAACACCAGCTTAATGGTCGCTTGCTGGACATCACACGTCCAACGGCGAGTTCAGGCGCGGTGCCAATGCAGCGTTTGCTGGATCTCGAGACCGCTCTTGAGCAAAGCCAGAATCGTATGGATATCGCCATTGTCCGAGCTCAGAGTTTGGGAATGGAATATTCGAACGAGTGGGAAAATAAGCAGATGCTTTACCCAATCCGTTCGCCCATAGCCGGCCTGATAGTGCATTCGGATCTTGCGGAGGGCAAATTCGTAGAGGCTTTCGAACATCTGTTCGAGATTGTTAACACAGATCAAGCATGGGTAAGGTTTCAAGTACTAGAAAAGGATAGCTTCAAGATCAACACGGGCAGTCGTGTTACGATCCATTTTCCCGACGCGGCAGTGACGATCGATTCGGTAATCGATCGCATCGATGCAGGATTTGATGCGAAGACAAAAATCGTCTGGGCATGGTCGACCATCTCTCATCCCAAAATCATCCCGGGCATGGTTGGAAAAGCAGAGATTCATACCTCGTTGAGCGAAGGTAAATTAGCAGTCCCTCACAGCGCTGTTTTTAGCGATGGTCTTCAAAATTATGTGTTTGTCGAAGAAGCCTCAACCAAGAGTTCTTCGGAGTATCAAAAGAAGTTTGTAAAACTCGGCAATCGTGTCATCGTTTCTGATCGCTCGGCAGAGACTCTCATAGAAGTCGTTCAAGGCGATGTTTACCCAGGTGATCGAATTGTCCGAAAGGGAGGGCATGAGCTTTCGAGTTTGTTTTTTCTGGGCGTTCTCAAGCTGGCGGATGCTGACAAAAAGAGACTCGGTATTACCACGAGTCGCGCAGCAATGCGAGAATTATCTCAAACCAGTCGTTTGCCTGCAACCATTGTACTACCGCCAGCCAATCGAATGCAGTTATCGAGCCAGCTAGGCGGCACCATCAAGTCGCATGCGCTCAGCCCCGGTAAAGCGGTCAATGCCGGTGAGCCTTTGGTTAGTATTTCATCGCCCGAATTTTTTCGGATGCAGCTCGATCTCATTTCGGCCGAGTTGGAAGGTCGACTTTTGAGACGACGGGCGGAGCGACTTGCAACAATACAAGGCGATGCGATTTCAACACGCGCGGTTCTGGAGATTCAGTCGCAAGCCGAACAACAAGAAATTCGCTCGCAGGGAATGCAGCGAGAACTCTTATCGCTCGGTCTATTACCTGCAGAGATTCAGTCGATCATCGAGGATCGACGCATCCTGGACAGCTTGCCATTGCGATCTACGCTCCACGGGGCCGTTACATCATCTGCTGTTATCCTTGGCGACACAGTGAGCGCCAGTCAAGCCTTAGTTGAGATTCAAGATTTAAGTCAATTCTGGATCGAGGCGAATGCTCCGTCCAGTACAACAGGCTCTTTAAAGGTGGGGGCAATCGGAGTCGCGACCTTTCTTGCGAACTCCGATCTTCGTATTCCCGTCAAGCTAACGCGCATCAGTCCCATCATTGATGAGACAACACGAATGCAAAGACTTTGGTTCGAACCTGCCTCATCGAATGCAGCTCCCAAGATGCGTGCCGGCATGATGATGTCCATTTCTATTTCTTCCGAGCCTGGTGTGAATTGTTTATCAGTTCCGATCCAAGCCATTATCAAAGACGGAACTAACTACTTTGCCTTTGTAGAAAAGGAAAACGGATATGTCGAACGACGTCGTGTCGTGATGGGACGATCAGATCTAGAGCATGTGGAAATTCTTCAAGGCGTAGTCTTGGGAGAAACGGTCATAGTCTCCGGAAGTCGTGATTTACAAACCGCTTTCGCATCGCTGAGGTAACGGATCATGCTCAATAGTATTATTCGGTTCTCGCTGACCAATCGTGCGGTTGTGGCCTTTGCATCGCTGATGTGCGCGTTCTTTGGCATTCTACTTTTTCGCACGTTGCCGGTTGATGTTTTCCCGGATCTGAATCGGCCGACTGTGACCATCATGACCGAGGCGCCTGGTTTAGCTCCCGAAGAAGTGGAGGTCCTCGTCACGCGACCTATCGAATTGCTGCTCAATGGAGCGACGGGGGTCAAGCGAGTACGATCGTCGTCAGCGATAGGCTTTTCCATCGTATGGGTTGAATTCGATTGGGGAACCGACATCTTCATTGATCGGCAGATCGTGAACGAAAAGTTACAGCTAGCGCAATCTAAATTGCCACCGGGCACCAATCCTAACTTAGCTCCGATTTCCTCCATTATGGGCGAAATCATGTTATTGGCCATACGAAGCGACTCTCAGGCAACGACATCAGCCGAAGCGGATGCCAAGGCCATGGAGCTACGCACCTTGGGGGAGTTTACCGTTCGCAACCGACTTCTCGCGATCGAGGGAGTATCGCAAGTCTCCGTCATGGGGGGCATCTTAAAGCAATATCAGGTCCCCACGTCCCCATCTAGGCTGGCCGCTCGAAATGTTACCCTGGCTCAGTTGAGTGAAGCGACCGCGAAAGCCAACGTCATTGCCGGC
>VYLE01000910.1_pt1 | contig 11136 bp, 11 predicted proteins | sample 5114391 | NCBI WGS metagenome assembly VYLE01 (sample SAMN12291771, study PRJNA351875) | freshwater metagenome | isolation source: freshwater lake | place: USA: Michigan, Kent Lake | collected 2013-08-15
AACCCTGTTGTCCTCGCGGTAATGTCCATAAAAGCGGGAAAATTTGCCACCAGTGTTCAATTTCTAGGCTATATAAATCTAACCTTTGATCGTCGATTTGGGCATCATGAGCGATCGGCATTCCTCCCCCATAATAACGACCATTTCCGATCGCTATTTGTAGGGTTTTAACTTTGATATTTTGGCCATCAATACCGATCATAGCGGTAAAAGGACGAGTTTTACTTAATACCTGTAAAGCTGTCCAAGCGTAGGCCAAAATCCCCAAACGTCGCTTTAAACCCTTGTTCAGTTTTTGGGTAATTTTCACACTTAATCCTAAACTAGCCACGTTGAAAAAGTATTTATTATTTACCCAACCTAGATCGATATATTTTAAATTACCTTCCGCAATAATTCGACAGGCTTCGGCAATAGAATTCGGTATCCCTAAAGTCCGGGCTAAATCATTAGCCGTTCCCAGAGGTATAATGCCTAAAGGCAGTTGAGTTTCTACCAACATATCCGCCATAGCATTAAGAGTCCCATCGCCACCACCGACAATAACTAAATCAATACTAGAGCGATATTTTTCCAGCAAAAAAGGTATATCTTCTACCTTTTTCAAAGGGACGCTGATAATTTCAAAATCCCAATTATTGAGCAGATCAACAGTTTGAGCAAAGTTTTCTTTACCCTTGCGCGAGTGACGATTGATTAGTAGTAAAGCTCTTTTAGTCATAGGTAAGTTTCTCAGCAGTGCAGGGATAAAGGTTATGTAATTAGGAGTTGCTGAATAAATGTGAAATATAGACGAGGTAAGGGTTTTAGTGGCTGGTTTTGCGAAACAGGTGCAAGTCCTTTAGGGGCGAAGCATTCGGGCATAACCTATCGCTGAAACCGTAGATTTTCTATCCGAATCCTTCGCCCTTATTTTTTCAGCAAACCCTAATTAAATCAGAAAAAATATCAGGTGATTGTCAATAATTTAGCCCCATTGATCACTAAATTTTAGTTAATAGCCCTTTCTTCGAGAAAATGTTCTACCATTGCCCCTATGTATGATAGCAAATTCAGACCCTTCAAGGCCATGAAACGAAGATAATGGCAGACAATTACTTGATTTTACTGATAACGGGCGTTTTTTCGGGCTTATTAGCGGGTTTATTCGGTATTGGGGGTGGCACTATCTCCGTGGCGATCCTGTTAAATTTGGGCCACAGTTACGGGGAATCGGTGGCTACCAGCAGTTTAGCGATCGTTTTCACTTCCCTAGGAGGTACGCTCCAAAATTGGCGATTAGGTTCCCTCAAATGGCAGCGAGTTCTCCTCTTAGGTTTACCCGGGATTTTTACGGCATTTATCGGGGTCTATCTGGTCAAATATAGCCCCAAACACCTCCTAGAAGCGGCTTTTGGTTGTTTTTTACTGCTCAATATCTATTTAACCAATCTCAAGCAAAATTTAAGCCAAAAAGAGCCAGTTTCTGCCATTAGATTGAATCCTAATCTAGCCTGTCTGCTAACCGGAGGAATCGCTGGATTTCTAGCCGGTATTTTCGGAATTGGCGGTGGGGCGATCATGGTGCCACTACAAATGATTTTTTTGGCAGAAAAGATCAAAATCGCCATTGTCACCAGTTTAGGTGTGGTTTTACTCAATTCGATCGCCGCCTGTTTCGCTCATGCCCAAGCCAGTTATATTCTTTATCTACAAGGGATTATTTTAGGTATCGGTGGTTCCCTAGGTGTACAAGTAACCACTCGTTTTTTACCGAAATTACCGGATCGATTGGTGCGGATTACTTTTTATATTTTTCTGCTACTGATGGCCATTTATTTCTTCATCCGCGCTTGCTCTTAGACCGCATCAACGGACTCGTTAAATCTCAACTTTCTAACCTTTCTAGTCTCTCCCTGATTGGCTTTTTCCGTGTTCATCAATAAAAAACGGAGAATACTTGACAAATTCGGGGGGGGAGAATAAAGGAGACATAATTTTAGATGCCTATTGTGGGTGTGGAACGACTCCATCAAGTGGTTATTTATCTAAGGAAAAGTGACTCCCCCAAAGTCCGACAGAATGATTATAAACAAGGGAAAACCTCTCATCAATTTGAAGTGATTAGACTCTGGGAACAACCCTCGGAACCCCTATTAAAGGCTCCCGGACTGTTTCCTTTTGCCATACTTGCTCAAGCTGAGAAACAAGAAAACTTACTGCGGCAAATTGCCCAAGAAATCGAGCAAATCAGCGATAGTCGAGAACAAAGTAATCTGGCTGCATCTACCGCAATTCTAGCCGGGTTAGTATTAGAGAAAGACATCATTCAACGATTATTGAGGAAAGACATCATGAAAGAATCAGTTATCTATCAAGAAATCTGGTCGGAAGGTTTACAAGAGGGACGACAAGAGGGACGACAAGAGGGAGAAGCTAACCTAGTTTTACGTCAATTAAATCGGCGTTTAGGGGACATTTCTCCCGAATTATTGCCCAATATCCGCAGTCTTGACCTAGAACAGTTAGAAAACTTGGGAGAAGCTTTGTTAGATTTTCAGTCACTACAGGATTTAGAACAATGGCTGGAAAATTGCCGAGCTAGTTAGTACAAGTAAACTAAATGCTGTCTATCCATTCCCATGGAAGCAGCAAGCTCTCAACTCCCTTGAGAGTAGTTCACATTTTAATCTATTCCGCGGTAGAGATCGGCAATCGCTAACTCTAGGTTAATACTTGACAGGATTACGCGATCGCCTGTCTCGTAAATAGTCGTTTCCCATATCCCCAGAGAATTACGGCGACGGCATTCCACGCGCTGGATTTCTTGGGAAATTAATACATATTCTTCTAAAGTTTCTATCTGTTGATAATCTTGGAATTTTTCGCCCTTGTCAAAAGCGGCCGTACTGGGGGAAAGCACTTCCGCAATTAGTTTCGGATAGCGTTTCAGATAACGATCTTGGCGATCGCGCGGATCGCAGGTAACAAAAGCATCGGGATAGTAATAAAACTGATCTTGATAGTTAACCTTGACATTACCCGAGTAAAACCGACAGTCTGTAGAGTCGCCGAAATGTTCGTCAATGACTTTGAGAAAATTGAAGGCGATGCGCTCGTGATTATCCGTACCGCCGGCCATCGCATAAACCAAACCACGTCGGTATTCATGACGGATCTGACTCTGGCGCTCGATAGCGAGATATTCTTGGGGACTGATGTAGTTGGGAACTGCGATCATAATCTCTAGGGGAAAGCCTACTATTAATCATAGTACGAGAATAGCTCTGGCTTTTTTATTCTTTGTGTGATCAGTTTAACTTATATGTATGGCGGCGATCGATCTTTGTGTCCTTCGTGTCTTTGTGGTTCCTGACCCAGAGGGCTGATAAACCAGCGCAAGAGGGCAAAATCTTGATAAACTGAGGGGATAACTATCCCCAGACAATCCCCATGACCACTCACTTTATTAGTGCCGAAATCGACCTACAGGAAACCCCGCAACAACTGCAGCAAGAAATCGAAAAAGAATTAGCCAAACGGGGTGAACCCTTGCGTTGGGCAATCACAGAAGTGGATAGCGAGAATAATCAAGTCAAAGTCGAAGCGATTGTCACCACTGCCTCGTGAATTCCCGTCCCTATACCGCCGTACTAATTATTCCCACCGGCATCGGGGCAGCGATTGGCGGTTATGCTGGGGATGGCATTCCCGTGGCCAGAGCGATCGCCCAAGTTTGTGATCGCCTAATTACCCATCCCAATGTCCTCAACGGCGCACAACTGTACTGGCCTCTGGACAACACCTATTATGTAGAGGGTTACGCTTTAGATCGTTTTGCCCGGGGGGATTGGGGATTAAGTCCCGTCCATCAAAATCGCATCGGGTTACTATTCGATCGCGCCATTGAATTTGACCTCTTGCAAAGACACCTTCAGGCTGCCGATGCTGTCCGGGCCACCCTAGGCTTAGATCTCACCGATTACCTGATCACCGATGCCCCCCTAAATGTGCAGTTGCGAGAGGCAGCCTCCGGGGCCAGTTGGGGAACAATTGGCAATCCCGACAGCTTGCTGCGGGGAGCAGAAAAACTGATTAACCAAGGCCGGGCAGAAGCGATCGCCATTGTTGCCCGTTTTCCCGACGATCCCGATAGCATTGCCCTGGCTAATTATCGCCATGGTCAGGGGGTGGATCCCCTTGCCGGGGCCGAAGCGGTAATTTCCCATCTGGTGGTGCGACAATTCCAAATACCGGCAGCCCACGCTCCCGCTTTAAGTCCGCTGCCCCTCGATCCGCAACTTTCCCCCAAGGCCGCGGCCGAAGAAATCGGTTATACTTTTTTACCCTGCGTTTTGGTGGGTTTGAGTCGCGCCCCCCAATTGGTCAAGCGGCCCGGTCCCGATGCTATTTGGAGCCGGGAGGTGGACGCGCTGATCGTTCCCGCCAGTGCGTGCGGTTCTAGCACAGTTTTGAGTTTTTGTCAAGAAAAAACTGTACTGATTTCCGTACAGGAAAATAGTACAAGAATGAAGGTGGCCCCGGAACCCCTAGGGGTGAAAGCAATTAGGGTACACTCGTATATGGAGGCGATCGGTGCGATCGTTTGTCAACGGGCAGGGGTTAACCTAGCATCTCTTCGCCCTAATTTAAACTCTTTACGCTGTTTATCCGAGAATCCGTGACTAATTCCCCTAATTCCGAATTTGATCCCCTGACACGCACACAAGTCCTCACCATTATGGCGGTAACGGCGATTATCTTGCTGGTAGTCGCCAAAGTTTGGCAATATTTCGGTGCGATCGCTATTCCCGCCATTCGCTGGACTCTCCCGGATTTCCTGTTCGGATTAGCCTTAGCGGGGGCAATTAGTGGAATTAGTGGGCTTCTCTATCGTTTTTGGTCTAGTTATCGCCATAGTGCTAATGCTTACTTAGAATTAGTCATTAAACCTTTAGCTTGGCCCGATTTAATTTGGATTGGATTACTGCCAGGGTTAAGTGAAGAATTATTATTTCGCGGGGTGATTTTGCCAGCTTTGGGCTTAAATATCTTTGGTTTAACCGTTTCTAGTCTAATTTTTGGCATCCTCCATTTTAGCGGTTCCCAACAATGGCCCTATGTTATCTGGGCAACTGTTGTCGGTTTTGCCCTCGGTTATACCGTCATCATCACCGGTAATTTATTAATCCCGATCCTCGCTCATATTATCACCAATCTCCTCGCTAGTTTTCTCTGGAAATTACAGCATAGGAGTTAGGGGATAGGGGAAGTGGGGAGATGGGGGAATGGGGAGAACAAATAAAACGCAATCTCCTGACTCACCGTTCGCTCAAATTTTTGAACTCCACCTTATTATCATGGCAAAAAAGCTTACAGCATAAAGTTTTCAGAAGACCTAGCGGTGGTTAACTTCGAGAAAATTAATACAAGGTGATCTCGAAGGGATCTGCTTCGCAATGTGCCAACTAACCTACTTAAAATCATAACTGCTTCATTTTCGTAGCGATGCCGCGGGCACAGCGAAGCTGACCGCCCAAAATAGTTCCTCGCTCCCCGCTTAATCGGTTAAAAGCCTTGCACAGAAAGCAGTTAGCCTCATTTATTGAAGCTCCCTAAGTTTAAAATAAGCGAACGGTGAGATAGGATTAGGTGTAATATCTTATTATTCCATGTCCTAGTGAGGGCAGATTCAGATACATATTTGGTTACATTAGTGCTGAAGAGGAGAACAGGAAAATGAGTAGTTCGACTAAAGACAATCAGGGAGCTAATATTTCTATTGGTAACAATGCCACTATTGGAGGCGATCTAGTTGGTAGAGATAAGATAGTCACTACAACTGCGACTGCTGAGTCGTCATTTTCTCAAGAAGAACTCTTAGAGCTTCTTAAACAATTAAAAGCATCAATCAAAGAGTCTTCCATCGATGGAGATGACAAAGATTTAGCCGTCGGTCAAGTCGCTGCTGCGATTAATGAAGCTAAAAAAGGAGGTATTAGCAATTCTCAGGAATCCCAAGAAAAATTTGGGCAATATCTCTCAGATACTAAAGATATCCTTGACAAGGTGAAAGATGTTGGGGAAATTGGAACTAAAGCTTGGCCAATTCTCGTAAAAGTCGCTAAAATGATCGGACTTTCACTTATTGTCTAATTTCTAGCATCATTGTTTTCTACATACGGTTAACTACTTTTGAGTGATGAGGTAATGGCTATGGAAGACAGTATAAATAACCAGAGTACAAGTATCTCCTTTGGCGATCAAGCAATCGTTCGAGGTGATGTTGTTGGTGGTAACAAATATGAAATTAAATTTTATGCCTTGTCATCAACTTCTGTAAGTTGGAGTCAATACCGTCAAGAGGATCGACCTAGCCAAGAAGATCCCTATAAGTTTCTAAGTTACTATGACACGACGGATGCTGATATATTCTATGGTCGGGAAGTTGTCTCGGATTTACTGGTTGCCAAAATCTCTAGTCATAAATTAGTGCTAATTAATGGAAAATCGGCAAGTGGCAAAACATCTTTAATTAATGCTGGTATCATTCCCAGACTGGTAGAAAGAGGTTACTTTACCATCGTTTTTAGAGATTATGGCTATCCCACCGACCTAATTAAAGAGGGAATTAATAATCTTGAAAATGTCAATATCGATCTGAGTCATTGTCAGACAATGGCTGAAGTTTTAAATCAGGTACGCCATGAGTCGAAACGTCCCTTAGCGATTTTCTTGGATCAATTTGAAAGATTCTTTTTAAATTTACCAGTACAGCAGCGGGCCAAGTTCACTCAAGAATTTGGTGAATGCTTAAATCAGATTCAAGCTTCATCAATTACCTTTATTATTTCTATCCGCCAGGATTTTTATGGAAATTTAGGAGAATTTTGGGAAACATCACCAGAATTTAATACTGAGAGTTACTTCTATTATTTAAAACCTTTAAACAAAAGTGAAGCTCTCAGTGCGATTAAAAAACCGTTGCAACGCCTCTATCCTAATATTATCTACCATCCTGATTTATTAGAGAATCAACTTCTACCTCAACTTCTCAAGGGAATTAATGAAGAATCGCCTGAGCAAGTCGAACCCGTTCATCTTCAGATTGTTTGTAACCGACTGTTTGATGAAGCGAGAACAAGATATCAGGAGCAACTACAAGCAGGAGAAACAGTTATTATCGAGGAAAATCTCTATCAAGAACTGGGTGGTGTTAAGGGAATTTTGCAGGGATATGTGGATGTAATTCTTGACCAATTTCTGCCTCAAGAACGGGAAGAAGCGAAGTTAATTCTCAAGCAAATGGTTACGAGTCAAGGAACTCGTGCTTTTAAGTCTCTCACGGAAATTTCTCAACAAATTGGTAATGCTCAAACGGAAATAGAAGCAGTCCTTGAAAGGCTAGACAGAAGCCGTCTTATAGAAACAATCCCTGGGGAAAAAAAATATTCTTTAACCCATGAATATTTAGTGCAGAAAGTAAATAAGTGGTATGATATTAAAGAATTAGAAATTAAGAAAGCACAAGAACTTTTTGAGAGATGTTTCGCAAATTGGAAAGTTTATCGACATCTTATTCCTGTCAATCAATTTAAGGAGATTGAACCCTTTAAAGCCAATCTTGATTTAGATTCTGAAAAAGAAAAATTACTTCAACATAGCTTATGGCGATATTATAGCGACCGTGGCTTGAAAGGATTAATTGTTTTGCTCTTCTCCGTGATTTCTGTTTATTTAATACGGGTCATTCCGAATGATATTGGTCGTTTAAAGGTAGAATCAATACAGGGAGAAAATTTGAATCATGCCACAAGAGTATTATCTGTGGAAAAGGACGGTAATGTAAAAGAAGTAAAAGTGAGTTGGGGACTTCCAGATTTGGGGGGTTTGCCAAAAGGATTTTACTATGTTGAAGTAAAAAACAATGGCTATCTTGTTAGGTATCCAGTAAAAATAGAAGGATACAGGCGTTATTTAAATCCTATCACTATCCAAATACCAACTGATAAGTTATCAGGAAATTTAACTCAAGATATGGCACTTATCCCCAAGGGCCAGTTTTTAATTGGCAATCCCCTTGAAAGCAAAAAGGAAAAGGAAAAGGAAATTGAGTTAGACAGTTTTTATATTGACAAACATGAGGTAACTAATGCTGAATATAGACAGTTTTTGCAAGAGATTGAGGAGAATCCAGCAAAATATCAGAAATTATCTGGAGATCAACTTTTCTATAAAGAGAATCCCCAAAACCATAAACCTGACAGGTGGAATCCGCCTTTTTATAATAAATGGAGTAAAGAACCAGATGCACCAGTTGTCAATGTCGATTGGAAAGACGCTTTCGCTTACTGCGCTTGGCAAGGAAAACGATTACCAACTGTTTTTGAATGGGAGAAATCTGCTTATGGCATATATAAATCATCTGACAAACCCCAAAAATATAATTATCCTTGGGGGGATAAACCTGACCCCACTAAAGTTAAAGCAAATACTGGCGATAAATGGCGAGATAAGGATAATTGGGATGATCGCCATGCGGAGAAAGTTAAAAGTTATCCCGATGGACAGAGTATATACGGTGTCTTTGATCTGATCGGTAATGCTTTTGAATGGACAGATATTTGGTATGTTGGCTCGTTAGTCGATAATGACATATCTGCTTCTTTGAAATCTGATCATAACAAACAACCTGTTAAGGGAGGCTCTTATGGACAAGACATAGCTTTATATCCGATCCATAAAACACCGCACCTAATAGATATTAGCCAAAAAAACCTGCAATATGGTTTTAGATGTGCTGTTTCTAAAGCCGATATTTGACAAAAACCAGAAATTTAAAATACCCAGGGAAAATCAGTCATGAAACTTAAATTGAGACTTCTTAGAATTCACAAGGTGGTTTTAATTGCCTTAACAATCACTCTTTTGTGTGTAATTCCTGTTTTCTCTCAAGTATCTTACAAGGCAACAGTTAGTCGGATCGTAGAAACGACAACTGGAGTTCAATTAAGTCAAGCTTCCCAGCTTAACCCAACAAATAACGTCAATCAGTTAACTCAGAATATTTACACAAAGATAAAACCTCCGGGCAATCCGTTACCGAAGATTATCATCCCTTTAGGAACTACTGAGTTGAATAAATTCCAAAACACCCTGGCTTCTAAAAAGGTATCTGCTAACTATTATCAAAGTGTCGGTGAAACCGATGACATTGGAAAAGAGGGGGGGGTGTGGGAGTCAGTTAATGTAAACTCACTTCGTTCTACTGACCCGGCTTATGCTGTCGTTCTGAGTAAGCCTAACTACGGAAAAACTAACCACTTAACTTTTAGAGTTATCGGTATTAACAATAATGTTCCTATAATTAGTTTTGCTAGTCCCGATGTTGCCCTAAAAGATAGTATATCTGTTGATTTTATCGTAGATACAGGCAATTCTGGGTTAAAGTCTGAGCAGATTGGTAAAGCTGTTGAAGCCAAAGATTATCGATTACATCATCGAGATGAGTATTCTAATTTTCAAGAATACAAAGAGGATCTATATCCTGGCCTTGTAGAAGGACAGCCACAACAGCAAGTTCAGCGTCAGTTGCCTCGAAAAGTAGATTATTTGGTGACTATTTCCCGCTAAGGACGGTAGAAAACGATGATTAATAACGAGCAAATAACCAAAATTATAGCCTATTTTTTAGTTACGATTGCCTTAATTCTTGGCTTAAATGGATGGGGTAGTCAAGCATCTGCTCAAGTTACACCAATTACTGACAAAACCTTTGCCGAAGAAGTTTTAGAAAGTAATACTTTTGTTCTGGTTGAATTTTATGTACCTTGGTGTAGTCACTGCCGTATGGTTGCACCAGTCGTGGATGAGATTGCTGAACAATATGCAGGTCGCGTAAAGGTTGTCAAAGTGAACGCAGATGAAAATCCGCGAACTGTTAGTCAGTATAACATTCGCAGCGTTCCCACTCTGATACTCTTCAAAAAGGGTCAAAAGATCGATCAGATAATAGGTGCTGTTCCGAAAGCAACCCTAGTCGATTTCATAGAGAAACATTTAGGATCTAAATGAATAGATTGCTTATCTTCTGGATTTTTTGTCATAGTTTTAAAAAGCATTGAAACTTGGTCTAGGTTGAAAAATCTTAGACTTAACCGTTCCTACAGCATATTGCTCCTCTCACCGTTCGCTCAAATTTTTGAACTCGACCTTATTATCATGGCGAAAAAAGCTTACAGCATAAAGTTTTCAGAAGACCTAGCGGTGGTTAACTTGGAGAAAATTAATCCAAGATCTCGAAGGGAGCCGCTTCGCAGTGTGCCAACTAACCTACTTAAAATCACAATTGCTTCGTTTTTGTAGCAATGCCCAGGCACAGCGAAGATGACTGCCCAAAATAGTCCCTCGCTCCCCACTTAGTCGGCTAAAAGCCTTGTACAGAAAGCAGTTAGCCTCATTTATCGAAGCTCCCTAAGTTTAAAATAAGCGAACGGTGAGTTCCTGACTCTTGACTCCGAACTGCGAACCCCCAACACCCTAACACCCAACCTCTTTTTTACTTTTTACCTTTAAAAACATGGAAGTGCAATTTCGCGAATTTAATCCTTTTGATGTCTGGTTTTGGCTGGAATTTTCCACAGTTCCCTCGAATATAGAACAGCAATATGTAGAAGAAGTTTTTGCCTCTTGGTTTTATTTGGGTAAATTAGGGGCTTTCAATGCCGAAAACCTACAGGTACAAGAGGTAGGAGTCGATATTAGTTATATGGAATACGATCCAGATATGGCCGAAAATGCCTTTATGTCACCGATGCACAATATGACCGATTTTGAATACTTAGGTACTTGGGGACGTTGTTGGTTTGACCTTGGTACTAGCGATCTTATTGCTTTAGATATTTTAATCAATGCCTTGACCCAATTAAGTAAGGATTTTGTCGATATTAAACGTTTAATTATCGGTGGAGAAAATCAAGATTGGCCAATTAGCGATCGCAGTAATTATCTCTTTAGCGAATAATTAGGGTTTACTGAAAAAGTTTCTTGGTGGGGTCCGTATTCTCCGAGTCAGGAGTTTATTTTTATTTATTTATTCTCCCCACACCCTACACCCCACACCCCACACCCCACACCCCACACCCCACACCCCACTTC
>VYLE01001317.1_pt1 | contig 11108 bp, 8 predicted proteins | sample 5114391 | NCBI WGS metagenome assembly VYLE01 (sample SAMN12291771, study PRJNA351875) | freshwater metagenome | isolation source: freshwater lake | place: USA: Michigan, Kent Lake | collected 2013-08-15
TTGGCAGGCCGACATCGCTACCGTGCGTCCGTCGGTCACCTGCAGCGGATCGGGCGGTCCCCCCAGCGCGGCACGCAGGGTCGTGGCCATGGCCGCGGGGATCTGCCGGGTGATGAGCCGGCCAAGTCGCGGGTCGTGCGCCACCTCGTTGGTGGAGCAGCCGTCGAAGGCGAGCAGCCAGTGCGGGGGCGTAGCGGGCTTCGCGGGCGACGCACGCGGCGCGGCCTCCCGAGCCGCCAGTGGGAGGAAGAGGGGGGCGGCCAGCACGGCGGACGCCAGCACGGCGGACACCAGCGCGGCGACCGGCGCCGTCCGCCTGCAGGTCCGCCATGTCGTCGACGTCATGTCCGTTCCTTCGACAAAGCGAGTTGGGATGGGAACGACACGGCCTGCGGGGAGCGTGCCGGTGGGGTTGCCTGCCGGCGTGCGGCCAACTCCGGCGATCGTGGCTCGCGTCGACCGCCCGTCATTGGCCACCGATTTGGCTCAACGTCCTCCGGCGCCACGAAACGCCTGCAAAAGCGTCACCGTGCCCTTCCGACGCGCCGCCTCGCCTGCCGCCGCGCCGCGATACTTGCCGATGCGCACGATCACCAGCCCGTGCGACGGTACCATCCACGCGCTCTGCCCGCCGGCACCCAGCATGGCGAAGGCGGTGGTGGGCAACGGTTCGCCGCCGTCGCCATTCACCCACATGAAGCCGCCGCCGTACACGTGGCGCCCGTCGGCCCGCCACGCCGGCGCCACGGTACGCACGTAGTCCACGTACCCCGCTGGCAGCAGCCGCTCGCCGTTCCACACGCCATCCTGCAAATACAGGTTGCCCAGCCGCGCCCAGTCGCGCGCACTCACCGCCTCCGCCCCCTGCCCGAGGAAGTTGCCGTACGGGTCGGTGAAGATCGTCACGTCGCGCATGCCCAGCTTGTCGAAGAGCGCGCGCGTGGGGAAGGCATGATAGTCCTGCCCCAATCGCTCGGCGCCCAGCCGCACGAGATAGCTGGCCAGCACCGGGTCCACGTTGCGGTAGCGCCCTACGGTGTTGGGCTTCCACTGCTGGCCACGCGTAGCTGCCCACGCATAGGCGTTGCTGCTCCCCGTGTACAGGTACAGATGGTCGGGGTACACATCGGGGCGCTCACGATAGCCCGGGTCCTGCGGCGCGAGAATGCGTAGCCCGCTCGACATGTGCATGATGTCGGTAATGCGGATCTGCTGCCGCGCATCACCCGGCGTCTGCCACTCGGGGAACGGCGCCGGCTGGTCGAGCGTGTACACCCCCATTTGCATGAGCCGCGCCACCAGCGTACCGGTGAGGCTCTTGCCCATGGACCAGCTCTCGAGCGGCGTATGGATGCCGATGCCGGGCGCGTACTTCTCCCCCACGATCTGCCCCTTGTAGGTCACCACCACGGCCAGCGTCATGGCGGAATCGGGGCCGAAGGCTTCGTCCACGGCCTGCACAATGAGCGACGCGTTGGCGCCGGCGGGCAGCGACTGCGGCAGCACATCACCCATGGGCCACGGCGTGGTGGCGGCCGGTGGCAGCGCCGAGGTGACCACGCTTGGCCTGAAGCGCACACTGTCTTCTCCTTCGGGCAACGGCACGCACCCCTGCGAGCCGTAGCGCCGAGCCACGCGCGTGACGCCATTCTTGAGCGTCAGTTTCACCGTCTGTGTGGCGCGGTCCACCACGGTGTCCTTCACTTCGCTCCGTTCACGGAGTGGGCCCGAGAAGAAGCCCACGTTGGCGGCGGCGTCGGCCACGTCGAGCCCGGTCAGGAACACCGCGCCGCAGAGCGTGACAGCAAAGCCGGCGATCTTGTGGGAGAGCGGATCACCGGGCGGCGCTTCCCAGGTGCCCGGCAGCTGCAGCGATTCGCCGCGCGCGATGACGTCGGCCATGCGCGCCGCGGGGATGGGCGCGGGCGGCTGGCCCAGCGAGGGCGCCTGCGCCTCGGCGAACACGGGCGTGAGCAGCGCGGGCACCACGGACCAGGCGATCACTCGGAACATCATGCAGCTCCTCTGGCGACGACGCCGATGGGGTGGGGGATCACGCACCGACTGCCCACGGCGCGAATGTCCCTCGAGTATACGGCACAAGCGACGGCTGCGTGGGACGGTGGTGCGATCGGGATCTGGGCGGTAAGGTAGGGCCAACGCTCACCCCCCCTTGATGACCAGACTCCCGCGCACCCCGCTGGCCTCCCGCGTTGCGTCGCTCGGCGCCACCGCCCTGCTCACGCTGCTCCTCAGCGGCATGGCCGGTCACGCCGCGCGTCAGCCTACGCGCCAGCCGCCAGCACAACCCGCCTCCTTCGTCATTACCGGCGCACAGATCGCCGACGGCACCGGTACGCCGCTGCGCCGCGCGAGCGTGCGCGTGCAGGGGGACATCATTGCTGCCGTGGGCAATGTCACGCCGCGCCCGGGTGAGCCGGTCATAAACGGCGCCGGCATGGTGCTGGCCCCCGGCTTCATCGACACGCACAACCATTCGTCGTCGGGGCTCGAGGTGGAACCCGCGGCGGTGTCGCAGGTCTCGCAGGGCATCACCACCGTGGCCGTGGGCCCCGATGGCAGCTCGCCGTGGCCGGTAGGCGAGTATCTGCAGCGGCTGCGCACCAGGCCGCCCACCGTGAACGTGGTGACCTTCGCGGGACACGCCACCATTCGCCGCGAGGTCATTGGCTACGACTACAAGCGCAAGGCCACGCCCGCCGAAGTGGCGCGCATGGCGGCGTTGGTCACGCAGGCGATGAACGAGGGCGCCTTTGGGCTGAGCTCGGGGCTCGAGTACGAAGTGGGGAGCTACTCGGCCACCGACGAGGTGGTCACCATGGCGCGCGCCGCCGGGGCCAAGGGGGGCATCTACATCTCGCACATTCGCGACGAAGCCGATCTGGCCATGGACGCCATGCGCGAGGCCATTGCCATTGGCGAGCAGGGTCAGGTACCGGTGCAGATCACGCACATCAAGCTGGGTACCGTGGGCGTGTGGGGGCAGGCCAACCAGGCGGTGGCCATGGTGGAAGCGGCGCGCCAGCGTGGGGTGGATGTCACTGCCGACGCGTATCCCTATCTCGCCTGGCAGTCCACGCCGCGCGTGCTCATTCCCAACAAGCGCTACACCGACTCGGCCAGCGTGCGCCGCGGGCTCGATGACATTGGCGGCGCGAAGAACGTGCAGATCACCCGCTGGGGGGCGCACCCCGAGTTCGTGGGGAAGCGGCTCGACGAGGCAGCGCGTCGACTGGGGGTGAGCGACATCGAGGCGTACATCCGCTTTCAGGGGGATGAGGAATCGGGGATGATTGGCCACGCCATGACCGAGGAGGACCTGCGCACGTTCTACCGGCAGCCGTGGGTCATGGTGGCGAGTGACGGGGGCATTGCCAACAACCATCCGCGCGGCGCGGGCACCTTTCCGCGGGTACTGGGGCGGCTCGTGCGCGAGCAGCAGTGGATGACGCTGGCCGAGGCCATTCACAAGATGTCGGGCATGCCGGCGGCGCGCTTGAGGCTGCGTGATCGCGGCACGATCAAGCCTGGCATGAAGGCTGATCTGGTGCTCTTCGATCCCGCCACGGTGATCGACCGCGCCACCTTCGAGCAGCCGCGTGCACTCTCCACCGGCATACAGCAGGTGTGGGTGAATGGCACGCTGGTGTGGACAGGCACGGCGGTTACCGAGGCACGACCGGGACGGGTGCTGGCGCGGCCGTAACCGCGGCACGGGGGGCCATGCCGGGTGCTGCGTCAGCTGCGCGGGTCGTGGACGACGCCGATGAAGAGCACCGTGCCCGTGAAGCGCTCACGGATCATGAACACGAACGGACGGTCGAACTCGTAGATCGGGGGCAGGCTCACCGGCATGATGCCGACGGCCGTCGCGGCACCGGCCCGCGCGCCACGCTCGGTCACCGCGATCGATACCCCGTGCTGCACGAAGCCGATCTTCGTCCGGACGTTCGTCACGAGCCTCAGTTGGCGCGACGCCCGCAGCGTGAAGCGTGGGAGGCCCAGGAACGCCAGCGTTTGCGGCTCCAGCGAACGCACGACACTCCCCACGAACGCCGTATCCAGACGCTGAATCACGGCATCGACCCCCCCGGTCGTCGGCATCAGCAGCAGCATGCTGTAGGCGCTGTTCCCGAACGGCAGCTCGGCGGCCACACCGGTGCGGCCGGCTCCGAGGTCGATCGACGTGACGCGGAATCCGCCCGTGCGCCGCATCATCGGCGTGGTGACCGGCGCGCCGGACGCCAGGGTGAACGTCCCATCGAGGCGCGTGTTGCTCACGTCGAAGCGATCGCGCCAGGCGCCGTCGAAATAGACCGCATTGACCAGCATCATCTGCAGATCCTCGGGCGGCGCCTGCTCCAGCAGCGTCGGGATCAGGCCACGGGTGCTGCGCTGGACCCACGTGTTGACCGAGTCGCGCATGACCGACGCCGTGGCCACCGACTGCACCGGGGCCGAGAAGAACTCCCGCGCCTCGCGCACGAAGCCGGTGTCGGGCACCGCGCTCGTTCGTGTCCAGATGCCGTTGCCGATCGACACCGTGACGGTGGAGTCGAGCGTGGGCAGCAGCGCGAGCAGACGCTTGTAGGCGGCATTGATTTCCGCACGCGAACGCCCGCCCCACCCGAGGACCTGCTGCATCTGGGTGAACGTGGTCCCGGTCGCGCCGTTCATGGTCATGCCGAGGGCCACCTGCACACTCAGCGGCGAGAGCAGGAGGTTGCGTGCCTGGCCGGAGGCCGTGCTGGGGGACGCGGCCTGCTTGAGCAGCGTGTAGGCAAACGCGTTGACGCCGGCCACGCCCTGCTGCTCCGTGGCGGTGAGCGTGCGCGGGAGGGCCGTCAGCGAGTCGGCCTTGCCGGCCGGTTCCGGACCGGCCGCCGACCCGTCGCCGCACGCTGCCGCGGCGCTCAGCAACGTCACGGCGGCCAGATACCGCCAATGGGGGGGCCGACCGACGGCCGCATGGATTGTCCGGGATATCGTCATGATGAAAGCGGGTGAGGCGTGACCCTGCAGGCGACCAACCGGCGCGCCGCGTTTCCTTGCTGCTCTACCCGGTCGCCATCGCTGGCGTCACCGAAAGATCCCGATGGCGCCCGCACCGGGACGTGAACGCGCCAGCGAGTCGTGTCATCCACCGGTCACGAACCGAACGTCCCGTCGGGCCGGACCGGCCCTACACAGCGATCAGGTGAACCCCGCTGGGCGGGCGCCGGAGTTCCGGCATCTTCACGGGGTGTCCTCATTGCTCCGCCTCCGTCCCCGCTTCGCCGCTGCCGCCATGCTCGCGCTCACCATCGGCTGTACGCCGCTCACCGACCGCTTCGACGAGGCGGTGGCGACCGCGGCGGCGAGTCAGCCCGACACACCGCCAACGGTCGTCACCGAGGCCAACGATGACCTCGTGGACTTCGCCAGCGACGACCGGCACGCGCTCCCCGACGACGGCGAAAGGTGGACGACGCCGCTGCGCGGGCACCGCGACGTAGACGGCCTCCGCCTGCCGCGCGAGGGCGACGCCATCTGGCACTACGCCAACAAGCCGGCGTGGCGCTACGGGCGCTTCACGATCCTCCGGCTGCAGTACAACGTGCCGGATGTCGATCTGCCGCGGGCGGCGGCGATCGGGGCCCACGAGGCGACGGCGCGATAAGCGCGCACGGCACGCCGACTCGCCCCCGCGAAAATGCCGGCCGCGGACGCCGAGGCGGTGGCAACCGTCGGGACGCCCGGTTTCCGCACGCGCGGTCTGACGAGCGCCCCCCGACGCTGCGCTGCGCGTCAGCCAGGTCGCTTGACGCTGCGCAAGGCCGGGGCGGGCGGCAGGCCGGTCACCTCGAGGATGTCGTGGACATCGAGTGTCTCGCGCGTGAGTAGCGCGGCCGCGAGCGTGTCGAGTGCCGCGCGATGCACCGTGAGTTGGCGAGTGGCTTCGGCGTGGCATTCGGCGATGATGCGCTGCACCTCGGCGTCTATGGCCTGCGCGGTCCGTTCGCTGTACGGGTGTGCCCCCGGCCCGCCCGCCACCGTGCCCAGATAGGGATTCTCGCGCGGCGCGAGCTGCACCATGCCGACCACGGTGCTCATGCCCCAGCGCGTGACCATGTTGCGCGCGAGCTGCGTGACCTGTTCGATGTCGTTCTCGGCCCCGGTGGTCGTCGTGCCGTACACCAGCTCTTCGGCGGCCCGGCCCCCCAACGCCCCGATGATGCGGGCGCGCAGGTAGCCCTCGGGATAGTTGTAGCGATCGCGGTCGGGGCGCTGATAGGTGACACCGAGCGCCTGGCCACGTGGAACGATGGACACGCGCTGCACGGGATCGGCACCGGGCACGACGAGGCCGAGGATGGCGTGGCCGCCCTCATGATAGGCGATGCGCTCGCGGTCGTCGGGGCTCAGCAGCAATGGCCGTTCAGGGCCAAGGATGATCTTCTCGAGCGCGTCGAGGAAGTCCTTCGGCGTGACATGATCCTGTTCGCGCCGCGCGGCGAGGAGTGCAGCTTCGTTGACCAGGTTGCGGATGTCGGCACCGGACAGGCCCGGGGTATTGGCGGCGAGATCGGCGAGACTCACCTCGGGTGCCAGCGGTACGCCGCGCGTGTGCACCGCAAGAATGGCTTCACGCCCGGTCTTGTCGGGGAGGTTCACCACCACGCGTCGGTCGAAGCGCCCGGGACGCAGCAGCGCCTTGTCGAGCAGGTCGGGCTGGTTGGTGGCGGCCAACACGATGATGCCCTGGCGGCTGGAGAAGCCGTCCAGCTCCGTGAGGATCTGGTTGAGGGTCTGTTCCTGCTCGCTCGTGCCACCGAGGGAGAACTGCCCACGCGCGCGGCCCACGGTGTCCAGTTCGTCGATGAAGATGATGGCGGGGGCGTTCTCGCGCGCCTGCTTGAAGAGGTCACGCACCCGCGCTGCGCCCACGCCCACGATCATCTCCACGAACTCGGCGGCGCTCATGGAAAAGAACGGCACACCCGCCTCGCCGGCGACCGCCTTCGCCAGCAACGTCTTGCCGGTGCCCGGCGCGCCGACGAGCAGGACACCCTTGGGCGCCGTACCACCAAGTCGCGTGTACTTCCCGGGGTCGCGCAGGAAGTCGACGATCTCCTTGAGCTCGTTCTCCGCTTCGTCGATGCCGGCGACGTCGTCGAAGGTGACTCTGGTGTCCATGGTGGTGTCAAAGCGGCGCGCCGTGCTGCGGCCGAATCCCTGGAGACCGGCACCCATGTCCGGCTGTCGCGCGAGGCGGCGGAAGAACCAGACATAGATGCCGATGAAAAGCAGCGTCGGCACGAGGCTGAACAGCATGCCGAGGAAGGACGTCTTCTCCTGCGTGGAGACGGCACGGATCTCCACCCCCTTGGCGGCGAGCAGCGCTTCCAGACCGGGGTCGGCGAAGGCGGGGACGGTGGTGGTGAAGGTGGTGACGCTGCGCGGTGCGGCGGCGGTGGTATCGCGCGGGTCCTTCCACGACACCGGGCGCTGGAAGCGCCCCGTGATGACGTCACCGCGGGCGTCGATCGACGCCACGTTGCCGTTGGCGACCTCCTGACGGAAGCGCGACCAGGGCAGCGTGGGGGCTTCGTCCTTCGGGGCGCAGTACTGCACGAGCAGGATGTTCGCGACCACGACACCCAGAAAGAGCAGCCAGGCGCGGCGCGGCATCTTGGGGGTGCCGGGGGGTGGGCTGCCCGATGGAGGTGACGCGGGTTTGGTGGGGGCGGTCATGACCGGCTCCCCGGACGCCGATCCACCACGCGCCGCGCCTTCCCCGCCGAGCGCTCCAGTGCCCCGGGGTCCAGCACCACCACCTGCGCGGTCACGCCGCACAGCGTCTTGATCCGCCCCTGCAGCACGGCCCCCACCGCGTCGCGGTCGGCCCCGCCCGCCTCCGGCCGCAGTTCGCACCGCACCAGCAGCTGGTCCAGCAGCCCCTCGCGCGATACCTCCAGCTGGTAGTGTCCCGACAGCGCCCCCTGCTGCAGCACCAGCTCCTCCACCTGCGACGGGAACAGGTTCACGCCGCGGATGATGAGCATGTCGTCGCTGCGCCCGCCAATGCGCCCCAGCCGCCGCATGCTGCGCGCCGTGGGTGGCAGCAGGCGCGTAAGGTCGCGCGTGCGGTAGCGCACCAGCGGCATCGCCTCGCGCGTGAGCGTGGTGAATACCAGCTCCCCGTCACTCCCGTCGGGAAGCACCGCCCCGGAGTCGGGATCGATGATCTCCGGGTAGAAGTGGTCCTCCCACACCACGGGACCGTCCTTGGTTTCCACGCACTCGCACGCCACGCCGGGGCCCATGACCTCCGACAGCCCGTAGATGTCCACCGCATCGATCCCTGCGGCCTGCTCGAGGTCGCGCCGCATCGCCTCGGTCCACGGCTCGGCGCCAAACACCCCCGTGCGCAGCGACAGGGCTGCCGGGTCCTTCCCCTGACGCCGCACCTCCTCGATGAGCACCTGCATGTAGCTGGGCGTCACCATGATGAGGTCGGGACGGAAATCCTCGATGAGCTGCACCTGCTTCTCCGTCTGCCCGCCGCCCATGGGCACCACCGTGCACCCGAGCCGCTCGGCGCCGTAGTGGGCCCCCAGCCCGCCGGTGAACAGCCCGTAGCCGTACGCCACGTGTACCAGATCCCCCGCGCGCGCGCCCGCCGCGTGCAGGCTGCGCGCCATCAGGTCGGCCCACCGGTCGATGTCCCCTGCGGTGTACCCCACCACCGTGGGGCGCCCCGTGGTCCCCGACGACGCGTGCACCCGCGCCAGCTGTGCGCGCGGCACCGCCAGGAAGCCGAACGGGTACTCCTCGCGCAGGTCGGCCTTGGTGGTGAAGGGGAACCGCGACAGGTCGGCCAGCGTGCGGCACTCCGACGGATGCACTCCGGCCGCGTCGAAGGCGCGCCGGTAGTGCGGCACGCGGTCGTAGGCGTGCTGCAGCGTTGCGCGCAGCCGCGCCAGCTGCAGCGCCGCCAGCTCGTCGCGGCTGGCCCGCTCGATCGGCTCCAGCGCCGAGGGGTCCGCCCCCGCCATTACGCCGCCCCCGGCGGCGGCCCCATGGGCACGCCTGGTACCAGCGGTGTCCCCTTCATGGTGCGCGAGCGCCCGCGAAACGCTGCCACCCGCTCCCCGCGCTGGTTGGACACGGCCACGTCGTACACACCACTGCGTCCTCCCTTGTGCACCTCCACCGCCAGGGCGGTGAGCACATCGCCCAGCCGCGCCGCCGCCAGCAGGTTGACGTCGAAGCCCGCCGCGACGGTCACCTCGTTGTAGGCGTTGCAGGCAAAGGCGAAGGCGCTGTCCGCCAGCGTCGCCACCAGCCCGCCATGCGCCACCCCGTGCCCGTTCACCATCTCCGCGCGCACGGTCATGGTCACGGTGGCGGTGCCGGGTCCCACCGCTACCACCGCCATCCCCAGCCACTGCGAGGCGTGGTCCCCCTGCCACATGGCGTCACGGCACGCCTCGGCCACCTCCTGCGGCGTCATCGCGGGCCCCGGGCGGCGGCATCACCAGCTTGCGTCGCACCGCCTTGCGGTGCACCGCACGGCAGTGCCGGTCGCACGGGAGAAGGACGCGGTGGGCGTGCTGGGCGTCGAAGGATGTCCGCGAGGGGCATGAGGGGAGATGGCGGTAAGGTGGCTGGGAGCTGGCTGGGAGCTGGCTGGGAGATGGCGGGGCACGGCGGCGCACGGGGACGCGGTGGAATATATGGGCGATTCGAGGCCGGCCGCCGCGCCTCGGCGCATCCGCCATCCCGGCGACCTCCAATGATATCATACGGCCGGACGCGGCCCCCCCGGGGGAGCGCACGGCTCCATCTGGCCAGCAGGCGGCGGTTGCAGTCCCATTGATCCCCGGCCGCCGCGCTTGCCACCTGGCGATCCCGGGGCCCACCATTCGGCATGCACCCTGACCAACAGCTCGTTCAGCTCCTCGCCGTCGTGGCGATCTTCCTGACCTTCGGCATCGGCGAGGTGCTCATCGGGAAGTTCTTCGCCCCGGAGGCCGGGCGAGAGGACAATCGCCTCGACGTGGCCGTGGGCATCATGTTCCCGATCGTGTCCGGGAGCGTCTTCGCGGCCGGTCGCGCGCTGTGCGCGTGGCTGTTCCCCGACCTGCGCGATGCGTGGGCGGACTGGCCACTCTGGGCCATGATCCTCACGCTGCTCGTGGCCGACGACTTCACCCAGTACTGGTGGCACCGGCTGTCGCACACCAGCGTGCTGTGGCCACTGCACCGCGCGCACCACAGTGCGTCGTACATGAGCGTGCGCGTGGTGTACCGGAACAACCTGTTCTACTACGCCATGATGCCCGGGCTCTGGCTGGGTGGGGCGCTGCTCTACCTGGGCTTCGGCTGGACGTTCGTGTGGTACAGCGTGGTCAAACTCTGCGTCATCATCGGCGCCCACTCGGCGGTGCGCTGGGATCAGTGGCTGTACCGGTACCGTGTGCTGCACCCGCTCGCGTGGGTGCTGGAGCGCACCATCTCCACGCCAGCCACGCATTACGCGCACCATGCCCTCACGCAGGACGACGGCATTGGCCTGTACCAGGGGAACTACGGCAACCTGCTCTTCCTCTGGGACATCCTGCTCGGTACGTCCCGCATCACCCGGCAGTATCCGCCGGCGTACGGCCTCAAGGACGACCGGCGGCACGGGCAGGAGCGGTGGTACCACCAGCTGTTCTATCCACTCTTGCGCTCGAAGCGGGCAGAGACGGTGCTGGGGTACGAGAAGCACCTGCCGGTGGATTGACCGCGGCGGCGGAGTCGGGTCTTTCCAGCGCGTCACCGACGTAACCCCGGCGCGGTCCGGGGAAACCCTGATGGTTGCGCCTTCGCGGCGCACGAGATTCGCAAGTGCGAGGGCGCGGCTGGCGCAGCTCTCAGCGGTGCTGGGGCCGGCGTGGGGGGCGATCATGGCCCAGGCGGCGGCAGCCCGGCCGGGCCGCCGTTTGTGGCGTACCACAACATGGACTGGCAGGATCTGGACCTGGAGATCGGCATGCCCTTCGCCACGGCGCTGCGCGGCGCCGGCGACGTGCAGGCCACGACGCTGCCGGCCGGTCCGG
>VYLE01000849.1_pt1 | contig 11073 bp, 7 predicted proteins | sample 5114391 | NCBI WGS metagenome assembly VYLE01 (sample SAMN12291771, study PRJNA351875) | freshwater metagenome | isolation source: freshwater lake | place: USA: Michigan, Kent Lake | collected 2013-08-15
CCGCGTCGGCGCCATCAGCCAGCCCTGGCGCGCACCGTAGCCGACCGCGCCGAACAGCGCGAGCGGCAGCGCCCCGCGCGAGATCGTCATCAGCCCGCCGCCGGCGACGTGCAGCAGCGCGAACAGCGGTGCGAACGCCGGCCCGCCGAGCAGCAGCACCAGCACCGCCGCCGGATGGCCGAGCGTCGCGGCCTGCGCGACCTTCAACGGATCGGCCCGCCGCAGCGGCCAGAACTGCGTGAGCCGGCCGAGCACCTGCGCGGGTCCGACCAGCGCACCGACCGCCACCGCCACCGCCGCGGTGGTCCCCGCCATCTGCAGCATCCGCGGGCCGTGCGCGGCGAACGCGGTGGTGACGAACCACGTCGACGCGAACACGAAGGCGAGCAACGCGAAGGTCGCGCGGCCGGCGGCCACGGTGGGGCCCGCGCGATCGGCGACACCCGCCGGCTCGCGTTCGCTCGCAGGCGCCGCTGGATGCGGATCCGGCACCACGCCCTCGGGCCGCGCCCGTGGCACAGCGGCATTGAGCGGCAGCGCGACCGCGAGATGCAGCAGCGCCCAGCCGGCGCACGCGCCACGCCAGCCCCACCGCGCCTCCATCCACGCGGACAGCGGCCAGCCGACCGTGCTCGCGAAGCCGCCGAACAGCGTGATGCCGGTGATCGCGTCCTTCGCCGCCGTGCCGTAGAGCCGCACGACCGTCGCGAACGCCGCCTCGTAGAGCCCGACGCCCATCGCGACGCCGATCGCCGCCCAGGCGACGAACATCGACACCGGGCCTCCCGCGAGCGCGAGCGCCGCGAGCCCGGCGGCGAACATCAGGTTGCTCGCGATCAGCACCGGCCGGCCGCCCCAGCGGTCGATCGCCCGCCCCGAGGCCGGCCCGACCAGCGCCGAGCCGCCCATCGCGAGCGAGAACGCAAGGAACACCGTCGGCACGTCGACGCCGACGTCGCGCGCCAGCGGCTCGGCGAGCACCGCGGGCAGGTAGAACGAGCACCCCCACGCCAGCAGCTGGCCGGTGCCGATCGCGGTGACCACCGCCGCCCGATGCATGCCTCTCCCCGCGCGCGTCACGGCGCCTGTGCGGGCCAGCATAGCAGCGGGTCGGACGGCGTCCGTTCCGCTCGGCACTGCTCGCCGGGCCCTGGGATCCCGGAAAGACGGAGGCACAGGTCGATGAAGACCCGGGCCCTTGCGCTTCGATGGTCGGGACGGCGGGATTCGAACTCGCGCCCCCCTGCACCCCATACCGGAGATCCCGCTCGTCGGGCGACGTACCGGGTCGAGCGGCATGCCGTCCAGGAGATCGGAATCCGGTGCGATGAAGTCCGGGTAGCGCCCTTCCCGCGGGTCGGCCCGCGGTCCAACATCGACGGCAGGTCACGGCGTGTCACGGCCGTTCCCCGTGCATCCTGCCCGGCCCGCAACTGGAGAAGACTCGTGACGCGCTTCGACCGATCCACGCTGAAGAGATGGCTGCTGCTGGTGACCTGCCTCGTTGCGGTCCCCTGGCAGGTCGCATTCGCCCAGTCCCCGGGCGCCGCCAGGAAGCCGAACATCCTGGTGATCTGGGGCGACGACATCGGCACCTGGAACATCGGCCACAACAGCCGGGGCATGATGGGCTACCAGACGCCCAACATCGACCGCATCGCACGGGAAGGCGTGGCCTTCACCGACTACTCTGCGCAGCAGAGCTGCACCGCAGGGCGTGCCGCGTTCATCGGCGGCTCGGTACCGGTGCGCAGCGGCATGACCAAGGTCGGCATTCCCGGCGCCAAGGAAGGCTGGAAGGCGGTCGACGTGACCATGGCCACGGTGCTCAGGGGCCAGGGCTATGCCACCGGTCAGTTCGGCAAGAACCACCAGGGCGACCGGGACGAGCATCTCCCGACGATGCACGGCTTCGACCAGTTCTTCGGCAACCTCTACCACCTCAACGCCGAGGAGGAGCCGGAGAACGAGGACTATCCGAAGAGCCCCGAGTTCCGCAAGAAGTTCGGCCCGCGCGGCGTGATCCGCTCGTGGGCCGACGGCAGGGGCGAACAGCGGATCGAGGACACCGGGCCGCTGACGAGGAAGCGCATGGAGACCGTCGACGAGGAAACCTCGAAGGCGGCGATGGACTTCATCGATGCGCAGCACAAGGCCGGCAAGCCCTTCTTCGTGTGGTGGAACGCCACGCGCATGCACTTCCGCACCCACGTCAAGGCGCAGAACCGCGGCAAGTCCGGGCAGGACGAGTACAGCGACGGCATGGTGGAACACGATGCCATGGTCGGCGAGCTGCTCAAGAAGCTGGACGACCTGGGCATCGCCAACGACACGGTCGTGATGTACTCGACCGACAACGGCCCGCACTTCAACACATGGCCCGACGCCGGCAACACGCCGTTCCGCAGCGAGAAGAACAGCAACTGGGAGAGGGCCTACCGCGTGCCCACGTTCGTGCGCTGGCCCGGCAGGTTCCCGGCGGGCGTCACGCTGAACGGCATCGTCGCGCACGAGGACTGGCTCCCCACCTTCGCCGCCATCGCGGGCGACACCGACGTCAAGGGGCGGCTGCTCAAGGGCACCTCCATCAATGGGCGCACCTACCGCGCACACCTGGACGGCTACAACCAGCTCGACTACCTGACGGGCCGGAGCAAGGACTCGCCGCGCAACGAGTTCATCTACGTCAACAACGACCGCCAGCTCGTGGCCCTGCGCTACCGGGACTGGAAGACAGTGTTCCTCGAGAACCGGGGCCAGGCCTTCGGCGTGTGGCGCGAGCCCTTCGTCGAGCGGCGCGTGCCGCTGCTGTTCAACCTGCGTCGCGATCCCTTCGAACGCGCGCAGGACAATGCCAACGTCTACAACGACTGGATGCTCGACCGCGTGTTCATCCTGGCGCCGCTGAACGCCATCGCCGGCAACTTCCTGCTCAGCATGAAGGACTACCCGCCGAGCGCGACGCCGGGCTCGTTCAACCTGGACAAGATCCAGAGGACGATCGCGGCGGGACTGGCCGGCAGGTAGCCTCGGGCGAGGGTCCGGACAGGCGCGGATCACGACCGTCCGGCCCCGCTCGGCTGAAGGCCTGGATGCCGATCAGCGCGCGCGCCTTCATCCGGCCGAGGCGCAGGCCCCCTGCAGCCCGAGCGTGATTCCTCCATCCGATCGACATCGCTCCGGTCGCCCGAACGGAGATCGACCACGCTCGCCGGCATCGTCGTCCGTCCGGTCCGCCCCTGCCGGCGATTCGCATCGTCAGCGCGCAGCGCCGTGACACGCCCGACCCGGGGCGAGTAGACACGCAATATTCGGCATGGTTTACTTGTTCGTAAAGTTTGCCGACCTATTCGTAGGTCTGGCGCTGCTGCGTATCCATGAGCGAGGGGACGACTTCGTGACCGAGCCGAGCCTGGCGAACGGTATGACGCCTCGGAAGGACCGACTTCCGGACTGGGCCGCGCCCGCCTGGACCGTACGCGCGGCACTCCTCTCCCGGAAGGCGATCAGGTCGTTCCTGCCGACACCGGTCCCGCGCGGGCTCATCGAATCGATGCTCGCCGAGGCCGCGCGCGCACCGTCCGGCACGAACACGCAGCCATGGCGCGTACGCGTGCTGTCCGACGCCCCCCTTGCCCGCCTCTCCTCGACGATCCTCGGGCATCTCGCCGATCCGCAGGCGAGCCTCCCTTCGTCCGGGCGGGAACGGCACTATCCCGCCCAATGGCCCTCGCCCTACCTCGAGCGACGGCGCAAGGTCGGCTGGGACCTGTACGGCCTGCTCGGCATCACGCGCGAGCAGCGCGAACGCATCGACGAGCAGCGCAATCGCAACTTCCGGTTCTTCGACGCCCCGGTCGGGCTGATCTTCACGATCGACGACAGACTGCGCGAAGGGTCATGGCTCGACTACGGCATGTTCCTGCAGTCGCTGATGCTGTCGGCACGTGCCCACGGGCTGGGCACCTGCCCGCAGGCCGCGTTCACACAGTTTTCCGAGCTGATCGCGACCGAGCTCGGCCTGCCGGCGAACGAGGCGGTGGTGTGCGGCATGTCGCTCGGCTACCCGGATCCCGAGGCGCGGGTCAATATGCTCGAGACGGAACGGGCTCCAGTGGGCGAGTTCGCCAGCTTCGACGGCTTCGAGCCCGAATCCACCGGCGTGGCCGATGCCGGTTGAAGCGCCTGCCACGTCGGCGGAGGAGTTCGCCCCCGCCGACGCGACGCAGGAATCACTGATGTACACAGCGATCCACCAGGGCCCTCTCCTTCGGTGCCGCAGGCCTGCGTGGCGAGGCCGAAGGCCGGGCACTCGGGTCGGCTCAGTGCCCGACGAACCGGGCCGGGCGCTTCTCGACGAAGGCGCTCATGCCCTCCTTGCGATCGTCGGTCTCCATCAGCATCGCGGCGGCGTAGCGCTCGATCTCCAGGCCGGCGTCGAGTCCCACCTGCATCCCCTCGTTGACCGCACGCTTGGCGAACAGCGTGGCGAGCGGCGCGAGCGTCGCGATGCGTCGGGCGATCCCGAGCGCCTCCTCGAGCAGCTGCTCGCTCGACACGACCCGGTTGAGCAGGCCGAGCCTCAGCGCCTCGTCCGCCGGCAGGATCTCGGCGAGGAACAGCAGCTCCTTCGCCTTCGCTTCGCCGATCAGTCGGGGCAGGCGCTGGGTGCCGCCGGCTGCCGGGATGGCGCCCAATCGCAGTTCGGTCAGGCCGAGTCGGGCCGCCGGCGAGCCGATCCGCAGGTCGCAGCAGAGCGCGAGCTCCAGTCCACCACCGAGCGCCACGCCGTCGATCGCCGCGATCGTCGGGCGCTCGAACTGCTCGATGCCACGGAACAGTCGCCGCGTGCGGTCGAGATCGAGGTAGGTCGCGACGCTCCTTGGCGAGGTGCCGGCGCGCTCCTTGATGTCCGCGCCGGCACAGAAGGCGCGTCCGCCGGCCCCGGTCACGATCACGCATCGCGGTTCGTCCCGTCGGGCGAACTCGAAGAACACCCGCTCCAGGTCGCTCATCATCGTCTTGCCGAGCGCGTTCATGCGCTCGGGCCGATTGAGCGTGACGGTCGCGATGCCGTCGGAGAGCTCGTAGAGCACCGTCTCCAGCGATTCCTTCATGGCGGGCATGCCCCCTAGTGACCGCGATAGGCCGGCGTGCGCTTGTGCGCGAACGCGTCCAGCCCCTCGTTCCTGTCGAACGAGTGGGCATGCGCCTCGCTCGCCACGATCTCGGCTCGCAGCGCGATGTCCGGCGGCTGATCCCAGGCATCGTCCAGCAGTCGCTTCACGCGCTCGAGCGCGAGCGGACTGTGGCGCACGATCCGTTCGACCAGGGCGTCGACCGTCTCGGTGAGGTGTCCGACGGGGGCAACCTCCGCGAGCAAGCCCCACTGCAGCAGCTGCTCGGCCGACCAGAGATCCGCCGTGTACATCATGTGCTTCGCTCGAGCCAGGCCGACCCGCCGCGGAAGCCTCACGCTGCCACCGCCTCCGGGGAGCTGGGCATACCGCAGGTGCCCGTCGCCGAGCCGGGCATCGACCTGCGCGACGATCAGGTCGCAGCACAGCGCGAGCTCGAGCCCGCCGGCGAGCGCGACGCCGTTGACTGCAGCGACCGTCGGGACACGGGACGATTCGAGCGCGCTCATCATTGCCTGCGCCTGCTCGAGGAACGCCGCGAGACGCCGGCCTTCGTCGCCCTCGCCGGGCAGCTCGAGCGCCGCCTTCAGGTCCGCACCCGCGCAGAATGCCCTGCCGGCGCCGGTGACCACGATCGCCCGGACCGAGCGATCGCGCTGCGCCTCGGCGACGGCCCGATGAAGCGCCTCGATCAGCCCTGGGCTGAGACTGTTCATCGACTCCGGCCGATCGAGGGTGATCCAGCGGGCGACACCGCGCTGCTCGACCCGCAGCCCGGCCGACGTCGAACCCGTCGTTCCGGTCATATCGCGCGCTCCCGGCCCGCCCAGTAGCGTGCCCTGATCTCGCGTCGCAACACCTTGCCGGTCGCGGTCCGCGGCAGCGTGTCGGTGAACTCGAGCGACTTCGGCGCCTTCACGCTGCCCAGGCGCTCCTTGCAGAATGCGAGCAGCTCGTCGGGCGTCACGTCGGCACCCGGGCGCATCTCGACGACCGCGAGCACCGCCTCGCCCCACTTGTCGTCGGGGATCCCGACCACCGCGCACTCCTGGACGGACGGATGCGCCATCACCACCTGCTCGACCTCGGTCGGGAAGATGTTGAAGCCACCGGAGATGATCAGGTCGCGCTTGCGATCCACGATGTAGAGGTAGCCGTCGCCGTCCAGGTAGCCGACGTCGCCGGTGTGATGCCATCCGTGCGCCGACACCGCCTGGGTCGCCTTGGGGTCGTCGTGATAGCCCTGCATCACGAGGCTGCTGCGCACCACGATCTCGCCGCGCTCGCCGGCGGGCAGCATGGCGCCCGACTCGTCCATGATGCCCAGGCGCGTGTACGGGCCCTCCCGGCCGGCGCTCTGCAGGCGGACGGCGGCGTCCGGGTCGGCGAGCGCCCTCACGTGGTCCTGGGGCGTGAGGAAGCTCATGATCGGGCACTCCGACTGCCCGAACCCCTGCACCAGCACCGGCCCGAAGATGTCCAGCGCCTCCCGCAACTTGGTCGCACTCATCGGCGCGGCGCCGTACATCATGTAGCGCAGCGAGGAGTAGTCGAACCGGCGCACGTCCGGATGACTCAGCATCATGTAGATGAGCGTCGGCGGCAGGAACACCGTCGTGATCCGATGACGCTCGATCGCCTCCATGATCGACACCGGATCGGTCTTCGGGGAGATGACCTGGGTGCTGCCGATCGACCACAGGGTCGCCGTGAACGTACCGGTCTGGTGGGTGAGCGGCGTCACGACGAGCTGGCGGGGAGGCTCGACGTGGGGCATGGCGGTCTGGTAACTGGCGATCACCATCTCCCACGACCGGTTTGACAACCTCACGCCCTTCGGTCTCCCGGTCGTACCGCTCGTGGTCAGCATCACCGGCACGTCGTCCATCGTCCCCGCGCGATCGAAGGGATCGCCCGCGAAGCCGCCGCACCAGGCGTCGAACGAGGGACCGAACGGACTCGCGCGGTCGAGGCACACGTACCCCCGGATCCCGCTCACCGCCTCGCGGATGCGCCCCACCTCCTCCTCGAACTGGCCATGGAAGAACAGCCAGTCGGCACCCAGGTCCCGAAGCACCGCGATGTTCTCGAGCACCGAGTTGCGTGCATTGACCGGCATCCAGGTGCATCCCGCCCGGATGGCGCCGTACTGCGCCGCGAGTCCATGAGGATGGTTGGGCGCGTAGATGGACACGTGCGAGCCGGCGCCGAGTCCCGCCGCATCGAGCGCTCGAGCCACCCTGCAGGTCGATTCGCGCAAGGCCGCGAACGTCCATTCGTGCCCGTCGTACGAAACGGCCACGCGCCCGGCGAAGTTGGAAGCGCCCTTGTCGAAGTAGTCGATCAGCCGCATGGTCTCCTCGTGCCCGACAGCGACGGCCCGTATTGACCCGAGAGTAAATGCGCTTTACTCATGCGTCAAATTCGGCCGCCACCGGGAGCACGACGAAACCGTCGCGTCAGGGGCTACTTCACGCGCGTCAGGCGGGTGCTCGTGGCCTTCGGGGCCGAGGCTTTGGCGCGCGGCTTCGAGGCTCGTGCGGGCTTGGCGATCGTGGCGCTCCGGTCCCCGCGACCTGCAGGCTCCGCCGCCAGCCCCCTGCCGAAGATCCGCGAGAAGTGTTCCGCGACCTCGTCGCCGCCGCGGGGCCCCGAGTGCGAGAACCACGCATGCAGCCAGTTCACCGCACCCATGAACACCATGACCGTGAGCGCCGGATCGCCGGGATGGATGGATCCGTCGTCGATCCCCTCCTGCACCCACCGCCGGAGCACGCGGTCGAATCGGTCGCGACGCTTCCGGATCTCGTCGCGATGCTCGGGCGCCAGCGCGTGCAGGTCCGTCAGGACGGTCATCGCGCCCGCGTCACCGGTGAGCTGGCGGACATAGTGATCGAGCATCTGCACGATGCGATCGAGTCCGTTCTTGCCGACCCGGTTGGCGTGTTCCACCGAGCTGTCCCCCAGGTCGAGCGCGAGCGAGTGGCACTCGAAGAGCAGTTGCTCCTTGGTGGGGAAGTACGTGTAGAGGGTGGGCTTGCTGATCTCCAGCGACTTGGTCACTTCGTCGAGCGAGACGTTGTGGAAGCCGAAGCGGCGGAACGCGGCCGCCGCCTCGCGCATGATCAGCGATCGCTTGAGGTCCCGCTGATCCTCCCGACTCGGAACCGCCGATTTCCAACGCGCCATCGAAGCCCCATCTCCAGTCGACCCAGGCGTTGTCCGCCGGGTCAGGTTCCCGACGTACGGCTCGGTCGGCCGACTCCGAGGTCGGAAGATCTTATCCGAGACTGGGCGGACCGGGATCGGCGCCCGGCCTCAGAGTGACAGGATAGTGACCGCCGCGACCGCGGAATCGTCGCCGATCTGCCCCCCGGAGCACTCCGCGAGCGCGACCCGCGCGCCCTCGCGCTGGCGCTTGCCGCAACGTCCTCGCAGCTGGTCGGCGAGCTCGACGATCTGCGCGCATCCCGTCGCGCCCACCGGATGACCGCGGCTTAGCAGACCGCCGCCCGGGTTGACCGGCATGCGCCCGCCGAGCGAGGTCGCGCCCGAACGCAGCAGCCCCGGTGCGCCGTCGGGCTCGCAGAACCGCAGGTGCTCGTAGAGGAACAGCTCGGCCGGCGCCGTCGCGTCGTGAAGCTCCACGACCTCGATGTCCGCCGGTCCGACGCCGGCCAGCTCGTACGCACGGTCGCCGGCGCGCCTCGCGCAGACGGGTGCCGCACCATCGCGGTTGTTCGAGGCGAGAACGGAAGCGCGCACGAAGACGCGCGGGCCGCGCCGGCCGATCCGGTCGGCGAGCGCCTCGGAGCACAGGACGACTGCCGCGGCGCCGTCGCCCACCGGCGAGCACATCGGCAACGTGAGCGGCGCGGCGACGGTGCGGCTGGCAAGGACCGCGTCGACCGTCGTGGTGTCGTTGAACTGGGCGAGCGGATTGAGCGAACCGCCCTGGCGACTCTTGACCGTGACCTGTGCGAAGTCCTGGACGGTCGCGCCGCTCCGCGCCATGTACGCACGGGTCTTCTCGGCGTAGATGTCCATGAACGGCGATCTGCCGGAGGCGGCGGCACCCTTTACGTCGACGCTTCGGGCCTCCTCGACATCCACGCCCGACGCGAACGCGCCGAAGGTGACCGCCTTGTCCGGATGCGAGAGTTTCTCGGCGCCGATCGCGATCGCGCAGTCGACCTGGCCCGATGCGACGGCGAGCCAGGCGAGATGCACCGCGGTCGAGCCCGAGGCACACGCATTATCGACGTTGACGAAGGGCTTGCCGACGAGCCCGGTCTCGCGCAGCGTCGCCTGCCCGCGGATCGTCTCCTGGCCGGTCACGAGTCCGGCGAGAGCGTTGGCGAAGAACACCATCTCGACCTGGTCCGCCTCCATCCCGGCGTCGCGCAGCGTCGCCTCGAGCGCCTCGTTGGCCAGCGATTTCAGGTTGCGGTCGGGGTGGCGCGCGAAGCGCGTCTGGCCAACACCCTGGACGATCACGTTCCGCATCACGACTCCTTGATGTACGGGGCGCGCAACGCGCGCTTGAAGACCTTGCCCATGCTGTCGCGGGGCAGTTCGGCGTGCCGCTCGATCAGCTTCGGCACCTTGTACGACGCGATCCGCTCCTGCAGCCACGTACGGATTCCCTCGTCGCTCGCAGCCGGGTCCTGCCCGGAGACGATCGCCACGGCGACCGCCTCGCCGTACTCGTCGTCCGGCACGCCGAAGACCGCACAATCGAGCACGCCGGGGCAGTCGATGAGCACGTCCTCGATCTCCTTCGAGTAGATGTTCACGCCCCCCGAGACGATCATGTCGCGCTTGCGGTCGGTGATGAACAGGTAGCCGGCCTCGTCGAGATAGCCGACGTCGCCATTCGCGATGTGCCCATCGCGCTCGACGCGCGCCCGTTCGTCGGCCTGGTTGTGATAGACGAAGGGCAGCGAGTTGGGCCCCGGATCGACCCAGATCTCGCCGACCTGGCCCGGTCCGAGCTCGCGGCCGTCGTCATCGAGGATCCGGATGGACGTCCCCTCGAACGGGCGCCCGACGGTGCCGGGCCGATCGAGCCATTCCTGCGAGGTCACCATTGTGACCAGACCGACCTCGGTTGCGCCGTAGGTCTCGACGACGATCGGGCCGAGCCAGTCGATCGCCCGTCGCTTGATCTCAGGCGGACAGGCCGAGCCGCCATGGGTGACGATCTCGAGGGAACGCAGATCGTGGCGCAGGCGGATCTCGTCAGGAAGCTTGAGCATGCGGATCAGCATGATCGGCACGAGCGACAGATGGGTGAGCCGAAACCGCTCGGTCAGACGCAGCAGCCCCTCGGCATCGAAGCGCGGCATGATGACGATCAGGGACGCATCGGCCAGCGCCGCGATCGCGGCGGTGTTCGGCCCGCCGTGGTACAGCGGCCCGACGATCGCGGTACGGTAGCCGCGCCAGACTCGGGTGGCCTGGGCCCGCGTGCGTCGCCACGCATCGGCCTGCTCGCGGCTCCCTGGTAGCCGCCGGATGCCCTTGGGACGCCCGGTCGTGCCTGACGAATAGATGATGCTGCCCACCGGGGGCGGCGCAGGCGCGTTCCACGGCTCGAACGCTTCGAGCCATCGGCCCCATCGGATCGATCCGTCGGCGGAGCCGCCGGCTTCGGCGGTCCGGTATGCCGCTTGGATCTCGCGCGGCGTGTCCACCACGATGGTGAGCAGGTCCTCGGCGAGCCCCGGACGGATCGGCGGCAGCAGGTCGTCGTGCACGAGAAGCACCTTGGCGCCACTGTCGCCGATGACCCAGCAGGCCTCGTCGCGCTTGAAGTGCCAGTTCACCGTGACCGCATACGCGCCGAGCGCCTGCAGCGCGAGGAGCGCCTCGAGGTAGGCCGGCTCGTTGCGCAGCAGCAGCGCGACCGCATCGCCCGGCCGGACGCCCGCCT